>JACLAC010009820.1_pt1 | contig 20138 bp, 20 predicted proteins | sample 8027881 | NCBI WGS metagenome assembly JACLAC01 (sample SAMN15725517, study PRJNA655200) | protist metagenome | isolation source: fluorescence activated cell sorting (FACS) single amplified genomes of... | place: Spain: Blaines Bay Microbial Observatory, Mediterranean Sea | collected 2016-01-19 | reverse complement strand
CTCCCAATGTCACCAGCCTTGTGGTCAAGGTCAGAGATTATGGGAGCAACGGCCTCTACGATGGCGCCGGTGCCGGCTCAGCGGCTGATTCTGAGAGGCAGACAGGGGACATCGTCTTGACTCCGGAGAGTTGGACCTCGGTTTCAATTGATCTGGATCAACTCTTCCTCTCTGGGGATACCCGGCAACTCGGCCAGATGCTTCTGGTGAATATCCTGACCAATGAGAGTTTTGATAACTACTACCTTTATCTTTCGAACATGAGGTTTGAATAAATAACGATTCTTAAGCCGACCTCGCTGCTCTTGGGGAGGCAAAGGATACTTTTGGTTTTTGAAATTGACATACATAAAGTTGAGGGGAACATGAAGAAGATCACCACCTTGTTTTTAGCTTTCGGATTCTGCTTGGCATCGGTCGTTCAGGCAGAGGACACGCCTTCGACGTCCAGCGCAACCCAGGAAGAAAAGATTCAGATCGCGCGCGCTGCGGGTCCGAGCTTTATATCCAACGGCGCAACCATTGTGGACGTAGATGGAAGCGTGCTCGTAGAGGGGAAGAATGGCTGGACGTGCAGCCCAGGCACTCAGACAGATTTTCTGGATCCTCACTGTATGGATGAAGTGTGGATGAGCCTGATGATGGCCTTCAAAGCAGGGAAGCCTTTCTCGACACAACGGATGGGCTTTAGCTACATGCTCCGAGGAGACCGAAGTGTGAATAACGACGACCCAATGGCCACAGACAAGTCCAAGGGCACATGGATTGCCGAAGGCCCGCACCTCATGGTGGTGGGTCCCCCGGGTTCGCTCGAAGGAATCACCCATGATCCCACGTCGGGGGTTCCGTATGTGATGTGGAAGGGAACTCCGTACGAGCACATTATGGTTCCCCTTGTTCGCTAGATCGGCCACGCATGCTCCCGTTCGAATCCACACGGCTTTGTCTTTTCAAGTCTCAGGCGATCCTTCAACGTGTATTCCCGGCAGCCTAAGAAATCCATGCAGAGACGGATCCTCCAGATGAGCATCTTTTCGACCATCAGGGGGTGCGGACGCCCCTGCCCTATCATGTAGAGATCGGGAACTCGTCAAGCTGGCTTCCCGAGTTCAAGAGTATGGGTGTTGCGAGGCCATCCGCCGAAGAAGTCGAGTCCACGGCAACTCGCACACGCCTCGAGCTTATTGAGGGCGTCGACTCCCTCGAAGGCCAGTACGAAGTCTCCTCATGAGAGTATTTGGACTAATATCCACCGTATCATGGCTCCACACGCTCCCGTACAATTTGTCCTGATGCCTTGGGCCGCTGTAGTCAGGCCCTCGATCGGCCTGAGCCTACTGAAGGCCCGACTCAGTGAGGCCGGGGTCCAGTCTACGATTCGCTATTCCAACCTCCGTTTTGTCAGCGAGGTTGGCTTTGATGCCAACGCTTTGGTTGAGAGGGCCCACGCGCATAGCTTCTTGGGAGACTGGGTGTTCGGGGAAAGGGCGTTCCCGGGATGGAAGCCGGAAATACCAGGCAAGGACCAAGACCTGGAGGTCTCTGGACATCAGCCTACAGACTGGTACTTGAAGGACCCAGAGCGGTACGAAGAAGTCCTCTGGATGTTGCGTCGTCAAGCGGGACGCTTTGTAACTCGTGAAGCGGAACAGATTTTAGAAAATGATCCTCAAATCGTAGGGTGCAGTTCTACCTTTCAACAGCATGTCCCCTCTCTTGCCCTTCTGAGAGAAATCAAGAGGCTGGCCCCGGCGGTGACGACCATCATCGGCGGTGCGAATTGCGAAATGGGGATGGGGCTGACCACACTCAAAGAGTTTAAATGGATTGATTTCGTCGCTTCAGGCGAAGCTGACGATACCATCGTGCCCTTTTGCCAGGCGGTGCTGAAAGGCGAAGGAGAGATTCCCGTTGACGAGGTTCCGCTTGGAATACTAGGCCAAGCCCACCTGGAAGCAGGAACGTACGACCTAAAGGGCAGCCTTATTCCTAGGGGAACGGTGGCTGACTTAGACACCTTGCCGACCCCGGACTACAGCGATTTTTTCCATGAACTGGAGGACTGCAGCGCTGGGGCCCACATCCAACCCGGACTCCTCGCCGAGACCAGTCGGGGTTGCTGGTGGGGCGCCGTTTCCCATTGCACCTTTTGCGGTTTAAATGGGGACAGCATGACCTACCGGAGCAAGAAGCCCGAGAAGGTCTTGGCCGAATTTCATCAGCTCTCGGAGGACTGGAAAATCAATGGGATTGAGGTCGTCGATAATATTATCGATAACAAATACCTAAAAACGGTTTTGCCAGTGCTTGAGAAGGAGGGTGCACCGTTTTTTCTCTTTTACGAGACCAAGGCCAACCTGCGCCGCGAGCAAGTGGCTCAGATGGCACGAGGCGGCATCCGATTCATACAACCCGGAATTGAGTCCCTGCATGATTCTCTGCTCTCTCTTATGGCCAAAGGGACATCGGCTACCGGCAATATTCAGCTTCTCAAGTACGCGCGAGAGTACGGACTCGGAGTCTCCTGGAGCCTGCTTGCGGGATTCCCGGGCGAGGAGGATGAATGGCATGATTCGGTCGCTGACATGGTGCCTCGGCTCGAGCACCTCTCACCACCGTCGACTGTTTTTCAAGTGAGGTACGACCGGTTTAGCCCGTACCACAGCTCTCCGGCTCGATACGGAATCGACCTCATTCCGTTTGAAGGCTACCAGCGGGTTTACCCGATTTCGAGTTCCGGAATTGAGAACTTGGCCTATTTCTTTACTGATCGAAATCAGGTCAATCGCATTCGGGACCTCCCAGGTGGACGAAGGCTGATAGAGGCGGCTCAACTCTGGAAGTACCATTTTTATCGAGGAATTCCCTCTATTCTCTCGATGGTAGACAAACCCGATGGCATTGAATTTTTCGACACCCGCCAATGTGCCACTCAACGCCGTCTGCAGATCGATGGGCTGGAAGCAGAGATTCATCGCCTCTGTGATCCAGCTCGGGCCGAGAATTCTCTCCCCAAACTCGTGAATCGTGCACGGGTTGAAAACGAAAACCCTGAGCCCGCGAGCGACGAAGCTGTTTCTGAGGCACTCAAGCAGCTTGACCAGAAGAATCTGATTGTTCGCGCGCACGGCAAGGTTTTGTCGCTGGCTGTTCCGGGCGAGGTGCCGGAACTATTGCCGATCAGCTTGACCACCGGCGCTTATCGGGGAATTCCCGAAAAGGAAGACCTACTGAGTGCCGTCCGTTCGCACCTTCAGGATCTTAATCGCGAATTCGATTCGGTTGGCGTCACCTGACGAGGTCTGACTCTCATGACCGCTTCATGGGTCATCAGGCGTGGTTGTGTTCGATCCAATACACAAAGCGCTGCGCCAGGGAGGCTGGCCTCGTTCGAATCCCTGGGCCTTCCACGTGAATGAACAACTCACTGAGGCATGTGAGTATTTTTAGCGCGGGCGAATGCGAACCTTTGAGGTCGCGAACATCGAGGGTGTGGACTGGACCAGGCTCGGGAGATGCAAAAAAAGGGCACAGGATCTCCAGCTCACCTGATCGAGGTCTTCGCCGAAACGGAAAACCGCAACGACAATTTCTGAGAACGTCCTGAACAGGGAAAATCTCGTTACGCCACGGGCCCTGAGCCCCGACCTTCTTCCGACGATGAAGAATTTTTGTAAACTTAAAACCTATCGAACGATCGAATTCAAAAACGTAAAAATGGAGCAACACAATGGCAAGCGAAATCACGGAACAGGAACTAGCCGAGGCTCGTACGGCATGGGGCGACGCACTCGTCGCCATTTCAAAGGCCTTCGAGGATGGCGGCATCGAGGCTGCAAGAGAAGTGGCCAACAGTGCTCTAGATGGAGCCTACGGTTACAACCTGGGCCCCGTTCTCTTCAAGCCAACCATGGCGAGCGGCGAGCAGACCTTTCGGCCAACTCGCGATGGCGCGCTGTCCTATTTTGTGGGCCACACCGAGGAATACCCGCTCGATGGGGGCTTCGGCCTGAAAGGCTGGCGCAAGGTCGAGTCCAAGACTGCGGCCAGCTTCATCCAGGGTGATGTCGCCATGTGGATGGGCTGGGTCATATTCACCGACAAAAACGGCCAGGTCACCACAGTCGACAAGAGCTGGGGTTACAAGAAGGACGAAGAGGGCACTCTGCGCATCGTCCTCCATCACTCCTCTTTGCCCTATCAACCCGAGTAAACCGGGGCCGAAGAGCAAACTTCAAGCTGAAGCGCACCTTTGGGCCTTGCCCAACCCAGTCGCTGTACGAAGCCGAACCGGGTGCGGATTCAAGTCGAAAGAGGGGGACACGGGCTCCCCTGAGAGGAGTGGGGTCCGTCGGCCTTGCTGGACGCCCTGCCCTGCGTTTCGGTTGCCGATCCCGATCACTTCATACGCCTGAGGTCGAACTCGGGTTGAAAGTTTCAGAACAACTTCAGACCACGAAGGCATGGATCGCGAATCGGTTCATGCATTCATCTCGGATTCCGGCTGGGCAAAAGATATTCCAAAAGACATCCTCTATCGGGCAATGGAAAATTTGATTGGCCAAACACGAAAATTTTATGCAATCCTAGAGCTCCGATGTCTTTCAAAACGCATAACAAGTGCGGGCCATACGCTCCCTGCGGTCGCCGGACGCACTGTATGTCACTTAGAGTAAACATATAAAATGAACTGGACAGTCTTTGTGACTATATTTGCTTCAGTCTTTATTGCGGAACTTGGCGATAAGACACAATTGGCCACCATGTTGTTCGCATCTGACAAAGAAGTGAGTAAGTACACCGTCTTTTTCGCTGCCTCTGCAGCGCTTATCGTCGCTTCTGCAATTGGAGTTTTGGCAGGCAGTCTGCTCTCGGAGTACATCAACGAAAAGTATCTAAACTATGCAGCCGGTATAGGTTTTATCGGCATAGGGATCTTTACTTTATATAAAGCCTAAAAGGCAGCCGGCCGCAGCGCTGCCAGTCGGGTAAAACCATGTCCTGTAATAAACGTGTATTCAGAAAAGAATGCTCAATGCGACATCTCTTCAAAAAAGGAACTTGGATGACTGGCTTTATTCTGGTGTTGACCGCAGCGATAACCTTGTTCGCTGGTTCGGGTTTTGCGACCCCCACTTATCAAACCACTCCAGGTGCAGGTGGCCACACGAATACGATCGGCAATGTGTGTGTCGAAGCTACGGGCCTAATTCCGCCTCACGCGTACTCAGGGACCCCCCTTGGGCCGGGCGTGCAGATTCCCAACGCGGACCTTTCCTGCGCCTACCTGAGCGACGCGAATCTATCTGGCGCGAACCTTTCCGACACACGGCTAAGACAACCCACCCAGGAAGCGCGGTCTGAGCGCGTTGCCAGATAGGGTGTCCGCCCCTTATATACGCACCTCTCGGCCTGTGAGAGAATCCGAGTCTACGGTTTTACTCGGAGATCCTCTTATGCAGGCACGTTTTTCCTTTTCGGTTCTACTCTTTTCGGCTCTTCTTCTTTTGGCCCCACCGGCGTTCTCGGCCGGAGACAGTGCGCCGAGTGGCGAAGGCGTTTCTCCGCGTTGCGAAGCGGCCATCGACAAGGCGGCAGGGAACTACAGTCGGTGCCTCTTAAAGGCAACGGCCATGTACGGGAAGCAGGGTCAACGGGGGAAGAAGTTCCTAGCCAAGCAGGAGAGATGCGAGATCAACTTTAACAGGCGGGTGAGTCTGGCTCAGGATCGGTATGGGGAAGATCAGTGTACCCCGTACGTGAGCGCGATCGCGGACCGCACCAAGGCCTACGCCAGCAAGGCTGCTGCGGAAGCCCACGGTCTCCCGATGGCGTCGGCTTTGTTCGTGCAAAACGGCACGGGCGGTACGCTCTCCGAGGACACATTGACGCTGACCGGGGTGAGCTCCCAGACCGGCTGGTTCACGGATCGTCCGTACCGGAAAGCGGGGCAGGTCCCCACCCAGGAGTTCCTCTCGAATTGGGATGAGGGCGACAATCCCTTTTCTGAGGACCCGCCGAACGCCGACTTTACGTGCAGCGTGGGTGGTGAAGTCGTGAACTATTCCGTCGAACTCTCCAGGCCCACGCTTGTGGGTGACGAACTGACGTATGTCGTTGCGGGGATCGGAGACAGCCATTTACCTAAGGAGATTCGATGCGTTCATGCCGCCCACTTGTTCATCGATTTTCTCGTGGGGATGTCGATGTAAAATGTCTCATGAGGAACATTGCTGGTCACCCATTTTTCACCCTCACAAACGGATTGATGGCCCACAGCCACATTGGACAGACATTGGCACCGTCCACAAGGGCCTAGAAGTTCGCATTCTCGCAATGGGAAACGAACAGGAGGCAAAGGTATTCGGCCCATTGGACTTGCTTGTTTATAGTTCTTGATTCCTCTTAAAGTGAGCTCACGGATGGGACTTCCAAAGGCCCATTCAACATCTTGGGCCAAGCGCAAGAAGACTGCATAATCGTTGATTCAATCCAACATGCGCGGCGGCTTCGGCCGCCGTTTCTGTTTGTACTGTTCGTAGGAGCTGGCCTGACAGCTCGAGTCCTGGGCCGCGTGGCTTGTCCGTCGCGATCGCCAGAACATAGTCATAGATCCGTTGCTCCGGCTCTTCCCCGGCACCCCGCAGCCGACGGCTCACGTTTTCCTTCCGGCCGATTGGAAAGCGAGCGAGCGGATAGGAGTTTCAAAGGTCCATGGTGCACCTTGGGCCATGGCCGGTATAGGCTAAAGAGGGGGCAGACGCGCTCCCCTGTGAGGGCTTCTGAAAAACTGTGTCGTCGCTGGCGCCGTTCATGATTACCCATCATGCTTGCACTGGGTGTACCATAGCGATTGGGACACACGGATGTGACATAGCCATGACAGAATCAGAGCAAGCAGCGTCAACCTGCCCACTGTGTGGGGGGAGTAACCAGTGTGCGATTGCGGCGGGCCAACCACCCCAGAGCTGCTGGTGCTGGAAAGTGACGATCAGCCCTGCGGCTCGGGAGGAAGCAGCCGATTTCGCAGCCGAGCGCTGTATCTGTCCGACCTGTGGCCGACCTACCGGAAACGCCGAAGATAAAAGGTAATATTGCGCGTTATGACAACCAACCTCTATGGAGAGTGAGGCAGTAAACGTCATCACAACCGCGGGCACAATACGCAACACACCCCACCGAGATAGGCGTTCTCTTGACCCATCTGCCAGCGGAGCCAGGCCCGATGACGCCACTAGGGTGGCCCGAGTTCCCCCCCGACTTTCCCCCGAGTTTTTATCAAACAACAAAAGTGCATCGCCCTGCCCGGCTTCTCTTGTCGACCCACTTTCACACGGAGCCTATCGCCGTAAATGGGAGAGAGCACATCCATGCCGGTTACGTGAGTTTTCTTCAACTATTACGGCTCGAGGTAGGCGCATTGCCTGCAGTCAATTGGAGCCTGGTCTCCATCGACCACGTTGTAGTTGGAATCACCGCAATAGTTATAGCCAGAGCAAAATCCCGTGCACCACCCGGAAGCATTGAGCTCTTGCCCCCCTGCGGTCTCGCCGCCGGCTCCACTCTCGCATTGGGAGCAAGCAATCGGGCACGCCACATTTGTCTGACCTACTTCCAGGGTGGCATCTTGCATCGGACAGTTCTCACAATTGATATCAGAATTGCCGTTCGAGTTCGGGCCGATATTGTCAGCCACGAGATTGATGGAAAATTCCTGCCCATCAATCCAGGTGCAAGTGAGGGCTCCTGTTCCGTCGCTCGTAGCCTCACAGAAATATCCATCGTCTTGCATGGTCGCTCCTGCCCATGCGACCACACTCGGGCATACGTTATGGTCATCGTCGCTCGTGCCCCCCGGGCCCGGACAGTTTTGGGCGCACTGGTAGACGAGGCTCAGCGGAATCTGCGGGCCACCGGATACAAGACCATTGACCGGGTTGGCTGAGATCACGGAGATGGGCGAATTGAACAGAATGCTGCTGGAGTCCCCATCTGAAATCTTCGGGCTGAACGCAATAATTCCGCAAGAGTCGTCGACCGGGCGCGGGGCGGCCAATTGGACGTTTGAAGTCGCCTGCGCCCCCGTGCACGACCAATCCGTATTCACCCACATAGCGAGCGGCGGGTTAGTACCGTTTAGGGAAACCTCCTGATTGCAATTGTTACCGAGCATCGTCTGATCCACCGCGTAGGTGACATCGTTCGAGATCGGCGTCGATGCCGTCCCCCCCACGGGCGCCTGCGGCGCCCCCAAGCCCATAGGGTTCTGCGGGGCCGTCCAGTTGGCACAGGTCAAGTACGGGAGCCCGCCCTGAAGCCCTGAAGCGTTCCCCGCGTAACTCATAGGGAGGGTGTAGGGTAACAATCCACCGCCACCGTTTTCGCAGAAATGGACATTATTCGGCATGGCCGCGCTCAACGTGAGTACGGGCTGGCCTCCACATTGCGTGCAGTCGGTATAGGCCTCCTCACCTTGACAGGTCCCCCATGTCACGTCTTCAATGTACCCGGTGCATATGGGATAGTCGGCCGGGCAAATATAAGAAGTATTATCTATGGTCCCCCCCTGGCCGCAGCAGACCGGATCTTCCACGTTAGACCCATAACTGCCAGCGCATGTGCCAGCAGCTCCCTTGATAATCGGCGGGGCGTCTTTGAAGTACGTCGCGTCGCCGCAACTGGCACCCGTGACGTCAACCAATTCACCCGCAAAGCCTCGACAAAGGGACGCCGGCTCGGTCCCACATTCTAGTTGCCCTGTGTCTTCATTGAACTCCCACTGCGCATTTGCACAACTCGCAGTGGTCAAGGTTTGCGCTTCGCGCACCGGGTCCCAACAAAAGGTAGTGAGTGTCGGAGGGTTATCGAACGAGTTCGGAACTCCCGTAAAGACGGGTGCTTGTTTCGGCTCTCCCTCGGCACACTCAAGTATTCCGTTCTGATTCAACCAATGCCCGCTGAGGCAGGACTTGCATGAGTACACCTCCTCCTCCCCAAATCGGGGAGTGCAATTACCGCACATTTTATCTGGTGCGGAGCCTTCCTCTATCACAGGAGTACATGTCTCCCACGCAGGCCCCAGCGGGAGCAAACGATAAGAGGAGTCCCAACCCGTGCAACCACCACCGGTCGTTGCATCCTGCCATGGCCCCGTGTCCGCTTCGTCTGTGTTCCAGTCGGACGGGATATCGTAAGCAAGGCTCAGAGCCCCATTGGGTGACGGTAGGCAGGTCGCCGGATAATTGTTACAGGCGGCTGTACTTGTTGGATCGCAGACGCTGCCCGCGTCTATGCCGCCACAGGTGTAGGCGATTGTCGCGGCAGGAGCGGTAAAGCATATCTCCGGGCAGGATGAGCTGGACAGGTCAAAATAAGTATCCTCCGGCTCAACCCAGGAATAGGCCTGGAGAGTAAAGCCATCATACAAACCGCCGTTGAGCGGGCTGCCGTCTGACATCGAGAAGATCGGCGGGCATGCCAAAGGATCGGCAAAAGCATCCTGGAGGGTTCCCTCAGAGCCTGCGGCTGCCTGGCCTGCATTGTAAGCCTTCAATGTAGCTGCGCATTTGTAGACGTTCTGGATAGGGAACTGATAAAGAGCCAGATCAGATATCCAATCGCCGGGCCCTACTTTTTCGGCGACCTGAAGAAGCGGCGTGCGCGGTGCATCTTGAACGGACGTAAGCGAAGAGCCGACCTCCTCCGCGAAGTTGATCACGTTCGGCCATGCCTGAAAGTCCACACAGCGTTGCACTGGGATTTTTCTAGAGTCGATGTAATTCGTGTCCTCGCAGTCCGCTGAAGTTACAAACTGCCCGCCCTCAGGGTACGCCTGCGGAGAACTCGGCGCGTCGCTAAAGATCCAGTTCAACGTGTTCAAATAGAGTTGATTCGTCCGAGCGGCATACAGAAGAGCCAGTTGCTCCTGGGCTTTGTTATAGCTAGCCGCGGCGGCTTCCGGGGTCGATAGGTCGGCTGCAGCAGTATCGGGAGGGTAAAGGGTTCCCGGCACCTTTCCCAAGCTTGCGATAGGAATGCCACCGTAAAAGCACTCACTGATGGCCTCTGTATAGTCCTCATACGCTACATCCGGGCCCGTTCCACTGCACACCCCAGATTGAGTCGACGTACATTCAGCCGAATCGGCGCAGCCCGCCGCATAAAAATTGTACTGATTGACGAGCCACTCCATCGTGAAGCCCGCTTGCAGCGCAACGAGTGATTGCTGGTAATAGGACACCACGGTGCTGTTGTAGCTGTCGTAGTCTGGGACGAAATTGGTGGCAGCGGCTTGGTTTTGGGGTGGGGCTAGAGTAACCGTAGAGAGATAAGTGAAGAGCCCATTGTAAACATCGAGCAAACTTGAGTCCGTGGAGTCCGTTGCCGCCTGGACGTGCTTGAAGCAGTTGCTCGTACACGAGGTCGGCACCTGTGATCCTATGACAGACCAAAGATTAATCAGAGCTATGTCATCGGTTACTGTGATGAGGCTTTCAAAGTTAGTTTTGTTTCCTGCCAGACCAACGACATCGACCCCCAATACCGCGCTGTTGTCTTCCCATAGACCCGCCGTGTCCATGAACTGAGTGATGCCGCCGTTCGAGTCAGCACCCATTAGGGAATCAAACGCGGTGGAATATTCGTCTTCAGCGTTGGCCAGTTCGCCGGTCGTCAACCTCGTGACGTCTACGTAAAACGTGCCGGTCGCTAGGCTCAGGTAATCTGCTATCTGGGTGATTTCGTTTTGCTGATAGGCCAGATTGTTACTTATGGCGGCAATCTGGGATTGCACGCATGCACTGGCGTCGTTTACGCCCATGTACCCGACGACTTCTCCCGAGATTCCCAATACGGGCCCCGCCACGGGCACGAATGACAACGCACCAGACGCTATATCGAGATCGAAACTGGTCGTATTCAGCGTCGATCCGCAGCCGGCGCCAGAGGCTTTGGAGACTCTGCGAGCGCCCGGACTGCGGTTGGCTGTTTCGGGCTCTTCGGAAAAGATCTCTACGAGTGCCTGGTAGTCCATGGGGCCGCTCGGGATAGCGATCGTCGCCGAGGCATGACCCAACTGCCAACTCTCACCGAGTCCCCACTCGACCCGGGTCGAGTCGAACCCAGCAACGGAGCTTCCGCGGACATCAAAAGCGCGAGAGTGAATTGAGCTCTGACCCGCAGCATCTTTAACCTTTACCGAGGCAACGTATTGCCCGGGAGGGAGGCGGACGTGAGCAATGGGGCTCGCCGAAGCTCCGGGTGAATGAATGCTCGGGCCGGTTTCAGCCGGCATCACTAGAAACTCATACTCGACTCCGGGACCGTGATTCTCTGGTTTACGCGCCTCGAACTTGATCCAATTGAGCCCGTAGCGATCCTGGGTCAGGTTCTCGACTTTCAGCTCAGGCTCATCAGGACTAGAGTCAGAACAATTCAGGAGAGGGATCGAAAAGAGAAAGACGAAAGACACCAGAAGATTCAAAATTTTCATATCGGAACAATGCCATCGAACTCAACGAATATCCATCCTAATTCGCTTGGTTATAGACCTGTTTTCAAGTAGTTCCCATGGGATGAGACTCGTTGGGCGACCACGGCGCCGACTGACCAAGTCTGGGGCCAGGCCCCCCGTTGTGAGCATGACTAACTACCCAATCGCTCTAGGTCCATAAAAACGGTCTCTGGCAGATTCCCTGACACCAAGAGGCCTCTCATCGCTACTCACTACTTCAACGCATCACCCTGGGAGAATGCTCAATGCGACAACTATGCCTTTTGGTGGGATGGCTGACTTTGATCGGAAGTGGAGCCGCACAGGCGGCTTCTTATCTGGATTGGTCCGGGACGTTGCATGATCCGATTCAGAACACCTATGGCGGTAATTCGGCGTACTCAGGCAATAATCTGGCGCCCGATGCGAACCTCACCGGCGCGAACCTGCTCTTCGCGGACCTGCCCGAGGTGGATCTGATCGGCGCGAACTTGTCCAGCGCGAACCTGACCAACGCGAACCTGGTATCCGCGGACCTAGAAAACGCGAACCTGGCCGACGCTTGGCTCTATTCTTCCAACTTAGACGAAGCCTTCTATTGGAACACCGCCACCTGGACTGGAGCCAGGTACTCACTGAACGCGAAAGACAACTCCGGCAACCCGATTCCCGATACGGTCTTCCCAACCGGCATGGACCAAGCATGGCGGGATGAAGCGGGCATGGTGGCTGTGCCTGAGCCCACAACAGTCCTCCTCCTCGGCCTCGGCCTTGTGGGTCTTTCTGCGAGGCGGCGTGTCGAATAGGGCCTATCCAATTTTTGCAGAGACAAGATTGTTTGATGCGCCTAAGTCAATCTTGAGCGGGCTGCTGCAACAGTTTCGCTTTTTGTCGATCGAACTCGTTCTGGGTCAACACTCCACGCCTCCGGAGAGCATCTAGTTTATCAAGTTCGTCCGCGATCATAATGGGATTGGCGGAAGCTGTTCCGCGATCACTCTCTCCTTTGGGCGGGTTGTGTGAATACATTTCGATCGATTTACCGAGATTTTCGACCCACACATTGTAGTTGTTGTGAATTCTCGGCCCCTTGATAATTCTGTCTTTTCTTTTAGGCCTACGTAGGCGTAAGTCATTGGGCTCGTAGTCCAGGTTTGAACTGTCCAGATAATCAATCTGATAAGTGGATTGGGTGTACTGAATCTTGACGGTGGCCGTATGTGCCCGAATGTGAATCTGAGCGGTCATGGATCCAGGCGACTCACCTATGATGATCCACTTTTCGGAATTCGCCGCGCTTCGGATAGCCGCGGCGATATCGATCAAGGGTGTGCCGGCGGGGGAAAAGAGCGCACTTGGAGGGATGTTGCGAATGGTCGCTGTGCGATCGGCACGAGCGTTTGTCGGAGAGAGGAGCGCCAAAACGAGAAGGGCCGCGAATGCAATCCTTGGCTTGTTAACGGTTTTGAAAGTCACATTTCACCTCGTCGCGCGCAGCTAGATTCAAAAAAAGATTTCAGGTACGGCAGGGGATAGAGACTTTAAAGGCAAACGTTACATCGGGCGGATAGGAATTCCAAAGGCCCATTTTACACCCTTGATACTCGTGACACCAAAGGCTGGCACTCGCCCGCACCGAGAACGCTCGTACCCAGCCAAGCCTCAGTATTTATTTAAAACCATTAAATAAATCAGCCCGCTCTCAAATCGCGCTAAAGGCACTCTCGAGGATTACCTGACACCAAGGGGCCTCTCATCGCTACTCCCAACATGGACGCTTAACCCTGGGAGGACGCGGCATGCGACATCTATGGCTTTTGGTGGGATTGCTGGCGATTGGCTGGAGTCCAGTGGCATTCGCTGTTCCTATTCAATGGACGACTGAGTCCGGTGGTAACGGCCACTGGTATGACTTTCGCTCGGTCGAACTATACGGACCACACCACTGGGACGCCGCGAAAACCGAAGCTGAAGCGGCCGGGGGCTATCTCGCGACGATCACTTCCTCCGCTGAGAATTCCTTCTTCACCAGCCAGATCGTAATTCCCTTGACTCGACGCGGGTGCTTCTGCGTGGAATATCTGGGCGGCTACCAGCCCGCGGGAGGCGGAGCTTGGTCCTGGGTGACCGGGGAACCATGGTCTTATACAAACTGGCATCCGGGCGAGCCAAACAGTGGAAGTGAAAACTATCTTACGACGTGGTGGAATAGCGGTCAGTGGAATGACATCTATTCAACAGAAGGTGGATTTGCTGGTTACTACATCGAATACGACACCAACCCTATCCCCGAACCCACAACCGCACTGCTCGTGGGCGTTGGCCTCATCGGCCTGGCGATTAAGAGGCGATCCCATGCGTAGTGTTGCGTTGTTAGTGGGATTGATTGGGGTACTTGTGACCAGTTCTGCCTATGCGCTGCCCGTCCATTGGCCCGCTGCCTCTGGCGGAAACAATCATTGGTATGACAAAGTTTTTGGTTCGTTCCTCTGGGATGAAGCGATGGCCGATGCCGAGAGCCGAGGCGGCTATATTGCCACGCCGACATCTCAGGAGGAATGGGATTTTATAAAATCCAACTATTCTGCGTGGCACGTGCCCCCGCTATCCCAATCGCGAATGGGTTGGCTTGGTGCTTATCAGACCAACCCTGGCGGTCCCAACCTGGACAGTTGGACTTGGGTGTCCGGCGAGCCCTGGTCATTTACCGCATGGAGTGGCGGCGAACCCAACGGCGGAAGTTACGAGAATTACCTCGTCACTTGGTTCCATGAGGGATCAGGATGGAATGACGTCTACGACGGCCCATTCAGTTACTACATCGAATACGACAACAATCCCATCCCAGAACCGTCGACAGCTATTCTGCTGGCAATCGGCCTAGCTTGCTTGACATCCAGGAGAAAATTCTGATGAGGAATCATATTCTGATTGCAGTTGTTCTCTTGATGACCGGAGAAGCGAAAGCGACGACGGTAGATGTAATCGAAGCGACAGGCGGCGGAACCTATCTCGACTTCGAGTTCGATCAAGGTGGGCCTGCGGATTCAAGCACCGATGGCGTGTTCGAGAGAAACGGGATGACCGCAACCGGCACCGGTTCAGGCTGGGGCTACCCGGATGCCAGCCCATCAGGCTCCGGGATTGATGGCTTCAATGCTTTCGGGATGGACTCCAAACACAACGCCCATCCCGAGTTTCGTATCGATCTAACCGGGCTAACGGCTTCGGCCTACGAGGTTCATGTTGTAGCTCAATCGAATTCAGAATCCGTTCAGGATTGGGGTTTCCAGTGGGGGACCTCTTCAGGATCACTCTTCAACGTCGAAGATATAGCCACCGCTTCCGGCCGAGTTGTGGTAATCCGTGAGCATCCCATTGTGACCCTCGACCGAGTGCTCATCGGCAACTTCTTCCCGGAGAACAATTCCTTGACGTTCTTTTTCGATAACAACACGGGTGACGGACCGCACATGAGAACGCTCCTGGATGGCCTCGTCGTTGTGCCCGTCCCCGAACCCTCAACAGCCCTGCTGCTGGGGCTCGGCCTTGTTTGTCTATCCACTCGGAGGCGACCTTAATGCGACTTTTACTGACGCTGCTCACATTCTCCCTGCTTTTTGGTGCGCCGGAGGCCGTGGCCCTCCCGTTGACTCCCACGGCTGTGCTCGCTTCGTGGAGTTCCGAAGGAACACCCGGCGATGCCATCGTGGGAAACCTTCCGCCGGCGGCTTCGTGGAGCCTAGACACTCATGACGGAATTCCGGTGATCTCGACGGGAGGAAACACTTCGGGCAGCCTGATCAGTGACTTCGAGGCGTCGGGCGATTTCGTGTTTTCAGGCCAGTTCATGACCCTGGCGGATGGAGACCGAGATAACACCGGCTTCATCTTTGGCTGGCAAAACGTCTCCGATACCTATTCTGTGCTTTGGGGCGGTCACCCTGTAGACCGTTGGAATGGCAACTACCGCGTGGCTGAGGTCGATAATGGAAACTATTCAGAACTCTTTACGGTGCATTCAAATTGGACGGCGGAAGTGTGGTACGACTTCTCTGTCGCGCACACGAGCGGCGTATATCAAACCCGAATCACACTCGACGGAGCTGTGCTGCACGAGCACCACTTTTCTGACACGTCCTTCTCTTCGGGTCGCGTCGGAATCCAAACCAACAGCCAGCACACGTATTACAAGGGGCTCGCCTTCGTCCCCGAACCCACCACAGCCCTTTTGCTCGGCCTCGGTCTAGTCGGACTTTCGATACGGCGGCGAGCCTAGGCAAAATCTTATACCGCTCCTCCTGTCTGCTCTGAAGTGCCTGGTTCCCCGATGAAGGATGGACACAGGAACGGCCCAGATCCGAGTGCTATCTTCACGCGTGCTGATTATGAAGATTTTGACCTTGAATATCCAGCAAGGCGGCGGTTCTCGCGCACCCGGGATCGTTGATTGGCTCAATGAAGCAAAATCAGACATTGTGATTTTGACTGAATTTCGCCCTGGCGCCACCGGCGCAATATTCACGTCAGAACTACGCAAGCAGGGACTTTCTCACTTTAGATACACAGATGCAGCCAGGGGAAGAAACTCGGTCCTCCTTGCATCTCGCTTTCCGATCACACAGAGATCTATTCCCACCGAAACCGACGACAATCATCGTCTAGTGGCCGTCGAGCTCGAACGGATCTCTCTTATTGGCGTCTACTTCGCCCAGAAGAACCAAAAGATCTCTCTATTTGACACGCTCACTCAAAAGACCCGCGAATTAATCGTTCAAGATTCTCTAATCATGGGAGACTTCAACACTGGGAAGAGCGGAGAGGATGGGGGCACCAAACCCTTTTACGCAGAAGAGAAGTTCAGCCAACTGCTTGATCTAGGCTGGGTGGACGCCTGGAGGTCGCGGAACCCAGAGGCCGTCGAACACTCGTGGTTCAGCACCCAGGGCAATGGCTTCAGGATCGATCACGCCCTCGCCTCTCCTTCGCTCAACAAGCGAATCACCGAGGCAATCTACGACCACTCTGTGAGAGAAGCCCGGCTATCGGACCACTCGGCCTTATCGATACGGATCGAAGCCGAATAGCTCTTTTGCCGATTACGTGAGTTTTATTCAACCTTTGAGGCTAAAAATGGTGGAGGCGGCGTCTACAACACTGACTCGCCAAGGTGTTGACTTTACGGGGTTTTAAAACGGCCCAACTCTGCTGCAACATGGCGACCACCTTGAACCACGGGCCGAGAGAAAGTACGCGCTCGCAGCCGCGCTTGACCGACACATCACCCCGCACATACGGAGCATCGATGGTAGCAACGGCCACGGGGCGCGTGCCCGCAATGGCAGAACGGCTCTCCCAGCTCTGCATGGCATGGCCCACGCGCACGCGGCCTTCAGGCCCGAGCCGAGCCACCCCGGAGCTGGACCGGGTCTTCGAAAACCCGACGTCGAGGCCGATGGCTTCCACGCCCAATCTCTGCGCCATCAATCAATCGCCCACCTGGGCCGAACAGGAGCCTTCGGCGCGGGGGCTTTCATCTGAAGGAAACCGACACGTCATCCTGACCTTGTCGAAGAAATCAGTCTCGATCCACCATGCCAGGGTTCCGTGACCCTCTGTTCCTGCATGGGTCTTCCACTCGCAGAGATATTCATCGCGTATCTCGAAGCAGCTGACCGGTATGTCGCCGAGAACGGTGCTCATCTGAAATCCCGTTTGAGATCCCGCTATCAGTTTCTCTGTCAGTTTTCTGTGTTCCATTATGAAACGCCGACTCGAAGCCCTCGCAGCTGCGATCTTTCGCGAACGGTCGATAGTGGTCCCAACTTTCGCCTTTCGGATGGCCCGATTTGCCTTCTTCTCTACGCCTTTGAAGTAGTCGCGGTTTGAACGCTGCGGATGCGCGCTACAAGAAGACTCTTCGACTGAGCCATCCTCTTTCCTGAATTCGCAGATTACATTGATCCCATCTTCGGTCTCAAGCAAGTGCGCGAGTGCAGACCAACCCTGCTGACCTTCACCCCGGCGCCAGACACAAACGCGGCCAACATCCGAGACCACTTCGCAATCCTCTGGCAAGGATCCCAGGTACTGACTCACCTCTTCGAGGGATGAAAAACCGGAAAGAACCTGACTGGCGGACGAAGCCGCTTTTCGCCGAGCCGCGGAAGGCCCCCACTCCTTCTGCTCCGCGAGGGCGGAACTGCTCCAGAGAATTGAAATCAGGGCCGATAAAAGGACCGGAAAAAAGGCGCCCCACTTCCGTTTGACCACAGGCTCTTCCACGTCTGATACCGCCTACCAATCAGGTTTCGCTATCCAACGACCTGGTCTGAAATTAGCAGAGTGGAAAAAAGCCTGACCGCGGATAAGAATTTCAAAGGGCCATTCTACACCCTGGGCCATGTCCGGGACAGGTTAAAGAGGGGGCACGGGGGCTCCTCTGAGAGGGCTGGGCGCCGTCGGCGGCTGTCCCTCTTGGCTGGCCTTGTTATGTTTGCCAAGCCATCGACTTAGAACCTATTTTGTAAACTCGATATCCACCACTTTTGCCGTAGCCTTACCTTCTTGCCAATCAGATAAAGCTGATTCCAGTGTATAGAATTTTCCACTCTCCATTTCCTGTACGTATCCAGCTTTCAATGGCTTATTATCACCTCCGAAAGAGTACTTACTTACAAGAACGGGGTGAAAATCCTCTTCAAAGATTGTATTTCCACTTTTATCTTTGAAATAGACAACAACTTTCACCTGATCTAAGGAACGATCACCATTGTTTTTGAGAGAAATCCTAACTGCTGGAATGTCATTCTTACTGTATGTATCGATTCGTTGAGCGAGAAACTCTGTTATCTCAATGTTATCCACATAGTTCATTTTTTCTGTGAATTCTTGCATCGACTTAGTAGTCTTTTCGATGCCGACCTCTGCGGCTTCAACGCCGGACGATATCTCGCTCAATGCTTTATATTTAGCAAGTGCCTCCTGGAATTTATGGTCCTCAAGCAGCTTTTGAGCCTCATTCTTGAGGCTTGAAACTTTTTGCCTTTCGGCTTCTTCTTTTTCTCTCTTGATTCGGTCTTTTTCGAGGCTTGACCGATATTTTTCAAGAATTTCCTCACCCGTTAAACCGTCAATTTTTTGTAAATTGGCTGCAAACCCTACCTCGCGTGTGGCGCCTGGCGACTTACCAGCAAAAGCGGCACCCATCATCGCTTTAAATCCGCCTTCCCCGCCAATCGAGAAGTACATCAGAGCTTTCTGAAATTCCTCACGATTCGCCTCTGGCAACCCGTCATATATCTTTTGTCCTGACTCCTTAATTGAGGTGTCACTTGAGGAATCAAACTTGACTGGGCCAAAGCAGCCAGAAAGAACTAAAACTAGACAGGCAAGAACAATCTTTTCCAAGGTAACTCCTTTCCCTACCCCTGTTATCGGTACATGCTGCTCACGTAGGCGTTCGTCGGCTTTGGCAACAAGTCTTGAGGGTGGTCGCCGCCCAAAGTGGCCCACTTACTTTTTCCTGTATACGATGACTTTGCAATCTCTCTCTTTGTTCTGGTGTCATAAACCGTGATCTGGATCTCGATCCGGTCGGGCTTACCTGACCACTCGGTCGCACGCTCCTCCCAGTGCAGTATTTTGGGCCAGACAAAGTAGCCATATTGCTCAACGTCTATTGCTTGTAGACACTCGTCAATATCGCAGCCACTGACCAAGCCCACTCTTTTTGCATGCTTAGAGAATGCGGCTTCGACCGCACGTCCGGTCATCATGCCAGATCCTGGGTATCGGGTGCTTCCATACCAGCCGTCCGCCGGGACAAAGACGAGAACGCCTGCTGAAGGATTCAGCATTTGTACTTGAATTTTCTGGTCAGCATGATTGTAGGTGGATGCGCAGCCCACCGTAAGCAGCAGGACTGTGGTCAAGATAGTTCTCACTTGTACGACTCCCCTCGATATCAAAAATTCCAAAAATGTTTTCGGAGCCCTGTTCTCAACGGAAGCTCAAGCGGCTAGCAATCGCAACAGTCGGCAGGAAATTCAAGCTGGGTGTGCAGACACAAATTTCAAAGACCCATCCTGCATCCTAGCCACACCAAGGGCTCGCGCTCGCCCGCACCAAGAACACTCGTTCCCAGCCGCGCCTCAGCATTTATTTAAAACCATTAAATAAATCAGCCCGCTCTCAGATCGCGCTAAAGGCACTCTTGCGGATTACCTGACACCAAGGGGGCTCTCATCGCTACTCCCTAGTTCGACGCTTAACCCTGGGAGGACGCGGCATGCGACATCTATGGCTTTTGGTGGGATTGCTGACTTTGATTGGAAGCGGGGCTGCCTTCGCAGACCTGCTCGACCCGACGGCGTATACGTCGTTGGGGGCCCTGAACCCAGCCGGTGATGTCACGATCAATACCGACACGCTGACGCTCTCAGTCGTGGGCGGGGCAACGTACACGGGCGTCGTGCAGTCGCAGGGGACTGGGGATCCTGAGATCGCAGTGTTCTCGTTCGGATCGGTCGACGTCCCTCCCTCAACTACCTTCTCGATTGCCGGGTCTCGCCCGCTGGCGCTTCTGAGCCAAGGAGAGATGCTCTTTACCGGGAATCTCTCTGCGCGCGGGGGCGCAGGGGGACAG
>JACLAC010015039.1_pt1 | contig 20140 bp, 11 predicted proteins | sample 8027881 | NCBI WGS metagenome assembly JACLAC01 (sample SAMN15725517, study PRJNA655200) | protist metagenome | isolation source: fluorescence activated cell sorting (FACS) single amplified genomes of... | place: Spain: Blaines Bay Microbial Observatory, Mediterranean Sea | collected 2016-01-19 | reverse complement strand
GATACGGAGTTGATTGAGTTGTTATTAACTAATATGCCTCTTAATAGCATTAATGAGAAGGACATGTACGGGGAAACTCCCCTGGACTATGCATATTATCGTAATGATGCATATGATCCAATTAAACAAGCGATCATTGATCTTATACGTTCAAAAGGTGGAAAACGGAAGAGGGAATTATAAAAAAAAATAAAAAAAAATTATTAAAAAATATTATTAACACATAAATTACACACACATAGAGTACGCGTATTTATAAAAATGTAAAAAGTACTTCGGTAAATAATCAAAGACACTTTTTACTATTTTTTCGTCATACACATTTTTTTGTTAAAGCAGAACGAGACACCGACACTCTACCATATTAAATATTTTTTGTTTAAAAAACACTAAAAAACAAAAATTAAATATTTTTTTATAATTTTTTAAAAAATCCAATGAAATTCTTCATAACAATCATCCTCGTACACATCGTCATTACCTCATGCATTGCAATCGAGGAACCACAACAACCGGAACCGGAACATATTAAATTATCAACCGGTGTCATTAGTAAAACAAATGATCCAACTGCATATTTACGTGCACATCCAAATGATCAAGAACATGCATTATTATCAAATACAAAAAATATGTATAAATCAAATAAATTTCATTATTATTTAAATAAAATGAATAATGATCGATGTGGAAGTAATGGTTGTTGTTGTTGTTTAACTGAACATTCACGTGATGATGGATCAAATTTAATGAAAGATGGTAATGGTAAACCAATTAATAATTGTCAAAATCAACGTCCATCGGTTGTACAAATGAAAAGTGGATATGCCGTTGTCTTTTGTGAAACGGAATGTATTGATACGATTAATGGTAATTTATTACATGATGAAGGTGATTTTGTTAATGATGGTACGATATGTATGAACATGTGCGATCGAAAGAATAATAATCCAAATGGTAGTGGCAATGATTTGAATAATTGAAATTAGATAAAATATAAATGAAATTGTGGGGTGTATAATATGATTTATATTGTGTAGATAAATAAATGATTAAAAAACATAGTTCTTCTCTCTTCTCTCTTCTCCCCCAGATGTTTTTACGTTTTACTCCCACTATGACGATGCATATGATAATTATAAATTTGAATGTCATTTTTATATATTAAATATATTATTTTTATTTTGAAATATTTTTAATATATATATATATAATGTATGTATGTGTTGATCAAGATGTATTTGATAATTGATCTTGTTGATCAAAGTATACGTAGTAGATATGTAAGAAATTTCTTTCTATGTTTTCAAAATGTTTTTTTCTATTTGTTCTTTTTCAAATGTTCTATTGAATCAATACACGTATGATATATACATGTATATATATGGCCTTTACTAAACGTTCAAAAATAACATTCAAAACGCGTTCAAAAGAGTGATGAGGTAGAAAACAAGAGAGGTGAAGGCAACGAAGCAAGCGACCGCGATCTCCTTGAGAGGGTAGTAGAAAAATTGTTTGGATACGCTCGCCCTTTCATCAACAATACACACTCTGCACACGCGCACACACCGATACAATATGCATCTCTCTCCTTGCATCGTATATATATGAAATGTGTACAATTTTGCAGGTCTGATTTTAATTCTTTTTGTGGAAGTGGATCGATTTGATTGAGTGGATAGAAGATGGAAGGATGATGGAAGGATGTACTTAGAACTTAGACACCAGGAGGTGAGGAGGTGGGTACAGAGACGACACGTACACTTTTTTTAAAATTAAAAACACAGAGACTAGAGTTTAAACGTTTCTAGAGAAGCGCTTTTTTAAAAACATCTCACCCCACACCCCACGTCTCTCACTCTCTGCTTTCAATAATTATAAATAAATTTTAAATTAATCATTGTTCCACACCTTTCTATTCATTTGATCTTTTTTTTATTTTTAAATAAAATGTAATTTGTTTTTCGTACATTAAATGTATGATATGCATACTGCCTTCCATCTCTTTTTTAAATAATGATTTTACAAAAACACTGTGTAAATGATATTTACGTCCAATACAAATTATATGCGAATGTCATTTAAAAAACAAGTCAGAAGAAATTATATATTTCAATAGATTTAATCTGTTAAGTGCTTTGACATTCATTGTAATCTGGACAAGTATATATTCAACATGTTCTTTATAGTCAATCAATTTTAATCAAGATGTCGTTTTACTGTAATAATAATATATATATATATGTATTTATGCGTGTGGAACGTTCCTTTTGTTTTTATGTACATTCATATTGTATATGTACGATATATCGATATATCTATATATGCATGTGTTTAAAAAAAATGTTTCTACAAAGTTGTCTTTATTTCAAAGTTCAAGGCTTATGTATTATGAAACATTTGCAAAATACAAGTTGTATTTTGTCAATTTAAACATATGATATTCGAAAATATATCATATACATCATGAAGTTTTAATACCATAATGCATCTAAATCAGATTCACTTTCATCATCTTCACTAGATGTATGAAACATCGATGAACCTTGACTACTTTCAGATGTTTCTGAACTGTAATCTAAATGAATCTCGCCATCATCCATATTACTTTTCAATACATTGATATTATTAAACGATGTTGTGAAATAATCATCCACTTCAACTTCTAAATCATTCAATGTTGTAAAGCTATTGGAATGTTTTAAATTACTTGGTGTAAGATCAAACATATCCAGACTTAATTCATCATGGGGAGCAACCACAACAGCATTCGTCGTCGTCGTCGTCATCGCCATGTTTTTGTTGATAAATGGATTTAACATGATTTCATCTTTTGATAATGATGATGAAACGCGTTCAATACCAAGACAATCAGCAATCATTGCATCATATGGAAATGATACAACAACATCATCTTCTTGTTTCATGATTTTTTGTTTTTTCGTACTAAGACGTATTTTTGTCTTTGCATTTGCAACTGCACTTGCTTTACGTTTATTTGCTTTACGTTTTTTCGATGCAGCACTGGCAGGTGTAGTACCATTGATTTTATGCATTAATTTTTCCGCAGATGCTTTTTGTCTAGCATGAAATAATGCAATTGCACCATTTGGTATTTTACCTTCTTTCGCATAATTATCTAATTGTTTAGATGAAAATAAACTGAAAGATGGTGAATCAAATACATCAATGCATTTCATCATCGTATCCATCGCTTCTTCTTGTTGTTGAAATAAATAAACACGTAAACAATGTTGCTTATTGGTTGAATGTTTATTACTTCTCCAACTGTAATGCCAGCATGTTGGTAAGAATTCATATGCAAATGAAGATGTATTGGATTTCAATACAATATCTTCATGTACTTTATTACCATTAATAAAACGACGTAATGGGTCTTTTTTTATACGTACATTTTCATGTAAATATTGTAAAGGTACTGTCGTTCCAACTTTAATAGGTAATACTTGTGGTGTACCAGCATTTGCTTTTTTCGTAGCTTTCTTCTTGGCAGCTTTTTTTGCTCCAGCGGTTGTTTTTGTTTGTGGTACATTTGTTTGTAATTGTACAAATTCAGCAACGGCAACAATATTTGATGTTGTATTTGTTGATGTAACATCTAATTTTACTGCTTGACCACAGAAACCAGCACATTTATGTCCATCATGGGAACATGCTGGGAAACAACGTATGTTTTTTTGACCACCACGACGATTGTTACGTAAATAAGATGGTTTGAAATCATTCATAAAATGTTTAACGAGATCCATATTTTCTTTTTAATAGTTTGTTTCGGGGGAAATGTTTGTTGTAAGTTTTTGTTTGTTTTTTGGGAATAAATTTTTATATATTTTTTTTTTTTAGTAAGAATTTTCTTAAAACACGAAGCAGACTTTGTAATTGATATGTATTTACAATCAAGTTTACAAATGTATATATGATATATGATTCTAATATTCTAGAGATAATATATCCGTGTGTTGCTCACGTGCGTGCTAAGTTTAATTCTTGCTTTTAAAGTATTATTTTCTTAATGATAATACTACTACTTTTGTCGTTTAACAATGTTTGCCCTCCTTTTTTTTTTTTCCTTCAAAAATTAAAAAAAAAAAAAAAAAAAAAATGCAAAATTATTTGTCAAATGACAATGTGTAAAAAAATAAATAAATATATATATGTATGTATAATATGTACTACTATTTGTTGTTGTTGTATAATGATATTTATGCTAAACAAACGATAAATAAATATACAAACGTATTTAATAAAAGATGTTGTTGTTGTTGTTTGATCTACTTCGTTTTGGTTCTTTCGTTAGTTACAATAAAATAACACGGCACACTATGGGGAAAAACAGAAAAAACACACACAGAACTACAGAAACTAACACGGCACACTAGAGTAGGTGGCATTGAAAATGACACAATTTCCACCTCCGCTGAGAGATCACCTCCGACGAAGTAGATTACAACCAATTCTCATCTTCACCAAAACTAACCAAAATTATTATACATCTCATTCACTTTACTAGTAATATACAATAAATACATGAAATATAATTATTTAGTAAATGTATCGTTAATGAGGCACATTAACATATATAAAAAATTCTCTTATTTATAAGTTAAAGATTTTATTTACTCATACTGTATATATATATTATATGTACATATATAATTACCAGAAATAATAATTAAATGAAAGATATGACTAAACATACATATATATATATATAGATGAACGTATGCGAGACACATCTCTTACACAATAAGAAGTATATATATATATATTATATTAAGTATATATATGAAGAGAGTTTTCCTTAAGTTAATTCTAAAAGAATGAAAGAATATAATATAATCGTAAATATAATAGATCGTAAACATTAATCATTCATCTTTTACTCTAGTACCGAATAGCTGCCAGGATTAGGAGGTATTTCTAACAAATGACTACATGAAATATAATTATTTAGTATGTTTTCGGGTTTAGTCAAAAAAGTGTCCAATTTAAGGTAACTATCACGACGGAGGTGATCTCTCAGCGGAGGTGGAAATTGTGTCATTTTAAATGCCACCTGCTCTTTCGGGAACGTACAGAATACAGGGAAAGAACTTGCACGTTTTGTTTGAATGGTGGTTTGCAATGCTATTGCTATGCTATTTGTATTTTGTTTTGCCGCCTGCCGGACCAATAGATAATTTCTGGAGGCCAAAGACATCCTTTTGAAAGAAAAGAAAAGGGCAATAGTATTCCCTTGCTATTTAAAAAATTGATGAGTTCTTCTTCAATATTTTTTGGAAATTTCGACGAGTATTTCCTCCCTTTTCCATTGTGAATAATTTTATTTTTGATCATAATATTGAGATTGTTTGATATTTCCTCCCTTTTCCATTTTCCATATTGAGAATACTTTTATTTTTGATTCATATTGAACAGAAAAAAAATATCAATTGAACTGGTTTTTCGGATATATACAATATTTGGATAGATCAAAATGGAAATGTTGGTAATTTTAGATATTAAAAATAACGTTGTATAAGAAGATGAAAATTATACTAGATTTCATCTTCAAATATTTTTTGATATTTAATGTTGGATTTCCTCTTCAGATTTCACCTTCCGATTTAAAAACTGTGCTAAAAGTGCAAATAGTGCATATTGAAAAGAATCCCACGGAAGAATCCCTGGAATCAAGTACAAGCAATTGACTACGAAAACAAAATATATCTTTCTATCATCTAATATATTAGTATTACATAGCATTGTATATTTTGAATTTTCGACCAGCAGGGATCCTTCATAAAAATTATTAAAACCAATTTTAACTTATAAACACACCCGTTTCCTATACCTCACACGAACTAGATAGAGCTAGCTAGCTAGCTACCTCGCTGCGACAGCTGCACCATGTACCATATCCATCAATACAGGCATAATCGCACTGACACTATCTTCCAATTTGGCTTTTAAATATTCTTCTGCACTTGCTTCATCTTCTACTTTTAAATCTAAACGTAATTTTTCTTTTACTTGTTCAATGACAGCATTTGCATTTTGCGTGACACAAAAATCTTTAATACCTGAATTTTTTAATAAATTCAATAATGATAATATCAATGGTGCTTTATAACGTAATATATTATATCCTTGGCAACAATAACGTTGAAATGCGGCAAAACCTACACTATCTTTACCACCCATACATTGTACCATTTCCTTCGTTAAACGCATTGGTGCAGGCATTGGTTTTGGATCTTTACCAAAAATAAAACCAAAATCAATATGTAATAAATGACCAGTTGGTTTTAACATTAAATTTTCTAAATGACGATCACCAATACCTAAGATATATGTAATGACACAATATCCAGCACTACTACGGATAAATGTTTCCATCACTTCTGAATCAATACCATATTCAGCATTTGGATCTGGGTTAAATTTTCTAAAATATGATCGTATCTGCATGTGTGTGTGTGTGTTTATATATATATATATATATAATAGAACATGTTAGTGAAACAGGTTGTTAATATGAAGAGTTTGAAGGTGCTTCTTTGAATACAATATATATATAGATATAGTACCATATAAAGTTGCAAACTTACATCTTGATTAAAATCTTTCAACACATCTGTCAATGTAGTCGTATTTTCAATAAATTCAACTAAACCATCATCTGGTCCAGTTGCCAATACACGATATGGTGTTAAACGTAAATCTAAATTAACACTTTTCCATATACGATCAATTAATGTAATCATTTGTACAACTAATTGATCTTGCCTTAAATCTTCTGATTTATACATAACACGTGATTCCCTTTGTTGAGAAAAAAACATATCTACTTTTGATTTTGTATTAGACATTAATTCAGATACAGATAACGATGGCGAGGAACCTCTTGCTTGTTCTCTTAAACGTTTCATATTATTTGTAATTGTATCTTCATCATCATCATCTTCATTGCCATTTGGAAATCGACGTGTTGTATTGTAAACATTGTTATGATTACCATCGTCATCATTAATACGTTTTACACCTGGTAAATCATCTAAACTATCATTCACATTATTATTATCATTGCCACTATTACCACCATCACCACCACCACCACCTATCGAACTATTCTTTGGCGATGATTCAATACCAGTCATGGCTTCACTTGCAGCTCTACTTAATGGTGAAAATAACAATGACATTGATGTACGTCTAGATACATTTTGTTGAAATGTGCCTGTATATAATAGAGATATATGATGGTTAGAAAGATGTAAACACATATAGATACAGGTAAATTAAAATAAATATAAACTTACTTTGCCTGCGAAGTCTTCGTTCTTTTCCATCAAATGATGCAGTTTCTTTACGATGAGTATCGTCCATTGCTTTTGGCTCCACGTTAAAAGTATATACGACGGGATAAATTTTACTTTTAAACATTAATGTTTTACTTGGTACAATTTTTACAAACATTAATCTTGTATCTAATGGTGAGATGATTGGTGGTTCAAATAATAACATATCTGCAAATTTACCACCTGGATGTAAACTTTTCTTTAATTTTGACAACATCGCATCACGACTACTACGTCCAAAACCTTGATTTTTTGTTGCATCATGTTTTGCATCTCCAATACGTTTTAACCACATCGATTGACGTTCTAATTCTGCTAATCTTGCACGTCCATATTCCGTTTTTCTTAATGTTTGAAGAAAGATATTATATATTACAGTAAATTTCGTATCATTTTGATTTTCTTTTTCAACTCTTAAATACCAATAAAATGAGCTTGCCAATGCAAATGATTCTACTGAACGATCAATTAAAAAGATAGATAATAATGATTCTTGTTTTAATTTATCTTCTAGTGACATTGCTGTTTCTTTACGTTTTGTCTCATCATCATTATTATTATTATTATTATTATTATTGTTTTGTTGTTGTTGTTGTTCTTTTTTTATTCCTTCTATTGTATTGTTATTATCTTCAGTTTCTTCTTCTTTTTTATTACCATTATCATCATTATAAGCAGCAGTAGTAGTAGTAGAAATACTACCATCTGCAATATAAATTGGATTTGGTTCATAACGCATAGCTTGTACTAATTGTAACATAAATAAATCAATTTCATCATCACTGGCATCATCTAATATACCAATAGCATGTCGTCGTACGATATAATTATTTTCAAAATGTTGACCTAGTAATAATAATGCATCAGCCACATCAATACGTTTCCATTTTGGTAATAAATGTTTCGCTTCATTGACTTCATGTTCATTTGTAAAATCAATTGTTAATAAAAATTTCGTTAAAGCGCGTTTTTCTTCAATCAAACTATGTCTAAATTTCCATAATATATCACGATCTAATGTACTAATACTATTTTTATGACTTTTGAAAATATTTTGTAAACGTTCCCGCTCTTGTTTATTTGGTTTTAAATTCATATCGGTTAAATATCCTTTTTGTAAAATACCACGTGCTAATCGTCTATATTTAACTTCTGCTGGATTTGGTGCTTTATTATGTAAATCTGGATCAACAATTAAATTCAATGATTCTTTCCAATACATTTCATTTATTGCTTCTGGTGACATGACGCTATTACCACGTGTTCGTGCACGTATACGTCTATTTGTATTGGTTATATATTTATTTTGTGATGTCCGTTTTATTTTACGTTTACTATCATTGTTATTCTCCCGATCATTGTCATCATCAGCCGCATCACTATCGCTATTATTATTATTATTATTATTATTATTATCCTTTAAAATATTATTGTGTCTATGTAATGATAAACTTTCTGCTTGTTGTTTTATTAACCATTGATGTTCTTTACTATTATTACTAAAATATTGCATTTCTTCATATATTACAGGTACTTCAAAATATGGTAAACCGACATATAAATGTGTACAATGATGATTAGTACTATGACTACTTTTCGTTTCACCGTCCTCGTTTTCGTCGTTGTTGCTGGTATTATTATTGTTATGATTATTATTATCTTCATCAGAATGAAATATTGATAAAATATTATTTTCAATATGATTCATTGTAATAGTATCAAGCCATTTTAAACGTTCTACTTTACCTCTACGATATGCTTCCATTGCTTTTGTTATATGATGATAATATGCACCACCGGTATGGCTTTTTATATGATGAATACCTTTACCATCTTCATCACCTGGTGTAGTACTGACGACACTACCATCTGCAATTGTATTTGCATATAGATGTAATTTTTGATTACCTTCTTTTAATAATCCAGTATAATCAAACAATTTCAATGTCGTTCCTGATAATACATGTATTTAATAAAAATATATATAAAGTAGATATAAAAATATTGTTTGAAAAATAATGTTAGTATGCTGAAGGTTATAAATTGTTGTTGTTGATGTATGTATATGTAAGTATAAAACATACCACCGTATGGAATCCCATCTAAATTATACAGTGTAAATGCAATTGTACTAGTTGGTGTTAATTCACTATATTTAATTGGCAATGTAATCCATTTTTCCCATTCCCACGTGATTAATTTATTATTCCCATCTGTTTCATTTTTTGGTAGTTTATGATTTTTATTAAATAATCTTGGTGTGACTAAATCAGTTATAATATCTTCATTATTTGACATTGGTAATGAATCAGAACAATATTGTATGGAGACATACATACGTTCATGTATCATATTTGTCGTGTCAGTGTTGTGATTCTTATTATTCTTATGATTATATGCATTGTAGTTTTTAAAATTACTCGTATAGGAAGAATCATCGGTAATCATTCCACGAACTTTTATTTTTACATATTGTTCTAAATCATGATTAACTATATAATTAAATGCAACTGCACGTTCTTCATCATTTGGAAATGGTGGTACCTGTGTTTGTTTTGTAGATATATAAATGTGTTAGACGACTTAATGTTTTCATATATATGTAAATGTATATAAAAAGTATATACTCACATCAAAATCTAACATTCCATTGATATTTTCATCATTGATATAATTATACAATGGTCTTGAACTTGATTGTATTGTTTTTAATACATTAACATTATTTTTTTTATTAAGATTATTATGCATAGCAATTTGTGGAGAATTATCATCTGTATCTTTTCTTTTTTTTGTTGCATTGTTGTTATTATCATTTTGATGTGGTGAAGTATTGATCATTTCAACATCATTACCATGAATTAATGCATTGGATTTATTAATAGGTTCAGTTCTACGTGATGAATGACGATACATATTTTTTTTATTATTATTTCCAGTATTATTGTTATTATTATTATTATTCATATTATTGATTAACGTATTATTATTATTATTATTGTTGTTGTTGTTGTTGGTTTTGTTGTTGTTGTTGTTATTGTCGTTGTTGTTACTGTTTCTTTTATTCTTAGCACCCATAGCAGATAATCCTAAAGATAATGATGTCATCGTATGGACAATGGGGCGGTTTCCATTATTATTATTATTATTACCATTATTCATTAATGATGAATCACCTATTGTTAGTGTACCATTTGTGTAATTATTATCCTCATCTGCATAAATTTTATAATCTTGAAAAGTACGTACAGGAGATGATGGTAATGAATTTGACATATTGTATTTGTGTGTTACTACTTTCGATCGTTGAATCTAATCTTCTTTGCAATATTATAATTTCGTTGTACAGTAATTGTTTGTATTATGTTTTTCTTTCTTTATTTTAAAATCGTTGTATATTCTCACTATTAAAAAAGGTTTGTTTTTTAAATATATAAAAAATGAGAGAAAAATTACAGCAAAAATTTAATAATGATGATGATGGGGATGAAAAAAATTAAAAATAAAAAAATTCTTTTCCACTAAATTTTTTCTTCTCTCCGTATTCAATTGTAATTTGTTTACTTGATGTTTACTAAATGTTTCCAATAATTAGGTATATTAAACGTTCTGATATTTGATATATATATCAAATATATATGTATATATGTGATGTATTTATCATCAATTTGGATCTTTCTTTCAATATATTAGCATATAAATACCATTATAATGCTATTCATATGCTAAAATAGGAAGTACGGTACAGTTAAGGTGTTTTATCAATTTCTGATTGTTTAATTATGCACCATGTACCATGTACCTTATAGCAGATTTATAAAAATTATAATTTATTACTTTCAACTAAGTGCTATTTATATGTAAGTACAATAAAGGTTAAGGTTTGTTTGATTTGCTAATTTGTGGGGCCAATTGTCCAAAAAGGAGGAGATTTTTGGAAAGACTTCGGAATTAAGTACTCTTACCCAATTATGTATAAATACTTATACTGTTTATTATATTCATTTCCATATAAAAAATAAAATAAAATATAAATAGTATTAAATCCTCCTCCCCATTTATACGAAAAACTACCTTCTTTGGACACAAATCTATCCTTTCCGGCATATGCGAGTAAACATTTATATACATACATAAACTATATACATATATTATATATACAAAAAAATACAACATCACATCGCATATAATCCTAAAATACAACAAAGAACAACAGTGTATCTTTTGGGAAGAAGTAAAGTTCTTATTTTTTCATTTTTCATTTTTTTTTTTATTGCATCATCATCATCAATCATTTTTAAAACTATTTTTATTAATTTTGCTCTATTATAACGAAGTTTTAGGTACATAGTTGAGATTTGTTGTAGATGAAAAAAAAATAGTAACAATAATAATAATAATAATCATATTCATAAATCATAACACTTTTATCCGTTTGAAATACGAATAATACATAAGAAATTATAAAATCAACATGGTTTTTATGTGTTACAATAAGAACAACAACAACAATAATGTTTCCTGGAAGCAATGTATAATAACGACGTTTATAATTATTATATTAACGACAACACACGTTACTTCAATCCAAAAAATCCCTACCATCAACAACAACAACAACAACAATATAACGTGCAATAATGATACACATGTTAAATTTTGTGTTCCATCACACCACTTTCGTCCATGTGTTAATGTATCGAAATATAGCACACATTCGAGTGAATGTTGTTCATGTGATTTAAACGTAAAAGAAGAACATTGTTTTTTAAATCAACACACTCCAGAGGCAGTTATCTTATATATATTATGTATGATATTTGCTGTATTGCTAACGCGGTTATATATTGCTACTGCTGTACGTGAAGAGGCAGAGCAGCTTGAACATGATCGTAAGAAAATTGAATATCAACAATTATATGATAAATTTGGGTTTGAAATGAAAGTAGATGATTTTGAACAAAATGCATATGATAGAAGAGATTTACAATTTTTACGATTACATCGTATACTTTTAATTGGACAAATTATTTGGATTGCAAATCCATTAGCAACACAAATGACAAACAGTAATGCAAATACCATGGGTAAGTCAACGAATAGACTTACAAAAGGTGTTAATTTTTTCACCGATACATCCTCGTATCTAGCAAATTGTGTAAATATTACTGGTAGAAATACTGGTATCGAGCAAGATTATTCATATATCAAAGTACAATCAGATTTTTGGTCTGTATTGACTATATTATTTTTAATTGCACAATTAGTATTTGATATGTTGATAACATGTAGGCGTGTTGGTTGCAAGGAATTTGGTGAAAGTAGTTTTGATGATGATGATGATGATAATGATGATGATGATACCGACGAGGATGATGGTGACGATAATAATAATAATAATAATGACAACAAAGCTGAAGAACGTACTACCTTTAATACAAAATGTAAAAAATGTCGTAAAGGAAAAATTTGCAATATATTACGACGTTGTTTACGTATTACAGTTTTAGTTTATATGGTATTGTTTCCATTATGTATGAGTATGTTTGTACAAGGAATTGCATGTAAAAAAGATGAGCCAGATGTCAATGCAATTGATGGTAAATCTAAATGTGGTATCAACGCAGATGCACTGCATTATTGTATAATAACATTAATATTACCATTAATTGGTTTCACATATGTGTATTATAATATAAATTGTACGAAGGAAGAAAAAATGTACGATGATCGATTTTTACATGATTGGGGTTATTTAGTAATAGGTTATAAACGAAAGATGGTATTATGGCCTTTAGTTGATTTTGTGGAAATATGCTTCTTTCTGTTATATTATTATTTACAATTAATTGGCCAATTCAATGTTTTCACAAGAACAGTGTTAAATCTAATAACATGTTATGGTAAATTATTTCTCATTGAAACTTTTCGTCCATTTGAAAGTATGATCATTTACAATACTGCAAGAAATGGTAATCGTATATTAGTATTCATGTTTTTAGCTACTATTATACGGATTGTACCACAAATACCAGATGTTGGTGAAGAGGAAACCAATGTGACTACATTATGCAATGACAGTACACAACATGAGATAAGTAGCTATTTAATTTGGTTTACCTATGTTCTATATGGTGTGTTGATTTTATTATCATTTCTAGATTTTTTTGCACGTGGACGATTATTTGAATGTTTCCGGCGTAAATGTCGGAAAATTTGTTTAGGTGAAAGTGAAGTGGAAGATGATGGAAACGATGGTGATGTATCTGGTTTTTTTAAACTAGAAGAAGATTATCGTATTCCAGCAAGTCAATTGAATATATTAACAGATACAGATAGTGATCCTATTTATTTAGGTGCAGGTGGTTTTGGTAGTGTTTATAAAGCTACATGGTCACAGGATCAAGGCTATCCAGTTGCAGCGAAAGAATTAAATGCAACGAAGATGAAAGATCCAAATGAATTAAAAGATTTAGCAGCAGAAGTTTCAAATTTAGTCAAAGCAAATCATCGTAATGTAATAAATTTTTATGGTATATGCGAACAAATGGATTATAGTAGGGATCAAGCTGGCATGCGTCGTCGATTTATAGTAATGGAATATGCTGAAAATGGCTCATTAGAATCATTTTTAGCATTGGCATCTAAATCATATATTACGCATATTGATGATTCATGCAAAACCATGAGAGAAAAAATGGAACATAAAAAGTTATTATATCCATTGCAAGCAAAACGTATTATACGTTGGGCATTGGATATTGCTGCTGGCTTGAATTATTTAAATTCAAATCTGAAAATGTCACATCAAGATGTTAAACCGCATAATGTGTTATTAGATCGACATTATACAATAAAAATATGTGATCTTGGGTTTAAACAATTAAAACGTATAGATGATGATGAAGAAAAAAGTAATCATAACAGGCGACTTCGATATAGTGGAGGACGGTCTTCTAGTGGACGAGGCAATCGTAGTAGTAGTAGTAAAAATAATTCAGAAACATCAATATTTGAAGAGCGTGGAACGGCACAATATAAATCCCCAGAAGCATTCAAAACAATATTAGAAGAATGGGGTGAAAAAATTGATGTATGGGCATTTGGTGTGTTATTAAAACGTATGGTTAGTTTAAGACAACCATTTCATATGAGCAGAGGAGCAGATGGTGTTTCAATACGTGATATATTTAAAAAATTACCAACATGTGAATTATTACCATTTGATTATTTCAACAATGATTTGATATATTATATACATCCAATGTTGAAAGATTTAATTGATTTATGTTTATCTATTAAACCAAATAAACGACCATCATTTGAAAATATTGTTGGCTTATTAGCTGGTATGTTAAAAGAAATCGAAAATGGTGGTGTAGCAAAACGTCACCATCAAAAAAATACAACTGATGATAATAATGATAAAATATTTGAATCAATAAATCCTGCATTTGGTATGTTAAGAATAGGAACTGATAAAGATCATTTGGAGAAAGGAAAAGCAAAATCGTTACGTAAAGTAAAAAGTAAACCTGAAATGAAGAAACGGCCGAAAGTACAATTGAATCGACCAAAAAGTAGAAGTGATGCACACCGAGTTGTTCATATTAAGAATAATGGTAATAGTAGTAGCACTGAAATGCAATCGTTTCAATCGAAATGATAATAGCATATGTGTGTGTGTGTGTGTGTGTCAAAAAAAGTAGAAGTGAATGCACACCGAGTTGTTCATATTAAGAATACTGGTAATAGTAGTAGCACTGAAATGGAATCGTTTCAATCGAAATGATAATAGCATATTTGTGTGTGTCAAAAAAAGTAGAAGTGAATGCACATCGAGTTGTTCATATTAAGAATACTGGTAATAGTAGTAGCACTGAAATGGAATCGTTTCAATCGAAATGATAATAGCATATGTGTGTGTGTCAAAAAAAGTAGAAGTGAATGCACACCGAGTTGTTCATATTAAGAATAATGGTAATAGCAACACTGAAATGCGATCGTTTCAATCGAAATGATAATAGCATATATGTGTGTGTGTGTAGATCATCATGTATGTATGTATGTATGTGAGTGTGTGTGAGTATGTGTGAGTGTGTGTGAGTGCGTGTGAAGTGAAGTGAAGGCTTTTCCTGTGAAGGCAAGGGAAACCCTCCTATCAAATTCTGGTAAAAACATTCTAAAATATAATCGTATTTCATGTTAAATAGTACATTGTAAAAATTACTTATTTAGTACTTAGAGGGGTAATTAGACTACCAAAAGATCTAAAAAATGATGACATCTCAAAGAAGTTTTCCATGTTAAAAACACATCATGTATATAGTGTAAGTAGAAACAACAACAAAAAACAAAACAATTATTCGTGTTAAATTTCTTATTGGTGTATATGACATACACATTATTATATTTGTCTGTGTGTGTGAATGATACTTGACGTGTTTCGTTTCGTTGTGAAAAAATAAAAAAAAAAATTTCTACATCATCATTAACATTTTAATTTTTTTTTTTTTTAACATTTCCATTTTTTTCATAGTTAGTTCAACATTTTTTTCGATCACAAAGATATATAGATACAATGGGAAATAAAATATTAAAAAGTAATAAGAAAAACAAAAGTTTTGAAACGCCAATAACCAATACCATCACGGCACATATTAATATACCGAAAAAGAACAAAACCATTACCAATACCACCGTGGAGCAACGTCAAAAATTACAATTACCAATACAATTAGCAAATGCACAACGTAATTTTATTAATCAAACAGGACAAATACCTGATAAAGTTGGTATTTTAGATTATTCCGACATGGTAGTACAGAAATTACCATTTTGGGGGAATCGATGGAAACGTGGATTCTTTACATTATGCAAGACGACGTTGTATACCATGTCAATGAAAGGTAAAATATTACGATGTTATATATTAAATGGTTCATATTGCAAAGAAGGTGCACCACGTTTATCAAGTGTTGGTATACCAGTTGGTCGACCAACTATCTTATTATTTGAAGGTTTAAAAAAATTATCATTAAATAGTGTGGATATGTTAAAACAAATAAAAAAGAAGAAAAAAAAGAAAGGTAGTGAGGATGACAACGATGATGATGACATGAACAAAGATGAACATCATAATGATAAATTAATACCATTCTTAAGATTAAAAGCAATTAATCGACAAGAACATGATAGTTGGATTATGATATTAAAACAAATTGTAAATAAATCCATTATTCATCATGATAATAATAGTAACAATACCACATCAGAAAATGAAAGTAATACTACGGACAACAAGAACAATAGTAGTAGCACAAATAGTGAAAAAGAAGATACTTCAAATAATTATGTTCGTATTACTAGTCCTGTACGTAATAATGATACTATTAATCATAGTGGTGAAGCAAAAAAAGAATCAAATAATAATAATAATATATCATCACCGGTTCCATTTAATAATGATGTAGACAAGAAAACAACAAGTACTGATGCAAGAGGAATATATTCTCCATTACCAACAATACGGCGACAACCATCATATGAAATTATTGATGAGAAAGATATTGAAAAAAGACGAAAACAGTTAATTAATGATATTGCAATACAATTACAAATAACATATAGCCATGCATTATCCTTATTACGTCAATTTAAATGGGATACGGTACGTTTATTATCACAAAATGTAGTAGTAAATAATAATAATAATAACAACAACAATAATGATATTACAACAAATGATAATAATAATATTATTGCTGAAGATGAAGTTATTAAAGTAGTAGAAAATATTAATATTGATTGGTTAGTAGTAGATAAAAAACCAACGCAAAAAAAATCGAATGAAAATGAAGTAACCGTATCTGATACTACTACATCAACAATTATATCCAATGTAATTAATCAGATGATTGAACAAATTCAACAACAAGAAGAGGGAAATAATACTCCTACAACAAATATTGCTAATACTACTAGTAGTAATAGTAATAATAATAATACCAACAACAACAACGCATCGTTAAAATTAATGGATATTGATTTATCAACAACAGATGATCCAAATATACGTACTATCGAAACAAAAAGCAAAGTGGCAAAACTACTACTACTACCGTCGTCGGCACCAGTACCACCAATCGCTACTTGCCAAATATGTTTGGAAGAATCAAGTGAGAATATTAGTTTAGATTGTGGTCATTTCTTTTGTAAAGATTGTTGGATTGATTTTTTATCCAATTCTATTAATAGTGGTACAGCAGAATTATGGACAAAAGGCTCGCAATGTCCATATCATCAATGCAAAGAACCAATACCGGAACGTTTTTATAAGGAAATGTTGTGTAAAAACGATGATTTAATACGTTTATATAATAAATATCAACAATATGCAACAAATAATTTTGTCGATAGTAATTTATTAGTACGTTGGTGCCCAGGAACAAATTGCAATCGTGCATTGTATTGTAAAAATTCATCCTATTTAGTACGTGATGTAACATGTGCTTGTGGTATCTCGTTTTGTTTTAGTTGTGGCCAAAGTCCACATAGCCCTGCATCATGTGATTGTGCAGCACGATGGAAAGAATTAGAATATACACGTAATAAAGAGTTAATGGAGAAAAGTAACAATAAAAAAGGTAGAAAAAATAAAAAGAACAATAATCAGCATAATCATAATAATAATAATAATAATATTAATAATAATGGAGATGATGGGGATGTATTATGGCTTGCAAAAAATACACGCCCATGTCCAAAATGCAAAGTTCCAATACAAAAATATCATGGATGCAATCATATGACATGCCATAATCAACGATGTCAACATGAATTTTGTTGGGTATGTTTAGAAGATTGGAGTACTCATGGAAGCGCAACCGGTGGATATTATCGTTGTTTTGTAAATGATCCTGTGAAAACGAAAAATAAATTACGTAAATTACGTTATGAACAACATGATGCTAAAAATTCTGGTGCAAGAGAAAAATTGTACAAACGTTGTGGAATATTACGATATAAAGCACAAACAGCATCTTACATGTTATTGGATTTTATTTATAACATTGATAAAAGTTTTGAACACGACGATGATGTTGTGAATAGTGATGATATTGATCGATCTTATCGTGATATGTTAATTGATGCATGTGATATGTTATCACGTTCATATTCTTTTTTAAATTGGGGTTATATTTTAAATTATGACCAATTAACAAAGTTAACGGAGGAAATTGAAAAGAAAGAAGCAAAGAAGAAGAAACATAAAAAAAAACGTGGTGATAGTACATACAATTCAGTTGCATCTGAAGTATTTCAAATGAAATTACGATTGATGGAAAAATCAGTCAGTACGATTTGGAAAATGGTCGAGCCATTACATCGTATTTATGCATCTTCCGTTGATAAAATGGGTGATAATAATCATCATTATATGTCTTCTATGACGAATAGAAACGGTAAAAAAATGCATTCTTTTGCATCCATATCTGCAAGTGGTAAGAATAATAAAAACCCAACAACAAAAGCATTGTCATCATCAACATCATCGCCACGAAAACAATCGTCCCATAAAAAACAATTAAGGACATTGTCACCACCACCACCTGAAGATTTAATATTAAAACGTATGTTAAATATTCAAAATGAAATATATATGTGTTATGATCATTTATCTTCATGTCGACAATTTGCTACTATATGGCAACGAACAGATGAAGAAAACGATGAAATAATGAAGAAACAACAAGAAGATATTTATATAACAACTGCAGATGATAATAATAATAAATCTGGAACAAAAAGCATTAGTACACCTACGACAGCAACAACAACTACTACTACCGCTACAACTGATGAGAAAGCGGGTGATGAAGAAAAAGCTGAAGATAAAATTGAAACAGAATTAAGAAGATTGGTAAATGATAGTCAAGTAGATGATATATTTTACAAGTCTTTATTGCATCCAAAACAATATTCACATGGTCATAATACTACAATAAATAACAATATAGGTAGTAAATGGTCATGTTTATTATGTTCAAAATTAAATGGAACGTATGATAAATTTTGCCAAACATGTTTATCAAAACATGAACATGCATTATTGGAACAAGAAGTTATTATGTTTAAGTTGAAACATAATAAAAAGAAAAATGATAATGGCAATGCTGGAAAGAATACGAGTGGTGAAGACAACAATAATAAAAAATTAACATCTGTTGGTTCACGATGGAGACAATTTCAACAAGCTGAATTTCATAGCCGTTCACGACGTTCTTTAACACGCCGAGTTGGATTTAATCCAGATTTTGATAATATTAATAATAGTTGGAGACGTAGTCGTCGAGCATCATTTCGACCACCACCACCACCGCAATTAGAAGTAACTCCAGAACAAGAAAGTCAAATATTGCAATTACACGAGATGGGATTTACAAATCGAAATGAAGCACTTGGTGCATTACGTGCAAATGATTTTAATTTAAATGGTGCAGTAGAATTGTTATTAGCATCTCAATTTGCTTGATATTGTATGGTGTGGTGGGTGGGTATGTGTGTGTTTGTGAGAGAGAAGTACATTTTTAAATTCGTCGCTGGGTCGCCGGGTCTGCTGTGAGCTGTGTAAAGCGAATGCATTTGGCTCTTTGGTTTGCACGTTTGGTGTTAGTGAAAGGGAAATTGAAAGTGAAAAGTGACATATATAGGAAATTGTAGAGTATATAAAAATATGTACTTAGGCTAGTTGTAACGATTTTGTTTTATTTTTAACA
>JACLAC010007852.1_pt1:15000-20146 | contig 20146 bp, 15 predicted proteins | sample 8027881 | NCBI WGS metagenome assembly JACLAC01 (sample SAMN15725517, study PRJNA655200) | protist metagenome | isolation source: fluorescence activated cell sorting (FACS) single amplified genomes of... | place: Spain: Blaines Bay Microbial Observatory, Mediterranean Sea | collected... | reverse complement strand
CGGTTCATTGACTGTAAATCAAAAACCTGGTGCTTTATATTTAAATTATAATTCGCAATATATTAGTTCTTCTAAAGCGCCATTAACAGCTCTAGGTCTTGAGAATTCTTATGATATTTATGTGAATACTCATGGTGGAGGGCTACGAGGTCAAGCAGATGCTATTAAGCTTGGTGTGGCACGCGCGCTTTGCCACATATCTAATGAAAATCGAAGTCAATTAAAGCCTGAAGGATTTCTTGTTCGTGATGCACGTGCTAAAGAAAGAAAAAAATATGGTTTACGAAAGGCTCGAAAAGCACCTCAATATTCAAAACGTTAATTTTTTTTATGCCTAAAAATTCAATCCATCCAGAATACCACTCAAATGCTAAGGTTTATTGTGATGGTCAACTTGTTATGAAAGTTGGTTCAACAAAATCAGTATTGAAAGTTGATATCTGGTCAGGTACACATCCATTTTATACAGGATCGCAAAAACTCATTGATACGGAAGGTCGTGTAGAACGATTTATGCGTAAGTATGGAATTGATGATTAAATTTAGAAAAAGAAATCTATGCCAACGATACAACAGTTAGTTCGGTTTGAACGTGTAGCTACTAAGCAAAAAAGTAAATCGCCAGCTTTAAAAATGTGTCCTCAAAGGCGTGGAGTTTGTACAAGAGTTTATACTACAACTCCAAAAAAACCCAATTCTGCGTTACGTAAAGTTGCTCGTGTTCGTTTAACTTCTGGTTTTGAGGTAACTGCTTATATTCCAGGAATTGGTCATAATATTCAAGAACATTCAGTTGTTTTAATTCGAGGTGGTCGTGTTAAAGATCTTCCAGGTTGCCGTTATCATGTAGTTCGAGGAACTTTAGATGCTGGGGGCGCGAAAGACCGTAGAAATGGTCGTTCAAAATACGGTGGTAAAAAACCCAAAGGATAAACTATAAAATACTTTAATTGATTTAACTTATGTCAAGACGAAATAGAGCCAAGAGGATTTTGGTGCAACCTGATCCTATTTATGGTAGCCGTTTAGTAAATTTATTAATTGCCCGTATTTTACAATCAGGTAAGAAATCAGTTGCTCAAAGAGTTGTTTATACAGCTTTAGAAATTATTACTTCAAAAACGGAAGAAAACCCAATTCTTATTTTAGAAAAAGCAGTAAAAAATGTAACGCCCCAAGTTGAAGTAAAAGCACGAAGAGTTGGTGGATCGACATATCAAGTACCCATTGAAATTCGTGCATATCGAGGGACAAATATTTCTTTACGTTGGATTAATGAGGCAGCGAAAACACGCTCTGGTAAAAGTATGGCATTTAAATTGGCTAACGAGTTAATTGATGCTTCTAAGGAAAGTGGTAATGCAATAAAAATTAATTATTTGTTTTTGTGATTGGAATAATTTTAATCACTGGTATTTAAAACAATACCAAAATGTTTTTGCAAACTTTCACAAACTTCATCTGCAGATTTTTGCCCAAAATTTTTAAACTCTAGTAAATCTTCTTTAGAATATTTTAAGAGCTCACTTAAATTATGCACATTAGCACGCTTTAAAGCGTTATATGCACGTACAGATAATAAAAGATCGGCTAACATAATATTCTCAAATTCATTTTGTGTCTTCGTTTCCTCAACTAACTTAGGAATTTGCGAAGAAATACTTTGGTTACTCTTCAAAGATGCAAAAATATCTTCTAAGATTAAAGATGCATTACTAATTGCGTCAATGGGTTGAATACTACCATCTGTAGCTACTTCCATAATTAAACTTTCCGTAACAGAAAATGAACTATTTCGAGAAGTTTCAACAAAAAAATTTACCTTTCGAACCGGCATAAATACTGCATCTACAGCCAAAAATCCTTGAGGAAGACGATTAATAAATTGCTCACTTGTTAAATAGCCATAACCTGGTTCAATTAAAACCTCCATTTCAAGACTAACGCGTCCCGTTAAGCTACCAATGTATTGGCACGGCTCAACTAACTTAACCCCATCTGGTAATTCCAGATTTTGTGCTGTAACAACTCCAGGGCCTTGAAATACAAGTCGAGCTACTGATGGTTCATTAAGATCTCCTTTAAAAACTATTTGTTTTAAATTTAAAAGAATCTCAATCACATCTTCTTTTAAGCCGGAAATTGTTGAAAATTCATGGCTAACATTGTTAATGTGTACACCCACGATTGCTAAACCTGGAAGATCTGAAAGTAAAACACGTGAGCAAACTCATAAAATGGCTGAAGCCAATAAAGCTTTTGCACATTTCCGTTATTAAAATTTCCTTTTTTTAATCCCGCCAAAAGTATCTATAAAGAATTTAAATATTAAAAAAAGCATTTTAATTTCACAATGGCAAGAGAAAAATTTGAACGATCAAAACCACACGTAAATATTGGTACAATTGGTCACGTTGATCACGGAAAGACAACATTAACAGCAGCAATTTCAGCTACATTAGCTATTAATAGTGCAAAATCAGCAAAGAAGTTTGATGAAATTGATTCTGCTCCTGAAGAAAAAGCACGTGGTATTACTATTAATACAGCTCACGTTGAGTATGAAACTGAGACTCGTCATTATGCTCACGTAGATTGTCCAGGTCACGCCGATTATGTGAAAAATATGATTACAGGAGCAGCACAAATGGATGGCGCAATCCTTGTAGTTTCAGCTGCAGATGGACCAATGCCACAAACTCGTGAACATATTCTACTTGCTAAGCAAGTAGGGGTACCACATCTTGTTATTTTTTTAAATAAAGCCGATCAGGTTGATGATGAAGAATTATTAGAATTAGTGGAACTTGAAGTACAGGAATTATTAGAAAACTATGATTTCCCAGGAGATGAAATTCCTTTCGTTTCCGGTTCAGCATTAATGGCTTTACAGGCTTTAGAAGGTGGTCAAAAAGCACGAGGTGAAGATAAGTGGGTTGATTTAATCTTCAAATTAATGGATTCCGTTGATGACTATATTCCAACTCCTGAACGTGATACTGATAAAACATTCCTAATGGCAATTGAAGATGTTTTCTCAATTACTGGTCGAGGAACAGTAACAACTGGTCGAATTGAACGAGGAGTGGTTAAGGTTGGTGAAACGGTTGAAATTGTGGGTCTAAAAGATACACAAACAACTACAGTAACGGGAATTGAAATGTTCCAAAAAACGTTAGACGAAGGAATGGCTGGTGATAACGTTGGTATTTTAATTCGTGGTATTCAAAAGACAGATGTTGAGCGTGGTATGGTAATTGCCCAGCCAGGGACAATTAGTCCACATAAGAAATTTGAAGCTGAAGTTTATATTCTTAACAAAGATGAGGGTGGTCGTCATACACCATTCTTTACTGGTTATCGACCACAATTCTATGTACGTACAACTGATGTAACGGGTACAATTATTCAATTCACTGGTGACGATGGTAGTGTAGCTGAAATGGTTATGCCAGGAGATCGTATTAAAATGACAGCAGAATTAATTAACCCGATTGCTATTGAGCAAGGAATGCGATTTGCAATCCGTGAAGGTGGTCGAACTGTAGGGGCTGGTGTTGTTTCGAAGATTTTAGAATAATAATTAAAAATGAGTCTATTAAACTTAAACTCAAAAAAGTTGCGAATAGCTTTAAAAGCTTATGAGCCAAAATTACTTGATGATTCGTGTCGTCAAATAATTGAATCAGTAAACTTAGATGGTAGCGAAGTAACAGGACCAGTGCCTTTACCTACTAAGAGAAGAATTTATTGTGTATTACGTTCACCGCATGTAAATAAAGATTCGCGTGAACATTTTGAAATGCGTACACATAAGCGTTTAATTGATATTCATTCACCGTCAGACAGTGTTTTGGAAAGTTTAAGAAATTTAGACATTTCTTCTGGTGTTGATGTTGAAATTAAAGCGTTAAGCTAATAAAATTTTTAAAATCCCTAACTTAATTTTAATTAAGTTAGGGGTTTTATCTAATAAATAAACTACGTGTTACAAAATATTCTAAATTCTTGATTAATATCTATACGTAACAACATTAGTCATATTAATTTCGCATTGAATTTTAAACTTTATGTTAATAAGTTCGTAACGATGCTTTCCTCGAGACTGACGGGACTCGAACCCGCAACTTCCGCCGTGACAGGGCGGTGCTCTAACCAATTGAACTACAGTCCCTCATATTTTGTATCGCTTTATTAGCGATATCATATTACAATTATATATTTATTGATAGTAATTAGTCAAGGTTAAGTTTTAAAAAACACGCTTGACAAATTATGATAGTGGCTAGTACTATTAATGCAGGTTAAAAATTCAATTCAATCAATTCGAATACCATGGAGAGTTTGATCCTGGCTCAGGATGAACGCTGGCGGTATGCTTAACACATGCAAGTCGAACGAAAGCTTTATGCTTTAGTGGCGAACGGGTGCGTAATACGTGAGAATCTGCCCTTAGGAGGAGAATAACTTCTGGAAACGGTTGCTAAGTCTCCATATGCCGAGAGGTAAAATAGTTTATACTGCCTAGGGATGAGCTCACGCCTGATTAGCTTGTTGGTAAGGTAATGGCTTACCAAGGCCACGATCAGTAGCTGGTTTGAGAGAACGATCAGCCACACTGGGACTGAGACACGGCCCAGACTCCTCCGGGAGGCAGCAGTGAGGAATTTTCCGCAATGGGCGAAAGCCTGACGGAGCAATACCGCGTGAGGGATGAAGGATTTTGGTCTGTAAACCTCTTTTCTCAAGAAAGAAGTTCTGACGGTACTTGAGGAATAAGCATCGGCTAACTCCGTGCCAGCAGCCGCGGTAATACGGGGGATGCAAGCGTTATCCGGAATCATTGGGCGTAAAGCGCCTGTAGGTTGTTTAATAAGTCTGTTGTTAAAGACTAGGGCTCAACCCTAGGAAAGCAATGGAAACTACTAGACTTGAGTATGATAGGGGTAGAGGGAATTTCTAGTGTAGCGGTGAAATGCGTAGATATTAGGAAGAACACCGGTGGCGAAGGCGCTCTACTGGATCATTACTGACACTCAGAGGCGAAAGCTAGGGTAGCAAAAGGGATTAGATACCCCTGTAGTCCTAGCCGTAAACGATGGATACTAGATGTTGCGTTTATTATGCAGTATCGTAGCTAACGCGT
>JACLAC010007852.1_pt1:0-10000 | contig 20146 bp, 15 predicted proteins | sample 8027881 | NCBI WGS metagenome assembly JACLAC01 (sample SAMN15725517, study PRJNA655200) | protist metagenome | isolation source: fluorescence activated cell sorting (FACS) single amplified genomes of... | place: Spain: Blaines Bay Microbial Observatory, Mediterranean Sea | collected... | reverse complement strand
AGTGGTACTTCTTCCCAACATTTAATTTACTACGAGTAATTCCTAATAAATTACTAGGTGTATTATCAATGGCTGCTGTGCCTATTGGTTTAATTACTGTTCCGTTTATTGAAAATGTTAATAAGTTTCAGAATCCATTTAGACGTCCAGTTGCATCACTAGTATTCTTATTTGGTACTTTTGTTGCTTTTTGGCTAGGTATTGGTGCTACAATGCCAATTACTCAAGCCTTAACTTTAGGATTTTTCTAAAATAGTAAAGAAAAAGAAAAGTAACAGTTTGTTACTTTTCTTTTTTAACGCGTCTGCTTCATCTATGATAATTTTCAGCTGGATACCAGACGTAATATAATAATAATAAAACAGTAAAAACATCATGGACGAAAAAAAGTTTTTCAGCCTGTTAAGACAATTAAATGAACTAGAAAATACTGAAACACTGACATTAATAGCTGGTCGAATACCCTCTTTAGACCCTGAAGAGTCTGACATGCTTTTAGACTCTCTGGAAACAATTAGAAACAATTTTCATTTCTCAGAAAGGCAAGAATATATTGACTTAGCGAAAGATTTTCTGGCTGATCAAATAACTGCAGATGACTTTTCGTCTGATTTCATTAGTATATATAAAGGAATAGATCAAGAAATTGCTCAAATGGAAAAAGATGAGTCGTTAGAGTTGACAAATTTTTTAAAAACTAGTCAATTGACTAGCAAGTTGACGATTGAACTAACTGACTTACTTTCACAAATTTATGGTACTTGCGACTTCTTTGGACATGTTATTTTTGACGAAAAAGAATTAAAAGATTGTGCCCAAATCTTGCTATTAAAATTGCAATAAACTGTGTTGTAAAGTCAATAGGTTCTTCAAAAGTTGCTCGTAAGCTAAATATAAACACTCGACGCAGAAAATATTGGTCCAAGAATATAAAAATTTCTATGAGATTTAATTTCTTTTAGTTTTTTTACCGATAATCACCATAGATTAAACAAATTGAAGTAAAATATTATATTAGAAATCTAGTAATATTTATTGCAAGTCTAGTTAGATGTTTGAATTTTAATACTGTGTTGATAGACTTAGATCGACATCCAGATCTATATATAGATTTGATTGATACTTAAAAAATAATTTACAGATTTCCTATTTACATGTCTCAGTAAAGGAGAGTAAAAATGAAAATTAGCTCTAAAGAACTAGAGGCTAGCAAAGTTAGAGTTATAGTAGATAAAAATCCGGTTGCAACATCTTTTGAAAAATGGGCGCAACCTGGGCATTTTTCTCGAACATTAGCAAAAGGTCCAAAGACAACTACATGGATTTGGAACTTACATGCTGATGCCCACGACTTTGATAGCCAAACAAGCTCCCTAGAAGATATTTCACGTAAGATATTTAGTGCTCACTTTGGCCAATTATCTCTTATCTTCATTTGGATTAGTCAAGCATACTTCCATGGTGCACGTTTTTCAAACTATTCAGCATGGTTAAGTAACCCGACAACTGTAAAGCAAAGTTCACAAGTTGTTTGGCCTGTTGTTGGTCAAGAAATTTTAAATGGTGACGTTGGTGGTGGTTTTTCTGGTGTTCAAGTTACATCTGGTTTCTTCGAACTTTGGCGAGCTGCAGGTATTACTAACGAAACTGAGCTGTATTGGACTGCAATGGGTGCTTTAGGAATGTCAGCATTAATGGTTTTTGCCGGCTGGTTCCATTATCATAAAGCGGCTCCAAAGCTTGAGTGGTTCCAAAATGTTGAATCAATGATGAATCACCATTTAGCAGGCTTATTAGGTTTAGGTTGTTTATCTTGGTCAGGACACCAAATTCACATCAGTCTTCCTATTAACAAGTTACTAGATGCTGGTGTAGCTCCTCAAGAGATTCCACTACCGCATGAGCTTCTATTTAATCAAGATTTAATGGCTCAGCTTTATCCAAGTTTTAAAAAAGGATTACTTCCATTCTTCACACTGAACTGGAGTGAATATTCTGATTTTTTAACGTTTAAAGGTGGTTTAAATCCGATCACTGGTAGCTTATGGTTAACTGATCAGGCACACCATCACTTAGCCCTTGCTGTTTTATTTATTTTTGCGGGACATATGTACCGTACAAATTGGAGCATTGGTCATAGCATGAAAGAGATTTTAGAAGCTCATAAAGGTCCGCTGACTGGTGAAGGTCACAAGGGTCTATTTGAAATTTTAACTACGTCTTGGCATGCACAATTAGCTATTAACTTAGCTATGATGGGATCATTAAGTATTATCGTTGCGCACCATATGTACGCAATGCCACCGTACCCATACATTGGTGTTGATTATCCAACACAGCTTTCATTATTCACTCACCATATGTGGATTGGTGGATTCTGTGTTTGTGGTGCTGGTGCTCACGCTTCAATTTTTATGGTTCGTGATTATAGTCCAGTTCAGTCTTACAACAATCTTCTAGATCGTGTTTTAAGACATCGTGATGCAATTATTTCACACTTAAACTGGGTTTGTATTTTCTTAGGAACACACAGTTTCGGTTTATACATTCACAACGATACTATGCAAGCCTTAGGTCGTCCTCAGGATATGTTCTCGGACAAAGCAATTCAGTTACAGCCTATTTTCGCACAATGGGTTCAATCATTACATACTTTAGCTCCAGGTAACACTGCTCCAAATGCTCTAGCGACTTCAAGTTATGCTTTTGGTGGTGATGTTGTTGCAGTTAACGGTAAGATTGCTATGATGCCTATTACTTTAGGTACTGCAGATTTTATGGTTCACCATATTCATGCTTTTACAATTCATGTAACTGTTTTAATTTTATTAAAGGGTACATTATTTGCTCGTAGTTCACGATTAATTCCTGATAAAGCAAATTTAGGTTTCAGATTCCCTTGTGATGGTCCTGGTCGTGGTGGTACTTGTCAAGTATCAGCTTGGGATCACGTTTTCCTTGGTTTATTCTGGATGTATAACTGTATTTCAATCGTAATTTTCCACTTTAGTTGGAAAATGCAATCAGATGTTTGGGGAACTATAACAAGTGCAGGTAAGATTTCTCACATTACAGGTGGAAACTTCCCGACTAGTTCGATAACAGTTAATGGTTGGTTACGTGATTTCCTTTGGTCACAAGCATCACAAGTAATTCAATCTTATGGTTCTGCTTCATCAGCTTACGGTTTAATCTTCTTAGGTGCACACTTTATTTGGGCGTTTAGTTTAATGTTCTTATTTAGTGGACGTGGTTATTGGCAAGAATTAATTGAATCAATTGTTTGGGCACATAATAAGCTTAAGCTTGCTCCAACAATTCAGCCACGTGCTTTAAGTATTACTCAAGGTCGAGCTGTTGGATTAGCTCACTATTTACTGGGTGGTATTGGTACAACGTGGTCGTTCTTCTTAGCAAGAATTGTTTCTGTTCAATAGCTTAACTTAATAAAAACGATAATAACTAAAATTAATTATGGCTACTAAATTTCCTAAGTTTAGTCAGGCACTTGCACAAGATCCCGCAACTAGAAGAATCTGGTATGGTATAGCAACTGCTCATGATCTTGAAAGTCATGATGGGATGACAGAAGAAAGTCTTTATCAAAAGGTTTTTGCTTCTCATTTTGGCCACCTGGCTATCATCTTTTTATGGACATCAGGTAATTTATTTCACGTTGCATGGCAAGGTAACTTTCAACAGTGGGTTTTAAATCCACTTAAAGTAAAACCAATCGCTCATGCAATTTGGGATCCTCATTTCGGACAATCTGCAATTAAAGCATTTACACGAGGTGGTGTTTCTTATCCTGTTAATATTGCAACTTCTGGTGTTTATCACTGGTGGTACACGATTGGTATGCGAACAAATACAGATCTGTATTTTGGTGCGCTTGGTTTACTAGTTCTTGCAACTACTTTATTATTTGCTGGTTGGTTACATTTACAGCCAAAGTTCCGTCCAGGTATTGCATGGTTTAAAAATAACGAATCACGATTAAATCACCACTTATCTGGTCTTTTTGGCGTAAGTTCATTAGCTTGGTCTGGTCACTTAATTCACGTTGCAATTCCTGAATCACGTGGTCAGCATATTCGTTGGGATAACTTCACTTCAACTTTACCTCACCCTGAAGGATTAACTCCATTCTTTAACGGTAATTGGGGTGTTTATGCAGAAAACCCTGATACTGCAACACACATTTTTGGAACAAGTGAAGGTGCAGGAACAGCTATTCTAACATTCCTTGGTGGATTCCACCCACAAACTCAATCAATGTGGTTAACGGATATTGCTCACCACCATTTAGCAATTGCTATTGTGTTTATTTTTGCTGGGCATATGTACCGTACGAATTGGGGTATTGGTCACAGCATGAAGGAAATTCTTGATGCTCACGTACCACCAAGAGGTCGTTTAGGGGCTGGTCACCGTGGTTTATTTGAAACAATCACAAACAGTTTACACATGCAGTTAGGTTTAGCTCTAGCATCTCTAGGTGTTGCTACATCACTAGTGGCACAACACATGTATGCTTTACCTGCTTATGCCTTCATGGCTAAAGATTATGTTACACAAGCTGCTTTATATACACACCATCAATATATTGCTGGTTTCTTAATGGTTGGTGCGTTTGCTCACGGTGCAATTTTCTTTGTTCGTGACTACGATCCAGAAGTAAATAAGGATAATGTTCTAGCTCGAATGCTTCAACACAAAGAAGCTATTATTTCTCACTTAAGTTGGGTTAGTTTATTCTTAGGATTCCACACACTTGGGTTATATATTCACAACGATACTTGTGTTGCTTTTGGTACTCCAGAAAAACAGATTTTATTTGAGCCAGTATTTGCTCAATTTATTCAAGCTTCATCAGGTAAAGCGCTATATGGTTTTGATGTATTACTATCATCATCAACAAGTGCAGCTAGTGTTGCAAGTAGTAAAATCTGGTTACCAGGATGGATCGAAGCAATTAATAGTGGTAAAAACTCACTATTCTTAACAATTGGTCCTGGTGATTTCTTAGTTCACCATGCAATTGCATTAGGTCTTCATACAACTACATTAATTCTTGTAAAAGGTGCATTAGATGCACGTGGTTCAAAGTTAATGCCAGATAAGAAAGACTTTGGTTATAGTTTTCCTTGTGATGGTCCTGGTCGTGGTGGTACATGTGATATCTCTGCATGGGATGCTTTCTATCTAGCTATGTTCTGGATGTTAAACACAATTAGTTGGGTAACATTCTACTGGCACTGGAAGCATATGACAATTTGGGGAGGTAATGCAGCTGCATTTAACGAATCTTCAACATACATCATGGGTTGGTTACGTGATTACCTATGGTTAAATTCATCACCATTAATTAATGGTTATAACGCTCAAGGTATGAATGCACAGGCTGTTTGGGCTTGGATGTTCCTATTTGGTCACTTAATCTGGGCCACTGGATTTATGTTCTTAATTTCTTGGCGTGGTTACTGGCAAGAATTAATTGAAACACTAGTTTGGGCTCACGAGCGTACGCCAATTGCGAACTTAGTTCGTTGGCGTGACAAACCAGTAGCGTTATCAATTGTTCAAGCTCGACTTGTTGGATTAGCTCACTTTACAGTTGGTTTTATATTTACATTCGCACCGTTTGTAATTGCTTCAACAACTGGTAAGTTTGGTTAAAATCTTCAATAAATAAAAAATAGAGAAACTCTTTTGAGTTTCTCTATTTTTAATACTTATAGTTTTGGAACCTTTTTAGAAAGGTTATGATTGTAAATGATTAATGTTAAGTTATTTATGTTGGTATTGACAACTAACTTCATACTTAGTATGATTGATTATGTCTAAAACATAATAAAACGGGATGTAGCGCAGCTTGGTAGCGCATCTGCCTTGGGAGCAGGGTGTCGCAGGTTCAAATCCTGTCATCCCGATTGTAATTAGTTTAAAAATAATATCTAAAATTTTTATGTAATAGTAAACGCTAAAATTCATTCATTTTCCGGTTATAATGTTTAGTTATAATTAGTTAGTTTAAAAACCTACCGGGGAGATCTAATACATGAGCGAATTTGTTAAACCATATAATAACGATCCATTTGTAGGTAATTTATCTACACCAGTAACAACTTCAACAGCAACAAAATTATATTTAGGTAATCTACCAATTTACAGAAAAGGTTTATCAGCTCTTATGCGTGGACTTGAAATTGGTATGGCACACGGTTACTTTTTAATTGGTCCATTTTATATTCTTGGACCAATGCGTAATACTGAAAATGCACTTCTTGCAGGTTTACTTTCAGCAATTGGTTTAGTTCTTATCTTAACGATTGGTTTAACCATTTATGGGTTAGCTTCTTTTCAAGATAACGGACAACTCGAAGGCTTAGAGTCATCAAAAGGTTGGAGAAAGTTTACGAGTGGTTTCTTTATTGGTTCTTTAGGTGGTGCTGTAGTAGCTTATTTACTACTTAATAATATTGCATTCTTTAACTAATAAGTTTAAAAAAATCAGAAAGAGATTAGAAAAACTAACTCTTTCTGATTTTATTTTTTAATGTTAATTAGTAGTAGCTAATTAATAAACTTAAAATATAAAAACAACCTACAAGAATCCAGATAAATGTTCTTATTGATTTTTGTCCTTCACTCACACTGGATATTATATTTGCTTGATTAGTTTGCGAACTACTAGTTTTTGGATCAGTGGATAGTATAAAAAAAATGATTATGATTGTTAATAGAATCCAAAGATTTTCGATTATAGTCATTATGTTTGTTTAAAAGATTATTCTCCTTGAATCTTTAATAATCCAAACCCAACACTTAAACCAGTTAGTGTTAGTACCCACATAACTCCTGCTACAGTAAAAATTTCTTTACTCATTGTTTATTTTACTTGTAAAAAAAAGTATATATATTTAATAGTTTGGCCTTTAATTGATTAAAAGCCATTACGTCCCCAAACGACTAATGCTAGCGAAAAGCTAAACATAACCATAAGGGATGACCAACCTAAGCTTAAGATGTCCATAGTTCCTTCTTTTAAAATAGATTTACTTGAAATATTATATCATTTCTTTTTAGTTGTTTTGTTTTAATGCGCAGAATCTATACTAATATTAGCTCGTTTTTATTTTTGTATTAAAATTCAAATATGTTGATTTTTCGTACAAAGAATAAAATTCTCTTTTTTTGATCTACGGTGTTGAAATAGGAGAGGATGGGATTCGAACCCACGGTACATTTTACAACGTACGTTAGATTAGCAATCTAAAGCTTTCAACCACTCAGCCACCTCTCCACTTAATTACCATAATACATTATATTCATATTTGTAAAAAGAGAGAAGTCTAATATCAATCACGCCCTGAAGGACTTGAACCCTCGACATCAGGTTTTGGAAACCTACGTTCTACCAACTGAACTAAGAGCGCGTAATTAAGATAACGTAATTATACGATACCAATCAAGTCTCTTAGAGTCAATCTATATAGAACAAAAATGGAAAATGTTATAGATCTATGTATTTGAAATTAATATATTTCTCTTTAAAATTTTGTTTAAAATGAGTTGGCAAATAGTGATTAAGAAAATTATCTACCTTACTTAATTTAAGTAAGATAGCTAATTTTTTCGTGTAATTTAATTTACATATTACCTTGCTTAAAGTATAAAAGGAAGATAATAGCAGGTCCCGAAAGGACAACAAGAGTTAGTGATACTAGTTGTGCAAAAACTGACCAGTTAATCATATATTTAAATATTATCTGATATTAAATTTGTATAAAAGTTTTATAAAACTAAATGTTCTTACACTTTTAAATTTTTTGAAAACTATTTCAATAATAATAACTACATTATAGCATTAAATTAATAATTTAATATTTCTCCATTGAAAAACGTTTAACAGGTTTTTAAAACAATATTAGCCGTTGAAGATTTAACTCAACGAATAACAAAGGTTGAAAAAATTATTGCATTCGTTGTTAAGTAATATTATACTAGATCAAAAATCAATAATCTCACGTTACTTTGGCTTGTAATATTTTTGCTATTGAGTTGTTATAGATCAAAAAATTTAGAGTAAAATACTGTAGTAGAAGTTAAGTAATTTATGTATTTGAAACTAACATATTGATCTCTAGAGTTTTGTTCATAGTGTTATAAAGTATTAAGGATTTAAAAATTATATGTTTGAACGTTTTACTGAAAAAGCAATTAAAGTAATAATGTTAGCACAAGAAGAGGCCAGAAGACTTGGCCACAATTTTGTGGGAACAGAACAAATATTACTAGGCCTTATTGGTGAAGGTAGTGGTGTGGGACCAAAAATTTTAAAATCAATGGGTGTCAAATTAAAAGATGCTCGTGTTGAGGTTGAAAAAATTATTGGTCGTGGTTCAGGATTTGTTGCTGTTGAAATACCCTTTACACCACGTGCTAAACGATGTTTAGAGTTATCATTAGAAGAAGCTCGCCAGTTAGGTCACAACTACATTGGTACTGAACATCTTCTTCTTGGTTTAATAGTTGAAGGTGAAGGTGTAGCTGCACGAGTTCTTGAAGAATTACGTGTTAATCTTCCAAAGTTACGAACTGAAATTATACGTGCTTTAGGTGAGAACACAGAAGTTAGTTCTGGTAATAATGGTAGCCGTAGCAAATCACCAACTTTAGATGAATTTGGTACTAATTTAACACAAAAAGCTATTGATGGTAAATTGGATCCAGTAGTTGGGCGTGAAAAAGAAATTGAGCGTGTGATTCAAATTCTAGGTCGACGAACAAAAAATAACCCAGTTTTAATTGGTGAACCAGGAGTTGGTAAAACAGCTATTGCTGAAGGTTTAGCCCAACGAATTGCAAATCGAGATGTACCAGATACTCTTGAAGGAAAGCTTGTAATTGCTTTAGATATTGGACTTTTAATTGCAGGTACAAAATATCGTGGTGAGTTTGAAGAGCGTCTTAAGCGAATTATGGATGAAGTTCGAGTATCAGATGATACTATCTTAGTTATTGATGAAGTTCATACTTTAATTGGTGCAGGTGCAGCTGAAGGTGCTATTGATGCAGCTAATATCTTAAAACCAGCATTATCGCGAGGTGAATTACAGTGTATTGGTGCAACGACAATTGAGGAATACCGTAAACATATTGAAAAAGATGCAGCTTTAGAACGTCGTTTTCAACCGGTAATGGTTAATGAGCCATCAGTAGATGAGACTATCGAGATTTTATTTGGTCTTCGCGATCGATATGAAAGACACCATAAATTAACAATATCAGATGAAGCTTTAACTGCTGCAGCAAAATTTGCTGATCAGTACATTGCGGATCGATTTCTTCCCGATAAAGCAATTGATTTAATTGATGAGGCAGGATCTCGAGTTAGACTGATGAGTTTTAGACTTCCACCTGTTGCTCAACAACTAGAAGATGAAAAGCGTGAATTATTAAAATCGAAAGATGCGGCAATTAGAAGTCAAGATTTTGAGCTTGCTGGTAAATTGCGTTTACGTGAATTAGAGATTAACGCACAAATTCAAGCTGTTATTTGGAGTGCTAAAGGAGGAGAAGAGAAAAAGGAAAAAGTTGAATCTCCAGTTGTGACTGAAGAAGATATTGCACAAATTGTATCTTCTTGGACAGGTGTTCCTGTTAATAAGTTGACACGTAGTGAGTCCGAAAAGTTACTAAATATGGAAGAAACTTTACACGGACGAATTATTGGTCAAGACGAAGCAGTTGCAGCAGTTTCAAGAGCAATACGACGAGCGCGAGTTGGCTTAAAAAATCCTAATCGACCAATTGCCAGTTTTATTTTTGCAGGACCAACAGGTGTAGGTAAAACTGAATTAACAAAAGCTCTTGCCGCTTATTTCTTTGGATCAGAAGATGCAATGGTAAGATTAGATATGTCTGAATATATGGAACGTCACACCGTTTCGAAATTAATCGGTTCACCACCAGGTTATGTTGGTTACAATGAAGG
>JACLAC010004046.1_pt1 | contig 20146 bp, 18 predicted proteins | sample 8027881 | NCBI WGS metagenome assembly JACLAC01 (sample SAMN15725517, study PRJNA655200) | protist metagenome | isolation source: fluorescence activated cell sorting (FACS) single amplified genomes of... | place: Spain: Blaines Bay Microbial Observatory, Mediterranean Sea | collected 2016-01-19 | reverse complement strand
TTCAACTTTAGCTTAGTACCTCTTCATCAATTACCAAACTATGACAAAGCACTAATGATCACAAAAGCGAGTGAAATAGCGCCCAATTTATCTGATTTGAAAAACAGTGTCTTTTATGATCAATTAAAAAGCTTCTACCCTTCCCAACCAATTCCTTTATACAACATTGGTAATCAATTATCTCCTTACTTAAAAAGTTTAAGAGAACTACGTTACTTTCATTATGCACAAGGAGAATTATCCACGTTAGAAAAATTATTGCGAGAAGATAAATTTTTAGAAAACTTAGAAAACAATCAATGCATTGTATTACATGATTCTAAAATGCAACTGGTAGAAAATAGTGAAAGTAATACAACAAGTAGTACAAAAGCTCCAGATCATTTATTACGTCTCTTCCAATACAATTATATCATGAAAAATATAGGACCAATGTATTTTAATGAAGAAATAGACACCAATTTGGTCAATCGTGCAAAACAAGCTTATGTTGTCTCTCCTCTCTCCAGTCTTATTGTATTAGAAACTCAAAATGATTATGATCGTTTTGGTATCAAAAAAAGTGATAATTCATTGGGTAATGCAGGTGTCTCAGGAGCTGTTCCAGAGCCACATGAATGGGCATTAATTATTATATCCTTACTTGTAATTGCTTATTTAACTTACAAAAGACATTTAACTACTTACTTTTAACGGTATTTTTTATGGAAAAATCATCAAATAAATGGCAATTATGGTTTTGGGCAAATGGTGTATTATTTATTGTCTTTATCTGTTCATTACTATTTCTCAAAAACTACTTTGTTGTTCAAAACACAACAATTATTGGCTTGATGATTTTTCCATACCTTATTATTATTCAAGAAAAAAAACAATATTCATATCGTTATTTACCTTGGGCATTTTTTTTAGTTTTGTTTGGTTTATGGCTACCAGTGAAAAGTATATTCTTCTTTACTGCCATTTTATGTGCTTTGACGCTTATTGAAATGTGGGTAGGTAAAACCAATCACTTGCCTATGTTTATGTTGTTTTTACTTTCTCCTATCCTCATCTACTTTCGGTCAATATTAGGAGTAAGCATTCGTTTTCAATTAAGTGATTTAGCCTCTAGTATTTTGTCTTTTACAGGATTGCCCATACAAGTATTTGGTAATACCATTCACTATGCTCAAGATGTGTTTAGCATTGATCCTGCTTGTATGGGTTTATCGATGTTGACTCATAGCTTTTTGTTAGGATTATTTATCATGGCATATTTTCAAAAATCGACCCAAAGCATTTTACCTTTTTATCAAAATGCGTTGCTTTTAGTGAGTTTATTAATCCTCAACCTCATTAGCAATCTCATCAGAATTGTTTGTTTAATTTTGTTTAAGGTATATCCAGAATTATTTGCCCATGATTTAATTGGAATTGTATGCTTAATATTATACATCCTAGTTCCTTTTTATTTTTTATGTAAGTGGACATATAACAAATATCCTATGAATAAAACTATTTTTAATTCAAAAGCGAACAACCATTCTATTGTAAAAAAAGGAGTAAGTATTTTGTTAGGAATTGGATTCTTTGCACAAGGCATTAGTACAGAAAAACATTTTTCAAATCTTGATACATTGCCACAATACTGCACAATTCCAACTTATAAAAAAGAAAAGGCGACTAATGATGTGTTAAAATTTTCTAAAAAAGATGCCCTTATTTATGTAAAACCGATTCCTCATTTTTATAGTGCAGAGCATAGCCCTCTTATTTGTTGGAGTGGTAGTGGGTATCAGTTTAAAAGAATTGAAAAAAAGGTTATTGGAAAAACAGAGGTATTTATAGGAGTTTTACAAAAGGATGGTGGTTCTCCTTTTTATAGCTGTTGGTGGTTTGATAATGGTCAACACAAAACAATTAATCAATGGAATTGGCGAATAAATGCCTTAAAAACACATACAAATTATTCCCTAATCAATGTCAATGCCTCTACATATGAAAAAATGAAAAAAGAGAGTTTAAAGGTTTTAGAACAAAATATTTTTAAATAAAAAACCAGCTTTTACAAGCTGGTTCCACATTTTATCAACATTAAACCCTTAAAGGTATTTTATGTTCTACTCTATATAATGAATTTACTGTTAGTGGCTTAGGAATAAAATCTAATACATGTTCATTTTTCAGAATTTTATCAATCACTTGTTGTTCTAGTAAACTAGACAATACAATAATTTTGCAATGGTCTTTAACCTGTTGAGCAAAATCAGAAAATTCAAATAAAAAAACAAAGCCATCTACAATTGGCATATTTAAATCTAAAAAAATGATATTAGGAAGTTTTTCCAATTTATTTTTATGCTCTTGAATATACTCTAAGGCTACAACTCCAGAATTCATTACTAATATATCATCAGAAAAGTCTGCTTCTTGTAATACCTTCCTACTAATGAAATTATCTATTTCATTATCATCAACAATCATTACTGAATATCCCTTTTTTTTCATAATTCTTAATAAAAATTACATGTCATTTCCCTCTTCTACCTTATGGGTTTAGGGGATATTATCAAACATAAAAAAGGGAATGAAAGATTCAAAACTTACATTCCCTTTTTTATGTTTTTCATGAAATACTGCTTGTATTCTTATATTTTATCTACTTTTTTTGTGCTTTTTTGAAAAATAAATGATTTATACACCTAAATAAAAAGTGATTTTTTTTAATTTTTATTACATGCTTGTTTTTAAACGATTATATGCTTCTTTTGCTCTTTCTACTGAAACACATAATGACAAACGTAAATATCCTTGTCCATTTGTTCCAAAAATAAATCCAGGAGTAAAGAACACATAATGCTTTTCTAAAATATCATCCACAAAAGCTGGAATATCAGTAATACCAGATGTTGGTTTTGGTTTTGCCCAAACAAACATCCCTTCCTGTTCAGTACTATATTCAAAACCAAGTAAGTCTAAAATTTTCCAAATCCATTCTCTACGTTCACGATATACCTCATTACGTTCTTGATGCCATACTTCTTCTTCAGCCAAAGCTTCTACAGCAGCACGTTGAGTTCCTAAAAACATTCCAGAGTCAATGTTACTTTTCACACGCAAAGCAGCCGATAAGATTTCTTCATTGCCTAATAACATTCCAACTCTCCAACCAGCCATGTTATGAGATTTACTAAAAGAATTGAATTCTACAGCAATTTCTTCTGCTCCTTCAATACTCAAAATACTCATTGGCTTCTGTTGATTCAACACCAAACTATAAGGATTATCATGACACAACAAAATCTTGTGACGTTTTGCAAAAGCGACTAATTGTTCAAAAACATCTCTTCGAGCAGGAGTTCCTGTTGGCATATGAGGATAGTTGATCCACATAATTTTCACCTTTGATAAATCCTGTTGTTCCAATAATTCAATATCAGGATACCAATTATTTTCCTCTTTTAAGTTATAGTGACGAACATTTGCTCCTAATAAAGTAGACAAAGAAGTATAAGTCGGATATCCAGGATTAGGTACTAATACTTCTTCTCCATGATTGACAAATGCCAAGGTTAAATGCAAAATACCTTCCTTTGACCCCATCAAAGGCAATACCTCTGTTGCAGGATTTAAATCAACTTCATAAACATCTCTATACCATTTCGCAATTCCTGTACGTAATTCTTCGATACCACGATAAGGTTGATACCCATGAGAAGAAGGGCTTAAAGCTGTTTGTACAAGTGCATTCACGGTTTTTTCTGAAGGTGGTAAATCAGGACTTCCTATTCCAAAATTGATTACATTTTTTCCTTCTTGATTATACTGACGGATTTCCTCTAATTTTTTAACAAAATAGTATGGTTTGATTCCTTTTAGACGATCAGCTAATGAAATAATCATGGTTTCTTTTTTTTGCAAATATTTATGCGTTGTTCTGTTCGATTTTCCAATCGATATATTCTCCTAATACTGTAATGTCAGAAATGTATTTTTTCAAACTTGACAAACAGCTTTTAATATCTGTGTATTCATTCCAAACACAATCTACATAAAAAGTATATTGATCTGGTTTTCCAACAATTGGTAAAGATTGTATCTTTGTTAAGTTGACATTATTATCAACTATTACTTTTAAAGCATTAGCAAGACTACCAATTTCATGCTTCAATTCAAACCAAATTGTTGCTTTATTTAGTTTTTCAGCAGGTAATATAGGTGCTTTGTGACGTGAAAGTACAAAAAAACGAGTATAGTTTTGTTTGATTGTTTCAATGCCTTCTGCTAGAATTTCTAAATCATAAATTTCTGCTGCATACTCTCCAGCAATTGCCCCTATCCCTTTCAAATTTCCTTCACGAATTGCTTTAGCACTATCTGCTGTATCTTCTGACTGTTCCTCTTCCAAATGTGGATATTGAGATAAGTATTCATTACATTGTAATAGTGCCATGTAATGTGAACGCACTTTTGCTAAATCTTCAATGGTTTGTCCAGGAAGTGCCATCAAATTTTGCTTAATGGGTAGTTTGATTTCTCCAACAATATTCAAATGATACTCACGCATCAAAGCATAATTAGGTAAAATGCTTCCAGCAATTGAATTTTCAATTGCCATTAAAGCATATTCTACCTTTCCTTCAATCAATTCTTCACAAACTGCACGAAATGAATTACATTCAATCGTTTCAATCTCTTTACCTGTAAAAAATTTTCGAGTAGCAATGTCATGAAAAGAGGCACGACCACCTTGAATTGCGATTTTCATTGTTATTTCAAATTGAGAATTTTAGCAAAAAGGAATTCTTTTTTTAGAAAATTTGACGAATTTCTTCTTTGATAAATTGTAAGACTGGAGCTGTTGGCTCGTGCCCTTTTTCTTGAATAATAGTAGTAATTTGGATTGCTAAATCAAATGAATTTGCTTCAGGTGGCAGTTTTTCAGCTGCTACATTAATGATTGTATTAATTTCTTCTAATACTTCTTTTACAAAAACCCAAGATTGTTCACTCATGTATACCTGTTGTGAGTAATTATGTGCAAATTCTTCACGAATTTCTCTTAACATTACTTGTTGTAAATCAGAAGCTGAAAATCCTTGTTGATTTACTCTCAAAATCAAGTTACTTGGAGTAGCTCTTTCCAACAACAAACAAATACGTTCATAAGCTTGTAATCTAGCAGGGATTACATACTCTAGACTTTTTTGTTTAATATCTGTATTTACTTGTACCATTTTCTTTTCAAAATCCTTTTTCAAAAAAGAATTGATTGTTAAATACATTGCATACAAGACAGCTGCAGAAGGCAAAAGGATTGTAATAAGACGCTCAAATGTTTCCATAATATTTTCTACTCTTTAAGTTTGACAAAATTATAAATTCATTCGTTTAATTCAGTTTTTTTCAAAGAAAAATTAACTCAAATGAACTACTTTTGTAAAATAATGCTTGATTTACCAATTGGTTACAAAAAATACGTCATGAAATTAGCCCCAATTCAATTGTCTGAGAAGGCAATCATAGAAATTAAAAACATTTTTGATAACAAAAATATTCCTACTGATTACTTTTTGAGAATTGGTATCAAAGGAAGTGGTTGTGCTGGTGTTTCTTATTTACTTGGATTTGATCAAAAAGGAGAAAATGATGATGAATATTCTATTAATGAAATTCCTGTCATTATCGCAAAAAAAGATTTTATGTATTTATTTGGACTGGAGGTAGATTATGTAAGTTCCCATGAAGAAACAGGATTTGTTTTCAACAAAGATTAAAAAAAGGCAGATTGTAAAACCTACCTACTTTTTATTTTTCCCACTGAATAGTGATTTTTGAACAATCACAAACACCTCCCAAAGGAGGGTTTTTCTTTTGAATACTAATCTCTAAAGATTTCATTGCTTTCCCAAAACGTACCTTTAAACGATCAATTATTCGAGAAAGAACATGTTCTAAAAGTTTAGAAGGAATACTCATCTCCTCTTTGATTATCTGATAAACTACTTGATAGTCAACTGTACAAGACAAGTCATCAGTAGTTGCTGCCTTTAGAAAATCTGTAGTAATATGAACATCAAGGATAAACATTGTCCCTATTTTTTGTTCTTGAGGATAAAAACCATGATATGCAAAAAACTGCATACCTTCCAAACTTACTTTATTCATAAATTATAATTGATCAAAAAACGAACCTGAATTATTATCATCTTTCTTATCTTCTTCATCCTTTGGCGAAGTATCCATAATAGAATCTGTTCTGTTTTCAGTTGGTGTATTTGTATCTGTAACAGAATCATTGACCTGATCATTAGAAGAAGTTCTTTCTATTCCTATAGACTGGTCATTAGTTGTTGTAGAAGAATGGGTATCATCTGTCTCTACATTTTCATCCAATTCGTCAACACCCAATTCTTTTTCTTTTTTCTCAATACGCTCAACAAATTCTTTTTCCTTATACTGAGCATATTCATACTTTTCTACAATCTCCTTGAATGTCACCTTATTATCATGAATTTTATTAACACGATTTAGTGTATCTTCAGACAAATGCTTCAACTCTAATAATAAACGATCACGATAATCTTCAGCCATTTGATAATCATTCTCTAGCTTTTTCAATTCGCTACGCATATCACCTAATGTCTTTTTCACCTCTTGTTCAGATTCTTGCAATAAAGAATGTGCTTCAATACGAGCTTCATAAACCATTTTATCAGCTTTCATCTTAGCATCATTCAAAACTGCTTCAGATTTCATTTCAGCTTCCTTTAATGATAAGTCAGCTCTCTTACTTGCCTGTTCAATCAGATTACTACTAGTATCTTGTGCTGTTTTTAATGTTTTATGTAAAGAGGTTTCCACTTCACGTAATTTCTGAACATCAGATTCAGCCAAATCCAAACGCTTTTGTAAATCTTTTTTCTCACCTACCAAACGTTCCCATTCATTAGATAAAGATTGTAAAAAAGCATCCACTTCATCCTTCTCATAGCCCATAAGCTTTTTTTCGAAGGTTTTTTTGCGAATTTCTAAAGGCGTTATTTTCATATTTTTAGATTAAATGCTATACTCCAAGTTGAAAATTTTCGATGATTGCCACAAAGATACAGTCTTTTTCACTTTGAACATCAAAATACTGGTAGAAGTTAGTTTTTGAAAAGCAAATTGCTTTTTGTCAACTATTTTTTTTTAAATTTAATAAAATCATTTAGCAATTTATCAAAATACAAAATATTGTGGGACTTTTCAAAACACAATTTACACCAAACTACTGTTTAGGGGTTTGGTATATAGAAGAAGGTTTAGATTTTTTTTTAAACGAGTACACGTTGAACTCATTAGAACAGGAACAGTTTGAAAAACTAAAACATGAGCAGAAAAAAAGAGAACGTATGGCTGGTAGGCTACTAATCAAAACATTATTAGCTGAACATGACATTATCTGTGAAGGAGTTTTAAATAATAAACATGGAAAACCTTTTCTAATTGGTTGTAATTATGAATTATCAATCAGTCATTCTCACGATTTTGTAGCTGTAATCATTAATTTTAATAAACATGCTGTAGGAATTGATTTGCAATACATTAATGAAAAAATAAATGTTGTTGCTCCTAGGTTATTTAGTTCTGAAGAATTAACTGATTGTGAAAATAGTCTCACAAAAAAATGTATCTATTGGTCAGCTAAAGAAGCATTATACAAAATACATGAATTACGAAAATTAGACTTTAAAAAAGATTTAAGTATTCATTACTTTGATTTAGATACCAAAGGAAGTTTCACTGCTTGTATTCGAAAAAAAGCATTTAGGTTTGAATATGAATTATGGGATAACTATGTTTTGGTATACAATACAACTAGCCATCAGCCATTGTAATCTCCAATAATTGCTTTATTTCTTCTACTTTATCAACCTCTCCTAAACGTTCAAAAGAGACAATTAAATTGCGAAGAACTCGCTGAATAATTGCTAAATGTGTACAAGGTTCATAAAACATTGGAGAATAAGGTAATTTTAATTGAGCAATATAAGTATCAATATCTGAACGAGAAAAAATTAAGCCTCTGTTAAAGGCATTTACATAAAAAGTCTCTTCAGGTGTAAAATGAGTGACAACAAATAGGTTGGGTAAATTCACTCCATAAATTGGCAAGTCAAGCTTTTGTGCTAACAAAATATAGATCACTCCTAACGAAATTGGATTTCCTTTTTTTGAATCTAATACTTGATTAATCATAGAATTGGAAGGAGCATGAAAATTTTTGGTGTTTGCACCAAACTTTAAACGATGATACAATACATTGTTAATGATTCTAATCTTGTCCATTGGAGTTCTAGCACTTTCAATCTCAACCCAAATTGTATGATATATATGTTCAATTTTTTGACGAATTTCTAAAATAGAGAGATCAGGAAACTGATAAGAAGCAATAATCCACATTCCCTTTAAAAGATCTGGCTGTTCTTCATTTTTCCAATCTCTTAAAGATGTCTTCACCTCCTCAAACTGCAATGAATGAATAATTCCTTCCAATCTAGTCTGCAATACAGGATTTAAATTACTTTCCCATGCTTTTTCCAAACTAGGTACAACATCCATTCCCATAGACAATAATTTCACCTCAATCTGTTCTACTATAATCACATCTGTATCATCTAGTAAAGAAATTAGAGCATTTAATTCGTTTTCATTCATATAGTCATAGGTTATAATAAAGAGTTTGTATTAAAAAAGATTGGGTTCAAAACAAAAAAGTCCACATAGTTTTATACTATATGGACTTTAAAAAGGTTGTTTAGATTTTTCTATTTTACTTTTTTTCTTTTTTATCTTTCTTTCCAAAAACGCTAAAGTGTACGTATCGTTTTGGGTGTTCTTTCATATCAATAAACAAACTATCTAAATCTTTCACAGTTTGGTTTAAGTTTGTATGAAGTTCATCTTCATTAATTAATTGAGCCAATGAACCTTGTCCTGAATCAATTTTGGCAACAACACTATTTAAATCAGTAATTGTTTGATCAACATTTGCCAATGTTTTCTTTAATTCTAAATCATTTAAAGAATCTGCCAACGTATTTAAATTGGCAATTAATGGCTGGACTTGTGTCACTGTTTTATTCAGATTGGCAGATAATGTTTCCAAATTAGAAGCAATTGCTCCAATTTTTTTATTATTATTTACCATGATTTGATCCAAAACAACAGAAGATTTTTCAAAGTTTTTCATTGTTGTTTCCAAAGAAACAAATGTATTATGAAGACTTTTTTTCGCATCCTTATCCAATAACTCATTCAAATTATCAATTGTTGTTGTTACTTGTGATAACACAGGTTTCACTTCATTCATTGCTGAACTCATTAATCCTGGATCTGTTTGAGCAGTCAAATAACTTCCACTCTCTTTACTATTTTTTACACTTCCTTTATTTTTGATAATTACTGTTTTACCTCCCAACAAACCATCGTCTGTTAAAAAAGCTATTGCTTCAGATGCAATTTGAACACCACTTTCTAGATGCATTGTTACTAACAAAGAATCTCCTTTGTCATGCATAATTTGAATTTCATCTACTCGACCAATTTGAAAACCATTCAAACTGACCGTATTAGATACGGTTAATCCATCTACATTATCATAAAGAACATAGTAGGTATTATCTGTGGTAAAAAAGTTTTTTCCTTTTAAAAAATTAAAGCCCAAATAAAGGATTACACCACTTATAAGGACTAAAAAACCGATTTTAACTTCTCTTTTCATGAATTAGTTATTCTTCAATGTATGTTTTGTATTCTTTGAATGCACCAAAAATGGATTCTGCCATTTTTTCCTGATTTTCTTTCGAACTCAAATAAGTTTCTTCAGTTGAATTTGTCAAAAAACCTGTTTCAATCAATACACTTGGCATTGCTGTTTTCCAAAGAACAACAAACCCAGCCTGCTTTACGCCTCTACTTTTTCGTTTAGCAACTGATTGAAAACGTTTTTGAACCTTATCAGCAAACAATAAACTATTTTGTTGATGCTGGTTCATGTAATTTGCTAATAAAATATGAGTAATTGGCGAGTTTGGATCAAACCCATTATAATTTTGCTCATAATTATCTTCTTCTAGAACTACTGCGTTTTCACGTTCAGCAACTCCTAAATTGTCATCAGAAGACCCTACTCCCATTGCATAAGTTTCTGTTCCAAATGCTTTTGAAGGACCAGAATTACAATGAACTGAAATAAATAAATCTGCATTTTTACGATTCGCAATTGCTGCTCGTTCATGTAATTCAACAAATTTATCTGTCTGTCTTGTGTAAATCACCTCAATACCAGGTACTTCTGTTTTTATTTTTTTTCCAAGTTTTAGTGCAATTGCCAGTGCAACATCAGCTTCTTGCATTTTTTTACCTAAACATCCTGGATCTTTTCCACCATGTCCCGCATCAATTACAACAGTTTTTAGCTGATAATTTTGAATTTCTAATGGTGTAAACGAACTTAGCACGAAAATTGAACACAAGAGGCTCGTGATAAGATTTTTTTTCACTTTCTTGTAATTATTATAGATCATGGACATAACTTTGTGCAAAATCGTAAAATTTTATTTAAAACTGAAACATCTATTATACATTTTCATTTTTACTTGTGCCTTTCATGTCAATGGCTACACAAGTAACTCTATGAATTTGCAACATGCAAATTCGATAGTAGAATATACGGACTCTAGTACAACATCAATGCCAGAAGATTCTAGTGTGGTTGATCCACCTAAAAAGAAACCTTCTGCAAGTCCTATTAAAAATACAATTGTCTACAACGCAAAAGACTCCATTCGTTTTGATGTAATGAGTAACAAGGTGCGATTGTATGGTGATGCTATTGTTGATTACGGAACTTTTAAGTTAGAGGCTGCATTTATTGAGATTGATTGGAAAACAAGCACATTAACAGCTACTTACCAAACAGACTCTACTGGAAAAAAGATTGGTGTTCCTCTTTTTGATCAAGGTGGAGATGATCAATATACAGCAAATGTGATTAAATATAATTACAAAACTAAAAAAGGGTACATTTCTGAGATTGTAACACAAGAAGGTGAAGGATACATGAGAGCCAATCATGCATTCAAAGATGAAAACAATAATCTTTTGATGGAGAATGCAAAATATACCACTTGTAACCATGCAGACCCACACTATCACTTCCGTTTGCGAAAAACCAAAGTAATCCCTAACAAAAAGGTAATTACGAACTTTTTTAACTTGTATATTGAAGATGTTCCTGTACCACTTGGATTACCTTTTGGTATTTTTCCATTGAGTGAGAAAAAAACATCTGGATTGATTATGCCTGTTTATGGTTCTGATACTGATCGTGGTTTTTACTTACGTGAAGGTGGCTATTATTGGGCAATCAATGATTATGCTGACATGAAGTTTTTAGGAGAATACTATGCCAATGGTGGTGGTGGTCTTAAATGGATAACCAATTATAAGTATCGTTATCATTATAGTGGAAACATGAATTTACACTATCGTAATGTGGTACGAAATGGTGATGAATTTCTTCGTACTGAATCTAGAGACTACGAATTTAGATGGAGACACTCTCCTGTTAGTCGTGGAGGAAGAACCCTCTCTGCCGATGTAAATATTGCGTCAAGTACCTATAACAGTAATGTAACAACCAATCTAGAGCGAAACATGAGAAGTACTTTAACTTCAAATGTTACTTATGCTTTGCCTTTGAAAGGAACTCCTTTTAGAGCAACTTTTGTGGCAAGACATGAACAAAATAACGAAACAGAACAAGTTAACTTTACACTTCCTTCGTTAAATCTTGCAATGACTCAACAATATCCATTTCGATCTTTGACTAAAAATCTTCAAGCAAATGGAAAAAAATCTTCTGTTCGTAAATTTTATGAAAGTGTTAGTTTAGGATATGGAATGATTGCACAACATCAAGTTTCCAATAAAAGTCTTTCAGAAAATCGTTTTAAAGTACACAAAATTGTTCCTGAAGATACTGCATTTATCAATTTAGAATCACAAAACCTTACTACTTTACTGAAAAGAGGTCGATTAGGAGCTCAACACAATATTCCAATCAGTGGTACATTTAACCTTGGTAATTTTTCATTCTCTCCAAGTTTCAATTATACAGCTTACTGGTATGATCGTAAAAATGATTATGAATACCTTGCTTCAGATACAAGTGTCAATGTGATCACAGAACATCGATTTGCCACTGCTGGACAATACAGAGCAAGTGTTACTGCTCAAACACGTCTATATGGTTATTATGGCTTTGCTGGTTTTTTACAAGGAAAACATGAAACACAGGTTCGACATACTGTAAACCCTAGTGTTAGCTTTTCTTATAACCCAGACTTTGCTACAAGAGATGATTACATGAAAACATTTCAGTATAGTGAAGAAACTGATTCTTTGGCTCGTTATCGCACGTTATCACGTTATGATGGGAATATCTATGGAAATTCTTTTTCAAGCAAGTCAGCTAGTGTAGGATTTGGTTTAAACAATGTATTAGAAATGAAACGCAAGTCATTTTCCAAGGATTCAACAGGAGAAAAAGTTGCTGGAGACTACAAAAAAATCAAATTATTGGATCAATTCAATATAAGATCATCTTATAACTTCATTGCTGATTCATTAAAATTAAGCCCTATTAGTGTCAATGCTGTTACTTCCCTTTTCAATATTTTCAATATACAGGCAAATGTAACCTTACAACCTTATGTTTATGACAGTACAGGACGAACAAGTCAAGTACGAATTGATGAATATGTTTGGGAAAAAAGTAATAGTATAGGAAATCTGGAAAGACTCAATTTTGCATTAAGTGCTAGTTTAAATCCTGAAATCAGAAAAAAAATATATAGTTCTCCTTTAGCAACACAAGAACAAATAGATCATATCAATGCAAATCCAGAAGATTATGTAGATTTTAGTATTCCATGGGATTTAAGAGTTTCATATGGTTTCAATTACGACAAAGTTGGTTTTAATGAAGCAAATGTTCAACAATCATTAAATATAAGTGGAAATATTAGTGCAACTCCTAAATGGAAGATAAGTGGTGATGTTGCTTATGATTTTATCAGTCAAGAGCTTTTCAATCCACGTGTTGCTGTTATTCGAGATTTGCACTGTTGGGTGATGCGTTTAGATTGGGTTCCTTTTGGACCACAACAGTCATATGAATTTTTCATTGGAGTAAAAGCACAAATATTACAAGATCTTAAATTGACAAGAAGAAGAAGTTGGGTTGATAGATAATCTTTATAATAAATTGTATTTTTCAAAGACCAAATAGATTATTTGGTCTTTTTTTTGGGTTTGAAATTATCTTTTTCTCATATTTGAATCATCACAAAAAAACTTAAAAAACTTATCAAATATGAAAAAGCTATTTACATTCATTTATATTCTTCTTGTAGGGAGTCTTTTTTCATTTGGACAAAATATCCAAGAAAACTTTCTAAACTGGCATATCTCAGAATATAACTCTTCTAAGATTTTGCATACACATATCAGTCAATGGACTCAAGAAGAAGTTAAATTATTATTTTCAGAAAACTCTCCATACAATGAAGAGTTAAAAGTATTTTTAACAGAAGATAATTTATCTGATTTAAAAGTTCAGCTTGAAGAAAACCAAGCTGTAACATGGGACAAAGATTTATTAAAAACATTAGGGGTAAAAGGAGTAAAAACCAAAGTAGAAAAAGTTGATTTCGAATCTGCTTTTTGGTCTTATTCAACACCAATAATTTCAGAAGAACAAGGGGTGTGTATTATGAAAGTTGACTTTGTTTGTGGAGCAACTTGTCATACCTCAAAAATTGTAGTTTTTCTAAAAGATGAAAATGGTTCTTGGAGTGAAGTATTAAATGTTACTCCAGTACAAGAAGAATTATTATCTTCTTATTAGAAGTTAACTAAATAGTGTGTTATCAAAAGCAGATTACTTTCAAAAGTGATCTGCTTTTTTATTTCACTAAGTTCTCAAATGAAATAACATTCTTTTTTAACAATCTATTTGTCATTATCATTACATCATCAATCATTACAAATTTAAACCCTAAACTCACCACACGTTTTACTTCAGTCACATTATTTCTCTGAATCACAGGTATAATTTTATGAGCATTACCTCCAAATTGTTTCAATAAATTTGAGGTTACTTTTTTTGAAGGGTTTATTACAAACATATCAATTTCATCAAAAAATGGTTTCATTTGATTGATCCAATTTGGTTTCCATCGATTTGTGTTTTTATCTCTATAATTATAAGATATTAAAATCTCAGTATTAATACTTTGTATGTATTTGTACATTACAAATCTATCTATTTGAAGATAAATGGTAGACAAAATATTTTTTGAAAAATGCTTATACAAATAATTAATAATCTTCTTTTGGTCTTCCAAACTGTTGTGTACTAAATCTAAAATAATAAATTCATGTTTTTGAAGTAAAGATGACAAAAACATTACCTTTTGTTCATCATGATAGTATGCTCTTGAAACATCAATAGAATCATTTTCTTGTATGATTTTTGTCTGATCAGACATATATTTCCAATCATGTCCCAAAAACGGAATATTATCATGAGACAATAAAACATCAACTTCAACATATGAAATCCCCAACGTTTTTCCAGCCCAAATGACATCATTTGTATTTTCTTGAAAATGTGTTATTACCCCTCCTCTATGCCCAATATAATAAATCGATTGATTACTAATCGGAAAGTCTTGCCAATTCATCAAACAACGTTTCATTATGATTTGAAAATCATTAATAATTTTCTGACATTTTTTTGATGAAACTCGTTTAGAAAAAATTAAATGAATGGAAACAAATTGATTGGTATCTACTCTAATCATTTTCATTTCCGAATTACTTTCATCAGTAAATAAAATTTTTGATGAAGTATCACTCTTACAATAATCTATTTCTAAAAGTTCTACAAATTTCTTTTTTGATGTATATGGTTTTATCAATAAAGAGATTTTCACTTCTCTTGAAGCAATTTTTTCTACTTGTAAAAATTTTTCAAAGTGCTGTGTTTGTTGTTCATGAATTTGAGCAAAAAGAGAACTAATAAAAAATAACAGTAACAACAATAATACATTTTTCTTCATATCACAAAAACATTTATTCTATTAATAAATCTTCTGTTTTAAGTTTTATAATTTTTTGATTGTTTAATTTATTTGTTTCAGAAATTATATCATCAATCATTATAAATTGAAATCCTAAATCTATCATTCTTTGAATTTCACCAACAGTATCACCATTTTTATTAATTACAGGAATAATTTTATGAGCATGTTTCTCAAATTTTTTGACCATGTTTTCATTAATTTTATTAGATGGATTCACTACAAACATTTCTACATTATCAAAATAAGGTTTCATTTGTTTAATCCAGTTTTTTTGCCAATTTCCTGTGTTTTTACCTCTATAATTATAAGATATTTTAATTTTAGGGTTAAGCTTAGCTATATAATCATATATCATTTTTCGATCAACTTGAATATAAACATTAGTTTGTATTTCTTGAGGAAAATTTTTATACAAATAGTTAATAATACGTTTCTGATCATTTACAGTATTATGAATAAAATCTAAAATTAAAAATTGATGTTGTTTCAATAAAGTCGATAAAAAAGTAACTTTTTGCCCATCTTTATAATGAGTTTTGGAAATATATATAGAGTCAGTATGTCGTGTTATTTTCAGTTTCTTTCCTAAATAATCCCAATCATGTCCTACAAAAGGAATACTATCTTTAGAAATCAATACATCTACTTCCATATAAGAAATTCCAAATTTCTTTGAATAAAATAATATATCATTTGTATTTTCTTCAAAGTGTTCCATCAATCCTCCTCTATGTCCCACAAAATAAACTTCTTTGTCTTTAATTTTAAAATCACGCCAATACATTAACTTTCTCTTCATCATAATTTGAAATTCATGAATCGATTTTTGTCTTTGTTCAACAGAAGCATTCTTTTGAAATTGTAAATTAATTGAAGTAGTATTAACTGTATCTATTAATATTTTTTTTAGTATTTCATGTTTTTTAAGAGGAAAAACAATCAATCCTTTTTTGAATTTACTTTTTCCGTATCTTCTAGTAAGCTCTTCAACAATCTTTATTTTAGGACCATAAGCCTTTTCTTTTAACGAAATTTTTGTTTCTTTTTCATTCACTTGATCAACTTGTATTAATCGATCAAAATATTCTTTTTGCACCTCTTGTCCTACTGTAGACAAGAATCTCAAACCAAAAAAAAGAATTAGCAATGTTGTTTTCATAATTATCTAAAAATTAGGACATAAAAAAAGCTGTCTGAAAATAGACAGCTTTTCTAAAGTTATTTTTATACTTATACTTTTTCAATCCATCCTCCTACTTCTTCTAGAGAAGGGTTTGAAAGGTTTAATTTCATTTTCTTTTTCAATCCACAGATTTGAGAATGCACTTTTCCAGCTTTTAAACCTTTTAAATCATCTATAAATAAATAACCAGCTTTTTGAATTACAGGAATCCAGTCTTTAGGAATACCCAAATCCATATATTCTGTATCTGTTGCATATTCAATTTTCTTCTCTGGTCTCATTTGAGGGAAGAATAAAACATCTTGAATAGACTGAGAGTTGGTCATAACCATTGCTAAACGATCAATTCCAATTCCTAAACCTGCTGTAGGTGGCATACCATACTCCAAAGCACGCAAGAAATCTTCATCTAATACCATTGCCTCATCATCTCCCATATCTCTCAAACGTAATTGCTCTTCAAAACGCTCACGTTGATCAACAGGATCATTTAACTCAGAGAAAGCATTACAAATCTCTTTACCATTACAGATTGCTTCAAAACGCTCTACAAAATTAGGATTGTCTGCATGACGTTTTGCCAAAGGAGACATTTCAACAGGATAATCAGTAATAAATGTAGGTTGAATCAATTTAGATTCACATTCTTCTCCAAAAATTTCATCAATTAACTTACCATATCCCATCGTTTCATCTACATCAATATTTAAGCTTTTTGCTGTTTTACGCAATTGTTCTTCATTCATTTCTGAAATGTCAATTCCTGTAAAATGCTCAATCGCTTCAAACATTGTAAAACGTTTCCAAGGGCTTTCAAAATTAATTACATTATCTCCTACTTTCACCTCAGTTGTACCATGCAATGCAATGGCTACTTTTTCTACCATTTCTTCCACAAGGTTCATCATCCACTTATAATCTTTATAAGCAGCATACAATTCTACTTGTGTAAATTCTGGATTGTGGAAACGAGACATTCCTTCGTTACGAAAATCTTTAGCAAATTCAAATACACGGTCAAAACCACCAACAATCAAGCGCTTTAAATAAAGCTCATTGGCAATACGCAAAAACAAAGGCATATCCAATGTATTGTGATGTGTTTTGAATGGACGTGCAGAAGCTCCACCATAAATAGGTTGTAAAATTGGAGTTTCTACATCTAAAAATCCTCTGTTTACCAAATAATTCTTCATGGTAGCAACCATTTTAGAGCGTTTGATAAATGTATCTTTTACTCCAGGATTTACGATTAAATCTACATAACGCTGACGATAACGTTTTTCAGAATCGGTAAATGCATCATGTACCACTCCTTGCTCATCAGTTTTAGCAATTGGAAGTGGACGTAAAGACTTTGTTAAAACAATCAATTCTTTTGCATGAATTGTTGTTTCCCCTACTTGTGTTACAAACACATGTCCTTTAATCGCAATGATATCACCAATATCCAATAATTTTTTCCAAACTGTATTGTACATTGTTTTATCCTCACCAGGACAAATTTCATCACGATTTACATATACTTGTATTCTTCCTTTTTCATCTTGAATTTCAGCAAACGAAGCCTTACCTTGAATACGCATACTCATGATACGACCAGCTATGCGAATGTTCTTATAATCAGTCTTTCGCTTTTCATAATTTTGAAGAATATCTAATGAGCTTGTATTTACTCTAAATTCTTGAGAAGGATAAGGTTGTACACCTAATTTCATTAACTCCTCACGCTTATTACGTCTAACTACTTCTTGTTCGCTTAAAAACATGATAATTTAATTATAATTCGTTTTGTGTAAAGGGCAAATATATCCAATAATTATGATTTTATTATTCATTCCCTTCATTTTTCTTTGTTTTTTGTTCTAGGTGATAAATGGCATCAAAGAACAAAACAAGTTCGGTAGGTAAACTACGGTTTTTTGCCTTTTCAATGATCGATTGATTCCATTTTTCATCTTCTTGAACCCTTTGTACTTCAGGATATACAACTTCTACAGAATATTTAGTAAAGGAAGAATCTTCTTGACTTAGTATGTAAATTGCGTCCAAACATGTCATCATTTCGTCAGTGATTTTACGTTCCTTAGCCTTCTTAGCAATATCCTTTCTCCACTGAATATCTCCCCAAATGTAATTATACTTAGATGTTATTTTTTGTTCTATTTCTTGTTGTTGAACAAGATCAATTTGTTGCAACACATACATAGCATCCAATACACACATAATATCAGTACTAACTTCGCGTTTTTTGGCTTTAATTTTCACCTTTTCTATCCACTCCTGATTGGCTTTAATTTTAGCAACTTGACTAAGAATGTCTTTTTCTTTGTATTTTAAAAACTGAGGATATTCATTTTTCAAGACAAAAATAGCATCTAGGCATTTCATAATACCAGGAGATACATTTCTTTCTTTTGCCTTTAAAATCACACGCTGATTCCAAGACTCTTTTTTCTCAATTTCTTGAATCATTCCCAATACCTTTTCTTCTTCCTTTATCTTTGGAAGTTTCTTGATAATCTGAGAGACTGATGTGTTTTCAAGTTTAATAGGTGTAAATTCATAAAGACGAATACCTTGGTAATGTTTATAAAAATTGGTTTTCTCAAATACTTCTGAGAATTTAGTCACCAATGTTCCATTTGGATCTGTATATTCTTCAAAAGATTGAATCAAAAGTACTTTGCTATAATTTTTTAATTCTTGATATTTCATCCAAGTAGCATCATTTCCTACATAAATATGTTGTTTTTTTAATTCTTCACGAACCGATTTATAATCCCTGAACAATTCTCGATCATAGTAATAAGCAAAGAGAATATCTATATCTACTGTTTGCAAGAAAATAGCTCCATCATCATTTAACACTTGTTTAGCTTGTGTAATTGCTCTTTTTATATCTTGATGATTGTAATTTTTAATCTCTAATTTAGTCAACAACACAACTACTAATATTCCAAAAGGAACCATTTTATACATTTGTGGTATTGGCAAGCTTTCTAGAAGAAATCCTACTAACAATACAAAACCAACAGTAACATACAATACATTTTGAAAAACAAAGGACTTCCCTGCAAATAATGCAACAAAGAAACTTCCTAAAATAGGAAGAAAAAACCACAAAATTAATGTCAATGATTTCACAACTTGAGAAGCTTCATTATTCTTATTATTCAGATGGTAAAATATTGTTCCTACACCTATCACAAAAAATAACAGTACATAAACAGCTAAAACATATTCTCCCATTGCCATATCTACTAAGCCATCTTTTAAATCTGTCCAATTAGCTTGTTGAATCAATTGATGATGTTCATTTGACATTCTTTGTAACCATGGAATAAAAGCTGCAAAAGCAACAACATTAGCTATAACGATTTGTAATAAGCTTTTCTTTTGCTTCCATCCTAAGATCAATACAACAGTGACTTGTATGATCAAAATAAAATATGTTAATGAATGAGTATATAATAACAGTGCATTGATAACAAAGAGTAAAATGGTATTGATTATTTTATCAGGGTTTTCCCAAATTTCAAAAAAGAAATAAAATGACCATACAGCCAATAAAGAACTAAGTGCATAATATTGAACTTCATGTGAATAATGCAAATCTAATCCTGATACCAAAAACAGTAAAGAGGCATAAATAACTACATTGGGAGATATTCAGTGGAGAAAGGATATTGCTAAGAAGGCTAAGGAACGTAAAATCACTGACGAAATGATGACATGTTTGGACGCAAATTATTTTCTGAAAGTCCAACCATTTTTTCCCACC
>JACLAC010007763.1_pt1 | contig 20155 bp, 28 predicted proteins | sample 8027881 | NCBI WGS metagenome assembly JACLAC01 (sample SAMN15725517, study PRJNA655200) | protist metagenome | isolation source: fluorescence activated cell sorting (FACS) single amplified genomes of... | place: Spain: Blaines Bay Microbial Observatory, Mediterranean Sea | collected 2016-01-19 | reverse complement strand
GTGCCGGGAGTGCGTCGCGGCGGCGGACGGTAGAAACGTGTACTGTCCGCTGCCTAAGAATCAATTGCGTGCGCAATTGTGCACGCGAGTGATTCTTAGCCAGTGGTCAGGGAGCGTGCACGGCCGTCCGCCGCCGTGATATCGCGCTTGGCAACGCTGTGCGGTGGCAGCAGCGCTGCCTTCGCTGATTTTGGCGACCCACCCACATATCCCCCAGCAGGCAAAGAGCAAAGAGCAACGAGAGGAAGACCAGGAGAGTGTCCTCAGGGCTTCTTCACATGAAGGGCATAGGGGTAATGGCATCACGCGCCACCCCATGCTAGCCATCGGACGCCAAGACAGCGCCCGAGCAGAAGGGTGGAGGCTAAGGTGATCAGCCCGGAGGCCCCGACTGTGACTTCCCCATCTCCTATACGAATGGGGAGTCCTGCAGACAGATACAATATGACTGTGGCCACCGACGAAGATATTTAGCATCTGTTCTCGGCGGCGGACGCTAGAAAGCGTACTGTCCGCTGGCTAAGACTCACCTGCATGCCCCCGTCTGGCGTAGCGCCGGTGTCGTGCACCGCCGGCACTGGTCCACAGCAACGCCACAATGGCACCGACCTTTCCAAGCGAAGAAGAAGCAACCCGGCCGTTCCTGCGCAAGTGCACGTAGAGTTGCGGCGCTGCACCTCCGCGCCGTCAGCACGACTTTCCTCTTCTTCGAACAATCGAAGCAGGAGATCCGGCGCGGAAATCTTTCCTGGACTTCCCCGTCGGAAGGGGACGATGGTGAACCTTTTTCTCGACAAGCATCTGAAAGCCCAGGACGGGGATCCGTACAGGATGCATCTTGAAGCTGTACTCCAAATTATAGAGCGTCATGATGCGCTTCCCAAGAATGTGCTTCCCACATCAAGCTCCATTGAGAACGAGTACGACGAGCTCGTGAAGACTGCGCGCAAACTCGCCGCGGAGTGCGTGCAGAGCGCATGGCGTTTGCGACAAAGCATATTTCGGGTCTTTGGCAACCACCTGTTCGCGCGTGGCCAGGTGGCACACGCCTGGCAGTCCTTTCTTTCCGGTTACCCGGCCAACTCGTGCGCCCTGACCCCCGCAGAACAAAGCCGCAAGCTACGGGAAGCTGCAGTTCCACGGAGACAGCAACTTGTCGCCATTCCTCGTTTGCTGCGGTCATCGCCTTGCCATTTTCCCCATCACACCACATGGCGCCCACCATCAGATTGCCGGCCTGTTCCTTGACAGAAACAACGTCAGCGAGCCTTCTCTCGGCGTTCCTCGCGCACGGACCATGGGGGCTGGATAAAGCTGACCTTCTCATCACCGTCGTTGGTATTCTGCAGAATCACCCGTCCCGTTTTTAACGGATTCCATTACGTGCGCTTTCCGTGGGCAGGCGGGGCAGGAGATTTTGAGCTCAAGCCGCAGAAATTGCATCGATTGTTCACTACTGGCATCGCCGATGCCGTGCAGGTGCTCTTTCCTCGCTCGTGCCAATTGTTCAGCCCAGTTGTCAGAAGAGCAATGCACGGCTGCCTGCAGGCCAGTTGCGCCGTCGTTACGGCCGCCGGCACTGATGCCGGCGTGCACAAGCTGGTGGCTGCGGGTTTGCGGGAACTGAATGTCAAGCGCCCGCTTATCGGTGTGTCGTGCGCCCTGCGCAACTTGCCCACAGCTTCTTTTGGATCTCCTCCTGTCCATGCATGCGCGTGTCCGCAGGCTTTGCACCGTTTCGCAAAATTCGCGGGAAGGAGCTCCTCGAAGTGAAGGGTAAAGATATGTCATTGGCGGCGGGGCTCTAGTTACGCGATGGCGGCCATATGCAGCTGCTAAGAGCTCCAGTCACTCTTGATACTGCAGGCGACACGGTCGCATACACAAGCAAGGAGGAGCCCGACGGCCCCGATTCGGTCTCAGATGGTGCGAATCTCAATTGCGACCACACGCACTTTGTCTTGGTTGATGCTCCCGCTAAGTCTTGGGGTGCCGAGCTTGAGCTGAGAGCACAGGTGGAGAAGTTGTACGCGGAGCTGTTGGGCGTGCGCTGCCGCCCATGACGCACGCAGCCCACGGATCGACACGAGAGACCCTCTTGCAGCCCGCAGTACTCCTTGTGGCAGGTTCAAGCCGTGCAGCTTTGCGTGCAAGGTGGACCTGGCACTATCAAGGCGGTGTACGAGGCATCCAAGGTTGGGTTGCGGGTCGTGTCAAACGTAGCAGCTACCCCTTTCGTGTGCAGCTCTTAGGGCAATTGCAAGCGCCATTCTCGGATCACGGTTTTGAGGCACTGCTTTTGTGAATTGCAGGACGCCGACTGTGGTCGTGGCGCACAGCGGCGGGGCGTCACACCTCTTGTGGGAGTACATTGTCCAGAAGCGTGACACTCGTGACGGGAGGCTTTCCTATTGGAGCAATGACCGTTCAATCGATTATTTTCAAGAAATCAAGAATTTCAACGACCAACACAAAGTTGCAGCCAGGCGTGTCAAACCAAGCGTCCAACCATTTGAACGCAAACGTGGTTGCTTTGTTGTTGGACAGGGTCGGTTGATCAGCTTCTTTGACTTAGAGAAAAGCGAAGACCTCTGCCTTCACCTACTTCAAGCTGTCGTGAACCAGCATCTTCCAGACCCTACGACGAGCAACAACAGAGACTGGCAGACTGAGCTGGAGATGGGACAGATGGTGCCGCTTCGGAAGGCAGTGGGCACGGATCCGGCTGGGACCACAGCAGCCCGCAGGCAATGCCTTGGCCAGGTGCGCCGATGCCACCACCTTCCAACCGTTGATGCGTCACTAGCAATAGCTTACACGCTTTCCATTGCCTCAAAGGCGCTTATGCTCGCGGTACGATGGAATCGGCCGCGCGTGGCAACAGAGATTCTCGACGCATTGAGTGGATTGCGCAAGGCTTACCCGCGCGGTGCAGGCTCAACTCCCGCGTTCAAAGCCGCACTGCAGCTTGCGGTGGAGTTGGCACGAACTGACTTCGTGGCTGAGATGCTTCGGCAGCCAGGTGCGTTTGTTCAGCTGTCCCAATTTGACGGGACCAAAGCTCCAACGGCACTCTTGCGCTGTGACAGGTCAAGACTGGGAGGAATTCAAGATGATCAGATTGTACAACCGGCCTGGCCGTTTTTACTTCCTGAGTCAGAGTACAGATCTCAAGGAGGGCTTTGAGCGTATGTTTGAAGAGCAAGAAGAGATGTTTGAAGAGCAGGCAAAAGCAAGCCGAAGAGACGAAGGAGAAGTGCAGGATTTTCGATCCGAAAAGTCATCGGTGACGGCCGTAGCGGCAGCAGCGGGCACGGCAGCAGCAAGGGCCATGGCAGCAGCAACGGCCGAAGATAGCATTTGCAGCGTCTCGTCAAGGACAGTGCTGCGGGTCGAAGGCGACTCTGCGCTTGTCGAGGGCTCAAAGATGAACTACTATAAAGCGGTGCGGTACCAATTAGCCAGAAATCGTATATACTTGCCACCCAGCAAGGGAGCTTGCGGCTTCCTATTGCAGGTGATGCCACTGATGCGCAACGTCTCGCAACGGCTCCCACCATTGCTTCAAATGGACAACGTGAACTCGTCCGACATCTTCGTCTGGGCGTTGTTTGCGGGCCACTTTGATCTAGCAAAAGTTCTCTGGCGGTCCTTTTGCATGGACAAAGTCGCCATGCTGTCGCAAGCCGCGCATCTGTGAGATATAATTGCCGCTTGCCACTGGAATTGTCCCTGCTCAGTCCATCCCAATTCACCTTGCAAATAGGAACACGAGGTGTCCGCTCGCGATGGCCATGTACGGATCCTGGATCTGCAAATATGTGGCTGCGAAGGTAAATGTGGGCGAGCAAGAGTATCTGGAGCAGGTTTTCTGCCCGCGCAAGAACAGCACCCAGTGCGGCCAGGACGCATCCAACAGTTCTCCAGAACCAATGGCTGCTTGTTCGTGGTAGGCTGATGTCATCGAGGGTTGGGTGGTGAAGTCCCTTGACATGGCCGAATGAGTGTGCTTACAAGATTCTCCACCTCCGTTCTGCCCTGCATTGGCCAGCTTTGCGCGCCAACAGCTGCTCCGATTAGAGCAGCTCTTGGGCGATGGGCGGCAGCGTGCACCCCAATTGCATTTCTCAACACAGGTATCAGACAAATCGACCGCGCATAAGCTACTCGAGCGGCTTATGACAAATGACATCAACAACTCTGGGTACCTTGCATGCTTTGTGTAGCACGCCCAAAGCATTCGTGCCTTGGGTGCATAAAGCATCTGTTGATATTCTCTGCAGGTATTCTCTGCTGAACCTTGCAATGTTCCTTGGCATGAAGCGTGTGATTGCTCAGCGGTACGCCCAAAGTTTGGTTGATGAAATGTGGCGAGGGCTCAGTGAGAACAAGCGCTCTTCCTTTGCTCTTCCTTCAAACTTCTCTTACGTTCTTGTGCTGTTGTGGGCTCTTGTTCCTATCACCAACCCGGCCTTCTGGCAGGGAGTATGGATGCCACTGCAGGAGCCTCCAAAACGAAAGACTAAGACTGTTCTGCCCGCCTTTCAGGCAGCTTGGTCTCTGCGTTTGCGTGAGCTGCGCAAGTCGCGCATCAGCACACTCACAGTGAGTTTTGCAATGTCGGGCAACAACGGCCTTACGGCACAGATGCTCTTGGAGAAGGTAAGGAGCCGGGTCGAAGAGATCTTGAACAGAAAACGGATGGAAAAGATCGTGGAAGATCTGTTCTGGTCTGTGTCGGAGATTGAGGATATGGATTGGGCGGAGGTGAAGAACAGGCCGGAAGGACAGCCCGGCACGTGGTTGGTGGTGGAGTCTAGCAACAAGGGTCTGCATATGCAGGTGCAAGTTCCAGAGAAACAAGGGCACTCTTCCAGCAAGATTCAAGTCCCCAACGCCTGTGGAATGGAGCAGGAGCACCTTTGGGAACAGAACACTGACCCGCTCACTCGCGAGTACAGACGGGAAACGGTCTTCAAGGAAGGCCGAGTGCAGTTGTTGAAGACTGAATGGGCTGGCTTTGAGAAGGTAGTTCATGTTCGACTGGAATATGGCGACTTCGATGTCCTGCACAAGCTGGAAGAGGAGTTGATAAATGGTCCCGAAGAGAAAGACGGCGCATCGCTACACTGCACTGCATTGGGTGTGATGGAAGCCAGCAGTGAACAAAGGAGCGAGCGTTCCACGGAACGCAGCAGTGCACCTTCAGCTCAGAGCCGCTTGACGCTGAAACATGCCCGTACGCAATTTCTCAAGATTGGGGAGCATGAGACCCCTGCAGATGATATCGCGGGTAATTCATCCAGCTCAAACTGTTGCCTTACGGTACATCACTTCACCTTGCTGCACTGCTTGGTGCAGGAGAAGCCTTCAAGTCACATCGGCATGCCATCTGGTCATTGATGGCGCAGTTCTACCACGTGCCCGCGGTGATCTTCACACTGCGCACAGCGTTGCACATCCTTATCGTGGTTCTTTACCTGGGCTCCATTCTGTCCTTACCCACGCACAACCAGCTTCAGCAAGTGCTGCACAGCTTCAAACACAAGGCCTCGAACACAATTTGAGACTAAAAATACCAACCTTGCTCCGTGAGCTAGATGAGGCCATCGCTGCCAAGGTTCCAGCCTGCCGAAGCTCTTTTGTTTGTGCTGGCCCTCAGCCTGGTCTTTGATTCGCTGTACGCCCGTTGACCCGCCTGCGTGCACGTCTGCGCCGCCACCAAGCCTCCTCGTACCGACCAGGTATCATCACTGCAAAAAGATTCAATCACGTTTATGTTCCGACAGCAGAGTGGACACCCTTGGCACAATCAGCACAATCATATTATTGAGGCAGGTGTGTTGGAAGCCAGGCCTGTATTGTGGTTCTGTCCCACCCTTGCTCGGCCGTTCTGTAAAACAGGGGCTCTTCTGCATTTGTTTCTGCTTGCGCATGGCCACACTTCCTGTCACACGGCGGTACCTCGAGTTCAGTGGAATCGATCTGGACTGGACGTATTTCGTTTTTCGCTGCTACATGTACGGCCTTGCCCTCAACGCTTGCTTCGCGTGTCTAGGCTTGTTCGCCCAGCTTGTTGAGATGTGTAATATCAGTCCAACAAGAAGTAGTCTCCTCTTGGCCAGATGCTTGATTGCACTCGCACGGGAACTGCTGAACATGCCAACCCAAGGTTTGATAGCCCACCGTTGTTTAGAGGGCGTTTCCACCATCCGTTTTCTGCTGTCAGACTCCACGACTTCGCGGAACACAAGCAGTTAGGTGTTCTCATTGTCATGATCGACGAGATGTCAGCGGACATCTCAGTTTTTGGTGCAGCAGTTGGGTTGCAGAATGAATCGCAGGCCCATAGGCGCAGGCACTCCCAATCCAGGTAATGTTGTGGTGTCGCCACCCATATATGTGCGGCTGGCAGGCAAACTTTTCTTGCTGTGCATGGTCGCGTTTGCGCTATCCTTCATTGGCCTTGAGTGGGCTGGGGCTCTCGACGTGCCCGAGGATGTGTTTGACGATGATCCCATGCCACCCACGGGGGGCGACGCGTTCGGTCCAGGTACGTCGTTCGATGTTTCTTTCCATGCGAATGGAAGTCTGTTTGGTCTTCATGATGAGGTGAAGCCGCTTTGGGCTGCTTTCTGGTGAGGACCACCTTCCCACTCGCGGTTTGACACACGTGCTCCAAACTTACGGTGTGCGTGATGCAGGGGTGCCTTGGGGGAAGCGCACTCGCTCGAGCACTCAAACTTGCTGGGCGACGTCTGGGTTTGGATCTGGATCTTTGTATCGACTGTCATCTTGACCAATCTGCTGGTCGCGATGTTTGCAGACACGTATTCAAGAATCAAGGGTCATTCGTAACCGCCTGAATCTACAACCGCGTACTTGTGGTAGTCTACGCACGTTCAAGCAGGTCATTCCGTGTCGCAGGACTATCGAGGGGATCGCATTGCGCTGCCAGCGCGTCTTTGTGCATCAGCGCATTCTGCTTGCCATCCCACCGGTGCTGAATCTGCCGTATGAGTGGTGGTTCATTGCTCGCTTTTACTTGCGTGAGTTGAGGGGTGGCTGCAAAGCGTGCTTGTGCACGGTGGGGGCTGCAGCCATGTGGCCCACCCCCTTGTGTCACTCAGCCTCATTCTGGAGTCTGGCTTTGCAGGTGCTCGGGCAGGATGACCATATTCGGAGCGGCCTTGACGAGGCCAAAGGACATGGGAAATTCAAGGACAACATCGAGCGCGAGTCGAAGGTGTACGTGGAGCGGTTCCTGGATGCCGAGCGTGCGGGGCAGCTCACCTCCCTCGAGAGCACGTCGCGCCAGTCGCTCGACAAGCTCGTCGATCTACAGTCCGCCGCTCAGCTCAGGAAAGAGGAAGCTTTTTCGGTGCACCGCACCACCCAAACACTGGTTTGCAACTGTTGCAAGCGTTGCCACCAGTGTGGTGGCAGATGGATGCGAAGCTTGAGAAAGTCCAGCAAGAGATCGCTGGCCTCGCCGACAAGCTCGACGCTCTTTCCCAACAGATTGCTCCGAGAGGAGAGGGAGAAAGAAGGACGGCCTCTCCTCGCCGCCGGAGAAGGACTTGCAAGGCTGGTGTTAGTAAGTCCGAACCGTCCACGGAGGGCGGCATGGCGGAAGATTGAGGCATAATCCCTCGGATGCTGCCTCGGATTTGTATTATACTAGATCCTCGGTGTGCCCCTACTGGGATAGCGACCGCAGGGAGTTTGAGCTCACCGGTCACCTAGGACACATGATTTTTATCGATACTGACACGGCATCGATCATCGATACTGTGTAAAGTGTGCACACCTCCGACGTCCGTCCGAGCTCTGACATTCTTACCTGCGCCAGCCAGCAGCCGACAGCTTTTGCCGCGATTGGATTCACTGTACTCTCAGGCCTGACGTCTGTGCGCGCTGACTGCGTGTGGTGATGCGGTGCGCAGGTCTTGCTCGTCTTGCTCGTCCGGAACTTCGATGGAGGCTGCTGAATCTTTCTCTACAGCGTTCAAGAGATCGTTCATTGTGCGCAGGTATGCATGCTCTGTGCACGCTCGACGGTTGCGGTGGTGCGTCGGTGATGCGTGTGTGAGAGTTGCGGAAGGTGCAAGGGTGGGTGGTGATGTAAATCAAAGTACGCAAAGCTTCGCCTATCGTCCAGCATGATGTGTATCCTTCCCACGGAGAGCAAATCGCTCAATGTGAGGGGCGCCTACAAAAATAGGTCTTAGCGAAATAATCATTGGCGCGCACGCGGATCGCTAACTTCCACAAAGCGAAATATAACATTTGGTAACGTTTGGAACGCGAACTAACATATATATATATCGTCGTTCCTTTGGTATGCATCTGTTTCGAGAGGTAAGGCGACTTGGCATGGCCGAGAGGCTGCCCGACGGCGGAACACACTTCTTTCGCACTGGCCGGAATACAGTCATGTGGAGTTAAGAAAGCAGACTAGCTTAGAATTCCTGGCCGGAACGCACTTAAGAAAACAGGAATTCTAAGCTAGTCTGCTTTCTTAACTCCACAGCAGACAATACGAGACAACATGATTTTTCTTAAGTCCCTCACACGGGTCGGGCGAACACGTGACTGTGGACGGGGGTTATCCAACGTAATATATATATATATCAGAGGACAAACATCACAAGCGCTTCAAAATGTCCAGCGTAATATATATATAAATATCAGTTCACTACAAGTGAGATGAGTCGCATCTTAAATACACAAAGGGGCACGCTCCTGACTCAAATACTCTCTCGACCAGATGCGGCAGATTCTCAGAAGTTGAACCTCTATTCCAGGAATAGACACCCGCCTATTTAACCAATCAAGACGACCCACACATCCGTGTCACGGCCGGCGATGCTTTTCTTAAGTCCGCTGCCTGCCACAGGCAGTCACAGTTTCTTAAGGTTACTCCAAACACTTGTCTCCCTCTCCGAAGCCCAAAGTCTCCCAGAGGACAGGTTTATCGCTCAGATTTTGCGCGACGTCGTCGGTGAAGGTACGCTCGACTACCTCGATCGGCAGCGCACCAATCAGATGGTGCGCAAGTCTAGGTGAGATCTCGCACCACCGTGTCCTCGGCAAGACTCGGCGCGTCGCCACCGATGATGCGGAGCGTCGCCTCGCCGACGTTGGCCTCGAGGCACAACTGCGTCGTGACGGTGGCGGGGACGTCAATCCTCTTTGCTCCCGCCACATGGGACGTGTCACTCGCTGCAATCTCGGGCTCGCAATCGTGGCTGGAGGCGAAGAAATGCCGCGCGCAGAGCGATATGCTGCAGACACCGCACTGGAACGCAACTTGCACTGAGCCGCATGAGGAGCACGTACTCCGCCATTAGGAGGCCCGGGAATTCGTCGTGGTGGTGGGGGACGGTGCCCAGGTGGCCACGGGCCTCGACTCCGGCCGTGGCGAAGTTGGAGAAGGACGTGAGGGTCATCTCGGGCGGCGAGAAGAAAAGAGGAACCGGTGGCGTCGGGCGGGACCTCGGAGCCTAAAAGGGCCCCGACGCTCGCCGCCAGAGCATGTCGCTACGGGGGGGGGTCAGGAACGCAGCGGGAGGCGGCGGCGGGCGCACCTTGTTGAGTCGTCAAAGTCGAGCAGAGAGCGCGAAGATGAAGAAGATCCGAGTGTGTGGGAGTCGGACGAGTCCGCCCGACTCCCTGCGCCACTGTTCGAAGTCATGTTGCCATTCGCGTGCCGCTGGCCGAAGAGCCCCAACTGACCGCTCAGTGTGGAGCTGTCGAGGCTGCAGTGTCGCTGCCCACTGCCCAGGGCTCGCTGCCAGTGGCAGCTCGCACGGTATGACCAGCTCCGGGCGCTGCTGCTGCAGCTATGGGCCGGTGGCAGCCGCCAGAAGACACGCGAACTGAGACGCCCCATCCTCCAATATCATTATATATGTTGGCATGACCTGGACACAAAAATCTAAAATGGTCGGTGTGTGCCCTCTGCGTGAGGCCTCACGAGAAGCGTCTCAACTCGCATCCCGCGGCTGATATATTTGATTTACGTACGTTATGGGACCACACGCGTTGCGCACATGCAACTCACGCATTACGAAACGAGGTTCATGCCAACTCGCAGAACGTCCTGGCGAGCCTTGTGCCGAGTCTGCGCTGCCCCTCGGTGTCGAAGTGCGTGCCGTCGTCGAGACGCGGCAGGAAGAGGTCCGACGACGAGTCGCCGTCGCCGTCTGGCAGGAAGTGGACGGCCGGCTCGGTGGCGACTACGGCCCTGAGTGCACGCACCACCTTGGCCTTGGGAGTGTCACGGCCGGCCTCATGCTGCAAAAAGCCGGCGGGCTTGTCGGCATACCTGGCCGTGCTGACAGCCACCGTGCAAACCGGAAGGTCGCGACCGTCGGCGAGGTCGGTGCGCAGCGCCCGGATCAGTGCGCGCAGGTTGTTCTCATAAGCGTCAGCCGCTTCTACGCAGATGCCCTCGTCCGCGACGGCAATGTCGCGCTCACCCTGCATCCACGCCACGCCGCGCATCTCGACGGCATCTTCGCGCTCGAGCGCGTGCACGTCGGCCAGCAGCGCCTGATACAGCCCCACAGCTCCGCAAAATTTGGGCTCCAGCCGCTGTGCTCGTGCCACATCCCAGGCCACATTCCAGGAGCCCGCCAGCGACGTGCCGAGCATGCAGCGTTTCAACAGCACAATTCGTCTGTCGGGCCAGTGCTCGGCCAGAAGCAGCCCAAGCAACAGGTCGGGAGACGCCGCAAACGGTGGCACGGTGCGATCCAACAAACGAAACCGGCCGGCTCGCAGGCGTGGGTCGTCCATTGGTGGCACGGGCTCACCGAGCACCACCGTGACGCGGCCGGAGACCGCGGCGATGCGCTGGAGCTCATCGGGCGACAGCTCGGGCACAGCCTTGCCTGCAGCGTTCGACTGCTCGGCGATGACGAACAGGAGCGCCGGCTCTGTCATTGGTACCAGCTTCTAATGGTTCACGCCCATTTTGGGACGATTGTCGCATGAACGCTGTGGGTGTTGTTCTGTGGCCTACCCTCGCCACCGCATGGGTGATAGACGACGTGCGCAGGTCCGTGCTCGTGGGAGACACGGATGGCGATGGGGCACTGGATGCTGCTGAGTTTAGCCGTCAGGCTGAGCGTGACGTGTTGCTCCAGGGGGCAAGCTTTGAGGCCTGGGTGCGTCGTCGTCTGCCCGGCGCCACCCTTGCCCTGGTGTGATACCGCCGTTCTTGGCACAGACGTCATTGGAGGCTAGCTCGCATTCCGGCTTGAACGAATTGATAAGAAAGCTGGTGGACACTACGCGCCATGCCAGACGCAACGGAGCCATGCACTACCACACGTGGACGTCCGAGAGTCGCGACGAGACGTTCATCGCGGAAGACATTGTGAAGGCTGCTGCCGCCGCGCTTGAGAGCTTTCTGCGCTTTCGGCTACGTCGGGCTTCTGATCCTGAGCTTCCGCCTGGCATCGTTGGCTTGAGTGAAGAGCAGGTGACGAAGCTGGCGCAATCGTCTGGCGTCCTCGTGCTGGCGGCCATCTTCAGGGAGCAGGAGAATCGGAACTTGCTGATCCAGAAACACGCGAAGGGGCCCTTCCAGAAGTTGGTCATCGAGCGGGTACTGAACCCTTGGTTGGACGCGCTGCAGGAGACGTGGTCGAGAATCAGGAATGTTCAGAAGCGCGCTCGGAGGGTGGTTGATGGCAGCACGGGGTGGCAGCAGGTGGGAGATGCACTCCGCCTTCAGTGGAGGCGTCGCCCGTGCGCTTGAAGCCCGTACCATCACCGCCCGCCAAGAAGAAATGGTCGCGCCAGCTGCCGAGCGGGATAAGCAGGAGCGCGGTGAGCATGCCCATCGTGCGTCCAACGTCCTCGATGGACTCAGCTGCTGCGGACGCTGGCGCAATGAACGCCTTGATGCAGCGCACGCCTCGCACGCGACACTGAGCCCGAGGCCAAAGAGAAGCAGGGCGACGAGCAGCGAGCAGGCCAGCATTGGCCACAGAGCAGCCGACGCCGCCGTGCTGCAGCATGCCGCGCCATGCATAGCCATAGACATGGCTGCCAAGTCGGCGCCTCGCTGAGCGTGTGTATTCAACCTTTTCCTTCGAAGCAGGCTTTGCTCCCCACGGCTGGGGGCTGTGGCACAGCCCTCAGGACACGCATGGGCAAGGTATATACACTCGGTTAATGTGGAAATTCACGCTCCTCGTCGCTCTGGAGCGGGTAACATACCCTCGATGACGCCTCTGCTGGCCGCAATTGAGCGTGCATTCTGGCCACCAAAGTTTGCGGTTGCGATCTTTTGGCGTTAACCGAGGCTCTATATGACCGCCATGGTATACCCAACCAGGGGGCTAGTGCTCCTGAGGCTGGTTATGAGCCACTGCTAAAAAGTAAAAGGTTATCTGCACCCCTTGTAGGCATGACCGTGTAGTCGGCCGTCATCAGCATTAGTCCCATTACTGAGAGACACAACATGCACCTTGGGGATGTGCGAGAGGAGGCCTCGCGAGGTCAGCACGAGCTAGATGAGGACCATGCCATTGACTTGGACGCGCGGCATCCCCTGATTTGGCCTGTGCAGCGCAGGATTGGGCGGGCACAACAGGCGGGGTGCGGGATTCGTTGCGTGGCGGGAGCATGGAAGCGGCTGGGGATCACCTGCGATCGAGCGAATCGACAACAACGTTGGATATATATGTTAGTCCCGGAAGACGGAAATTCGGCGGACTCTTCGGCGGACTCTTCGGCGGACTTCGTGCGCGCGTGCGGGCAGCGTTCGGCGACGGGTAGTGTGACCCTCAGTTGTCGAGACGGCTCGCCAGAGCCGTCCCCAGCTAGTCCGGGCTGTTATCTATCTATCTATCTATCTATCTATCTATCTATGGGTCTGATGCTACTGACACGCTAACCCTAACGCAGACAGGCTTTATTGTTTAAAATTCATCTTTGTATTTGTACGATTGTAGGGTATGAGATATGAAAATACTGTATTCCCTGGACAGGTTCGAGTTTTTTATCCTGAGCTGCGGCCTCTTCTGAACCTGTCCAAGGTGGTGAACCTGACACCTGTGGCTGTGCATCCTATTTTCCTCCTGGGTTGGGGTTGGTTGGTAATCTTCGATTTTATGCGTGACATTGGTTTTTTTCCCCCGCTCCGTTTCATACATTCGTAAAATCGAGGAGAGTATAGTAACGCAATGTCCAACGAGTAGGCGCGGGGCGATCTTCGCTCGAGCAGCGAGCACATATCACAGATAGCATACACAATCGCCACACCTGTGCCACCTGGACCCTGGAGCGCTCCCCGCGTCAGCCGTCACGCGTCAGCCGTCATCACAGATACTGTATCATACAATCGCCACACCTGTGCCACCTGGAGCGCTCCCGTCAGCCGTCATGTAGTGGATTTGTAGAAAACAGCCAAAGTTATTATCACAGATACGCACACACAACATGTCAGAATTCAGACGGTAGGGCACTCATTCTCTTGCCACGCAGGAGGCAGCGAGATCCCCGCGGCGGTTCACGGACGATGCAAGAGCGCCTCCCCGTCGTCGCGTCCGCAAAGAGCTGCACACGCCGGGGTCGCTGGATGTCGCGGAAGTGACAAACGACCAGCGCCTGGCTGACGGAGGTAGATGCTAAGGTTGCTGCTCAGTTGACATACTTGGCATCGAAAATTAGCTGCAACGGCGAGGCGGCAGGCTTGGAGGTGTGCGACGGCTGAAATGGAGGGAGTGCCGGGGGGGGGGCGAGCGGCCGTGCGGCTGCGGAGAAATGGGACATCGGAGAGGTGTGCGCGGACGCGCCGCCACCTGCTCGGTGCGCATGCCGCTCGACTTTGAAAGGCCCGCGTTGAGATAGCTCTTGGCGCTGAATTGGCGCGTGTTCTCGCTCTGCCAGAGGGACATGCCGTCGGGCACGGCCGGGGCATAGTTCGTCCCTGACACGAGCCGAAGCACGAGGTCGGCCATCGAGAGGGCGGGCAGCGGGCAGCTTGCCGTGCGTCCACGCACGGAGGGAGGGCAGGGGAGAGGCGGAGCAATCGCGGCCCACCGGTGATGAGGTTGTGGGGCGAGGAGTCGATCTGGTTGCCGCAGGCGGTGATGGTGATGTACGGATGCCGCACCTTATTCGCGGTCACCTCCTTGAAGTCGTCCAAATACATCCGCTGGTTGCGTGAGTACCGGTGCGTGGTCACGCCGGTCATCGGTGGGGAGCCAGGCAGGTCCCCGTCAATGTGCTTGAGCATCTCGGTCTTGAACTTTGGCGACGAGGCGGTAGAACCCAGGGACTGCGCCGTGGACGCGGGCTTGAAGCTGCTCGTCAACTGGCCCCACGTCTGGCCAAAGGGCTGCTGCCGGTTGCCCCGCGATTTGGTGGGCGAGGGGGTCCTGCTGGAGAGCGGCGGCGGCGCCGTGCCGATGTAGCCCCGAACGCCCGTCGTGCTGGGGCGCAAGGCGGCAGGCATGGACGAGGTCGCGAACGGTTGCTGCACCATTTTGTTGCCAGGCGGCGCCTTGGATGTGCGGCAGGGAATTCTTGTTACAAGACGACAGATGAAGGGGGTGGAGGCAGCGGACTGTTGCCCGGGTGAATATCGGGTGACACCAAGGAGAATTCTGTTACAAGAGACCACAGATGGAGGGGTGTGATCAGCGGACGCGTGCAGGAAGAAGCCCCGGTCAATATCGGCTGACGCCACCCCGCTGCTGCTGCTGCTGCCGTCGCCGCCGCTGCCGCCGCCGCCACCGCCGCTGCGGCCGCCGCCGCCACCGCCGCCGCCGCCTGCCGCCTGCCGCTTTTTTTACTATAAAGCAAACCCAAAAAGGGAAACCCGCGAAGTTGCATGCTCTGCTTCGCGGCCGTCTGCGCCGGCCCGAAGCGCGGATCGGAGCAGGCGAAGGCGCTGGTGCTGAGCAACCTGCAGGAGGCGCTTGGTCCAGCCTCGCCGCTGACGCAGCCGCACAGGCCGGGGGCGAGGCGGCGTGCTGGCTCACAGGAGGAGGTGGAGGCTGCCGCGTCCACACAGGACGTGGCCACGGCGGCGACGATGCAGGCACCGCCGATCAATAGGTCGATGTTCCCGACGCTCGTGCTCAAGGGCGAGCGGCACTCGGGCACGCACTGGCTCGCCCACGTGCTCCGGCACAACTTCGCGCCCGAGCACCAGCGGCTGCACGTTGAGCCGACCGTTCCCGACGAGCGCTGCCCTTTCGAGCAGCCCTTCCCCGAGTTCCGCGAGGCGATGTGCTGCTGGACGAGCGGCAAGGCGGACGACCGCTGCGTGTACGACACGCCGCCCACCGTGTACGTGTTCCTCGTCCGCCACCCGTACCCGTGGCTGCTCTCGATGAAGGCCCACCCCTTCGAGTACGACCGCGACGCAGCGGGCATGAACTTCTCCAAGTACATTCGATGGCCCTTCACGCAGTTCGCCAAAGAGGGTATCGGCGCGTACGCCAACCCACTCCGCATGTACAACGCGAAGGCACGCCGCAGCCGCGCTGCGCCAGGAATGGGGAGAGGAGGGGGTGCTGTGGGCGCCGCCCGACGGGCGGCTTGGTCGCGCCTGCGGCAGGTCAAGTCGTACCTCGGAATCAAGGACCACTTCAAGATCATCCTGCATCATGAGGATCTGTACGACATCGCCCGGCTCAACCGCAAGCTGCTGCACCCGCTGCTCGAGCGCGGGTTCCGGCTGCGCGGCGGAAAGAAGAGCCTGGCCTACCCCGAGTTCCACAAGTTCTACGGGATCAACGACCCACAGGTGTACAAGTTCACCCCCGGCGACTTCAGCCGCGCCAAGGCCTATGCGGCGAATCGGACGCTGGCGGCTTCGCAGTACACGGCGGCCGACCTGCGCTTCGTCGCCTCGCAGCTGGACCCCGCGGTGCTCTCTGCGATCAACTACACGCTCGAAAAGGTGCCAGGCCCGGCAAACGACGAGGTCGATGCCAGAGCGTTCCCGACGCTCGTGCTCAAGGGCGAGCGGCACACGGGCACGCACTGGCTCGCCCACGTGCTCCGGCACAACTTCGCGCCCGAGCACCAGCGGCTGCACGTTGAGCCGACCGTTCCCGACGAGCGCTGCCCTTTCGAGCAGCCCTTCCCCGAGTTCCGCGAGGCGATGTGCTGCTGGACGAGCGGCAAGGCGGACGACCGCTGCGTGTACGACACGCCGCCCACCGTGTACGTGTTCCTCGTCCGCCACCCGTACCCGTGGCTGCTCTCGATGAAGGCCCACCCCTTCGAGTACGACCGCGACGCAGCGGGCATGAACTTCTCCAAGTACATTCGATGGCCCTTCACGCAGTTCGCCAAAGAGGGTATCGGCGCGTACGCCAACCCACTCCGCATGTACAACGCGAAGGCACGCCGCAGCCGCGCTGCGCCAGGAATGGGGAGGGGAGGGGGTGCTGTGGGCACCGCCCGACGGGCGGCTTGGTCGCGCCTGCGGCAGGTCAAGTCGTACCTCGGAATCAAGGACCACTTCAAGATCATCCTGCATCATGAGGATCTGTACGACATCGCCCGGCTCAACCGCAAGCTGCTGCACCCGCTGCTCGAGCGCGGGTTCCGGCTGCGTGGCACTGATAAGGCGCTCACCTTACCCGACTTCTCGCTCGACTACGGCAAGAACAACCCAGAGTTGTACAAGTTCACCCCCGGCGACTTCTCGGGCGCCAAGGCCTACGCAGAGAATCGGACGCTGGCCGTGTCCCAATACACGGCGGCCGACCTGCGCTTCATCGCCTCGCAGCTGGACCCCGCGATGCTCTCTGCGATCAACTACACGCTCGAAAATGTCCCAAATCGAACAACCGTGGAGGACGAGGAAATCGAGATGAAGCTATATCAGGGCCCCAGCATGATTGTGCGGGCGGAGCGTCACACCGGCTCGCACTTTTTGAATGCAGTTCTCCGGCACAACTTTCCCAAGGAGCACAACTCGGTCCACGGCGAGCCAATCATGCACTCATCCGACTGCCCGACGGTACAGCCGCTTGCAGCCGGCAGCAGCTGCTGCTGGAAGCACGGGTATCCTGACGAGCGATGCGAATACACCAAGCAGCCCTCTGCGTACGTGTTCCTGATCCGGCAGCCTTTCTCTTGGCTCCTCGCCATGAAAGCCAATCCGTGAGTGCCCCCTCGAACGCTTTAGGTGTCCATAGCCCCTTCGAGGCCTGACCGAGGGAGCGAATCTTCGGCGCAGATATGAGTACGATTGCTTCTGGTGCGCGTCGATGGGCATGACCGCAGAGAATATGAGCATATCCGAGTTCCTTCGGCGCCCTTATCTCCAGCAAGATGTGAATACGGCCTTGATAGCTAAGAACAACTACACTAACCCCGTCCAGATGTGGAATCACAAGACGCGGGCGTTCCTGAACGTCAAGAGGCCAAAGGTAATCTTGAAGCAGGAGGAGCTCTTCGACCTCCCTTCGCTGCAGCGCAAGCTTCTCCCGCTCAGGGTGTGCCTGGACCCGGTCGTGTGTGCGGCACAGGGCTGTTGGCGCCTTCACCCCTCGCTGCCTCGTTCGCTGCAGGAGCATGGCTTCGTACTGGCTAATAGCACCATCAGTTTCCCAATGTTGTACGAGGAGAAGTCCATTCGAGGCGAGGAGATCAACTCGCCACTCGAGTACAAGTTTAGCAAAAAGGGTCTCGATGCGGCGCGCGCGAAAGCCACCGTGCCGGCGAACGCATTCAGTCCGGACGACCTGGCGTTCATCAAGTCGCAATTAGACCCTGGTGTCGTAGAAGCGGCGGGCTACGCACCGATATTGCGAGAGTAAGATTCCGTGTTCACATGTCTGCGTCTAGAGAGGCGCCCTTATTTATCGTGTGTCCGCCTCCGAGATATTCTTCACGTGGCTTGGAACTACCGCGTCCATTTTAGGGTTATATATGACGTGCGACCTCGGTCCTTGGAACTGCTGAACTAACATAACCGTCGCTCCGTGTCCGCGTGTCCGCTAGCCTACACATAACTTGGAACTAACATGTCAACTGATCACCCGATCACACTATGTCGGCACCGGGCATGCCCCAAAGCAAAGCAATTACTCCGCCCTCGCCACCCCGACCCGAGCAACGTGCCGCTACTGCCCCAAGGGCAGATGCTGTAAGTTCGTTCGGCTCGATTGGTGCCGACGTCGACAGCTCAAGGTCCCTGCTGCGCCAAGCAAGTGTGGACGACGATGCTGTGGCTCCCGCCACCAAGTACGGCGATGAGAGCATCGGAGCTGCGTTTAGGTCGCGAGTTGGGTGGCTGGGCCTCTTTTTGGTCGGCCTGTGGGCAGCCGCCTTCGTGATCGATGCGTTTGAGCACACTCTTCAGCGGAATGTCGAGCTTGCGCACTTTGTGCCGCTGATCATTGGGCAGGGCGGCAACGCGGGCTCCCAGGCCGTGAGCTCTGTCATCCGCGCGCTTGCTGGCAAGGAGATCGATGCGCGCTCGCAGTCGACCCGCGCAGCGGTGCTGGGCAAGGAGGCGGCGGTGGGAGCTCTGTGTGGTGCTGTCCTCGGCATTTTCGTGCTGGCCGTGGGCGTCGCATGCCGTATTGTGTCGTTCAACGTCGGCGTCGTCGTCGCCATCTCACTGCCACTCGTCTCGCTCTGGGCAAACTTCCTCGGCGCCGTCTTGCCGTTGCTGGCGGCCTCGCTCGACGCCAACCCCGCTCTCACATCTGCCCCACTCATGACCACCATTATCGACTCCTCCGGTTTGCTCATCTACTTTTACGTGGCGCACTTCTACCTGCGGTTCCAAAACCACAGGGTCGACCATCACCACCTGCCGCATGGTCACCATGCCGGCCACGTGTGGAATACGACATTGTAAAGAAACCGCCCCGCGTTGAAGGTGGCTGCTCTCTTGTGTATCTCGGTCGCACGGTCACTTCCATGCCACCATGGCGCCCTCTTTTAATAAAGGGTCTAATAACGAATTACGTCCGCCGTCCTGCAGCCCCTCACACACATGTGCAAAGTTCGCCGAACACATCGCCGAACAATGCGCGCTGGGTTAAACGCTGTCACAATGGATGCCGTTGCCATGGACGCGATCATGGCCTCGTCGCTAACCGCATACGTCATGTGGGTGCCTCGCGACTGCGCTACCCTTTGCATTAGGATTGCGGAGTTCTGGAAGCAGCTCAGCTCTGAAGTGGCACCCGGCATGTTGTGGTCCGTGGATTGCACTGATAGCGGCGACATGAAGAGCCTATGTGCTGCGGCCGCTGAGAGTGGGCTGATGTCGCCGAACCGGCCCGTTATTATGAAGTGGGATGGCGCGACGTGGGCTCCCTTCGTTCCTGCTGGCGGCTTGGCCTTTGACGGTGTGCGGGTGGAGGTCACAGCCGCCTGGCGAAAGCAGTGGCGCTGGCGACGCTGGAATCCACCCTCACGCGTTGTGATCCACGCCTCTGAAGCAACGGAGAGGGCAGCCGTGCGCGCGGCGCGGCGGGCGCCGTTGCTTGTGCTCACCACCGCTGACTCGAAGGCGCGAGCGTGGCCGCTTTTCCACTCGGCGGCCCTTCACAATGTGAGCGTGCACCTGCTCCTCGAGAGGCAGATGAGCTGGGGCGCCAAGGTGCTCCGCCCGCTGCGCATCCTGCGGGCGCTGGCGAAAGACTCTGCGGCTGACCCGCTCGTGTGAGCGCGCGCCTCGCCACTGTCGCCGCGTCTTGCCCCGAGTGCGCAGTGCCCGAGCGCGCAGTGTGGTACGCGTGGCGCAGGCTGATCGTCGACGCGTTCGACGCCCTCATCAACGCGCCCGCGCATGAGATCGCCGCGCGGTTTGCGCGGCATGAGGCGGCGGCGGCACGCCCACCGCGGGGGAGGGCGCCGCCGCTCTTCAATGCCGAGTTCGACGTCTGCTTCCCCAAGCGGGCCAAATACTGCCGCAAGGGGCGGCGGTGCGACGGCGACGGCGGCGGCGCGTGGCTGAACTCGGGCGCCATCCTCGGCAGGGCGCGCTCGCTGCTGCCGCTGCTGACGCGCGTCGCCGCGCAAGACCTCTCGCCGCAGGTCGCCCCCTCCGCTGCCGCATCCCGCTCACCGACCCGCTTGCTTCCGCCCACCTCCACCGGCGCCGCCCCTCCATGCCTACCGCCGCGCTTGCCGCGCGCGTGGCGGGCCCGGG
>JACLAC010020049.1_pt1 | contig 20160 bp, 10 predicted proteins | sample 8027881 | NCBI WGS metagenome assembly JACLAC01 (sample SAMN15725517, study PRJNA655200) | protist metagenome | isolation source: fluorescence activated cell sorting (FACS) single amplified genomes of... | place: Spain: Blaines Bay Microbial Observatory, Mediterranean Sea | collected 2016-01-19 | reverse complement strand
GAAATATATTAATATTACAATTCCAAGAGACCAGTCACATTGATGGGGTTCCTTGTATTTTTTGAGTGCTTCAATGCAATGTTCAAATCAAGACAATCTTTCGAAAACAGAGGTGTGAGATATAATTCGTGCAGTATACGATCAATAGTTTAACCATGAGAAAGAATTGGAATTTGAAAATTGTGGGGGGGAAAGTCACCCTTGTCCCCTATCGCCACTGTCACGTTGCCAAGTACCACGAGTGGATGAAAGATCCGTATTTACAGGAAATGACGGCTTCAGAACCGTTGTCGTTGAGTGAAGAGTATGAAATGCAAACTAACTGGAGGGATGATGAGACGAAATGTACGTTTATTTTGCTCGACAGCAGTGACGGTCCTGAAAAAATGGTAGGGGATGTCAACCTCTATTTCCATGACAGCGACGAACCAACAACTGGTGAGATAGAAATTATGATCGCCGAGCCTTCCTGTAGACGGAAAGGACTTGCAACGGAAGCCTTGAAGCTCTTTATGAATTTTGCAATAACGACTTTAGGTACAGTTCGATTTGTTGCAAAAATTAGTAACAAAAATGCCCCATCCATAGGACTATTTACGTCCCTGGGATACAACATTTATAAATTGGTTGACGTGTTTGAAGAGACCCATATGGATTTGCACGTCACGGCGGATAGTCACGTGGCCGAGTTTGGCAAGAATTACCAAGTGGAAGAATATTTGCCTACTGCGGAGGAAGATAAAATATAGGGAGCTTAACTTTGACACGTGTACACTACTTATGATTTCCACAAAAAGATAGTCATACCAAGCTTTGTTTTGGCGTCAGGAACCAATCGTCATCCCCATCATCTGTTGGAACGGACAACAGTTGTTCTCGAATAATCTCTGATTTCGTTTTCTTCTTTACCCCAATGATGGTTTTACTCAGGTCTTTCTTTTTAGCCTTTTTTTTCTTGTTCACTACCAAACCAGTAATAGTTTTCATTTTTTTCAAGCGCCCCCCAGCATCTATCCGCTTCTTTTTTGGGACTTTCGGGGGAAGCTCCCTTCGCTTTGTCTTGGGAAGGGGTGCAATTCCACCACCCTTAACCTGCCTCTTTAGCGCGTCCTTCGGATCTTTGAACGGCTTTCGTTTTGCTTCAATCTTCTTGCCATTTCGATCATACATGGTCTCGGTCATGCTCAATGTGGGCTCTGGTTTGTCCTTTTTCGGGTATATTTTATTGCCGTTGAGGTCAATCTTACTGCGGCTGGGACCTTGCTTTGCCATGCTTCGGACAGATGCTTGTTTCTTTCGAACCTTCTCCCCTGCTGTTGTTGGACTGATGATCAACTCTTCAACCTCCCTGACGATGTTGTCGACCGCAGCGAGCCCACCAAATTGCTTCCGCTTTGTCCATGGCTCTTTGTGCTTCTCTTTCGAAGAGCTGGCTATTTCTGCATTTCCCCTTCGCCCAAAGTCGTGCTTTGGCGAATAAACCAAGTGCGATGTATCGACTTTGTTTTTCTCGAGGGGAGAATCCCTACCGCGCTGTCGAGACATGGATGCCGTTGGGGCGGGTTTCTTTTCTATGGCCGTCCGTTTCGGCTCTAATATCAAAGCAGTCTGATCGTCGTTCGCATTGCTATCTTCGTCGTGCCACCGAGGCTTTGTTTTTCGCATACTGCCAACTCCCTTTACACGCTTCTTCAGAAACGCCTCCCGTTCAAGGGCGTCTTTTAAAATCAACCCTTCACCGTCTTCAGGCCCATATATCTCGGTATCTCGTGAAGGTTTTGGGGTAAACCTTGGTTTCCCTTTCGACATAGACACACCGGATATGGTTCGTTTCATAGTGGATTTGAAATGCTCTTTTGGAGAAAGCATTAACTTCGGCGAATCTCCCGAAAAGTCATCGTCATTCCTGGGTGGTTTGGGGGTAAATCGAGGCTTTCTCTTGTCCCAAGACACTCCCCCCTTTGACATCTCGCTGGCCAACGCCTCGTGACCTCGTTCCACGTCATAGAGAGCATGCAAAGCATCGTTCGAAGGTGCGAAATCGTTGAGATCGCTGTCGGGGATATCGGACTCCCACCTAGGCTTTTGCTTCGACAAGTCTAGAACATGTCGGTCTTTGCGTTGCCTCTGCGTCGTTTCCTTTGGCGAAAGAATCAATTGTGGCTCGTCATTGTCGCCCTGGAGCAAGTCAGCGTGCTCTGAGGCCCATCTTGGGCGAGACGATATTTTTACATTCTTTGTTCGTTTTTCCAACGGCGTCAGCCTTGGGTTGATATCAACAATATCACCCTCCGTTGCTTCGTAAGCAGAAAAGTCGTACTCATCATCTCCTCCTCTCTTCGCTTCTGGAGTCAAACCACGCCCTTGTTGTTTCGAGAAAGGCTCGTAATTCGAAGCCGTTGTCTTCTTGCTTACGTCTCTTCCCTTTTTACCCCAGTCCACATTTGGCTCCAGGATCAACTTCGGCTCCCCATCGTCAAGATCAACTCCATCGATATTTTTTACCCTGCTCTGCGACGTTGGAAGCATACTCCATGGAAGAGATTTCACTTCCTTTTGGTTTGGTCGCCGCAACTTCTTCTCTTCATCTAGTTCAAGGGCCCCGTCCCCGCCTACCCATGGGGTATAAAATTCAGCTTCCGCTTCAAGAGCAACTTCTGGACGCTCACCGAAAACACCGCCTTGCTCTTTACGGCCCACACGCTTTCCGAACGAAACATAAGACTTTGTGTGCCCTGATTTTTCTGCCTTAAGTCTATCACTTTGGACGTCAACATTATCATAATGTCCTGGTCCGAGAGACTCTACTCCATACTTTAAGCTGCTTGTGAATTTTTCGACTTTCTTCTTCGGCTTCGCCCCTTCCCTTGTTTTGACTTTGACTTTGTCACGACCACTCTGTATGGACATGGAAATGCGACTTGGTTCCGCTGCCTTCATCCTCTCATCCCAATCCTTGGGCTTGGTCCAGTCCGAAAGATTTTGGGGGCCCAGGAAAGAGCTTGGCCCGGCTGCCTCAAGTTCCCGCTCTTTTCGTGCTCGCACAGCTGGGGACGGCAACGGAGCTTCCTCGTGGTACCGAAATACTGGCTTCTTTGCAGCTGTTTCTGCCCAGTCATCGTGCATCTGTGAAGTCAGAAACTCACCTGGTTCTGTATCTGCCATGGCACGTTCGTACGCCTCATGCATTTTACGGTTCTCGACGGCTTTTTTGGTTATTGTTTTAGTTCGTTGGCGAGCCTTGGCTTCCTTTTCTAACAATGGAATACCACTGACTTTCTTCTCAACCCCGTCGTGCTTCACATCGTAATGCCCGATTTGCTTCAACCGCTCCTTTTCTAATCTGGCCTTCTTCATGGCGTAATAGTTTTTCCAATTCACTTTCTTCGATTTGTGGCCCCAAGTCCCACCCTGCACTCGTGGTTTCACGTACGATAGGTTGAGGTCGGGCTCCGCCATCAAGGCCGAGATATCACCATCCCCCCATTCTTCATCGTCTTCAATAATTTCTTCATTTCGCAAATAGTCTTCGGAAAACTTACTTTCTCCCCGTGATTCCGCATCGTCTTTCGCCTTTTTGCGCTTCCGCCTTCCCGGAGACGTAATGCCACGAGACAATTTCGAAAAGGAAAAGCCTTTGCTACTGTTCTGTTTGATTGCCTGCATTCCGCCAGCCAAATCGTACATGCCAGGCCCGGCAGAGGACATCTCCTTTTGAGCCCTTCGTCGGTGTTGGCGCAAGGCAGCTTCCTCTTTTTGAGTGCGCTTAATTGTGGGTGGGGCGATAACTGCGCCAGCAGATCGCTTTGTAGTGGCCGATTGGTAAAATCCTGGGCCTGGGACGATATTTTCTCGCTTTCGCTTCTTGATTGCGCTCGACATTTCGTTTTCGGACGTTGGGGGCGCCCAAGCACCTCCTTGGACTCTGGGTCGGATCAATTTGTCATTTGGCGTTGGCGTGCTTGTGGGAGTAAACTGCATGGTAGGGGTGGGCTCCGTATCCATGGGCTCAATCCCATCTCCAGCATTTCCAGGCGTTGGGGCCCCAACGCTCGGGGCCGACACACCGTCCGGGGTACTGGCGCCACCGGGTGACGGTTTGGCTTTTACAGGCGTTCGCCACTTCATGGTCTGAGTTTTGGGCCGAATCGCGCTGTCTCGAACTTGGTAATGTGGCGCATATGGCGCAGGTAGAAACAAGCAATTCGGCGATGACATTTTGTCGCACATCCCGAGCGCACCGCCACCGTCACTTTTGAGACTAATGTATTTGCCATTGCACGCCTGCAGCCCTATTCGGGACCCACTGACGTGTACCACAAAACTCATTTCATTGTCATTCGTATTTTTATCTCTCCGTACTTGTATTTCTTTGTCTGCTTCGGAGTGCACGAGATAGTCCCGGTGCACATTACGCAGCGCAAACTCGTTCTTGTGGATGTGGCAGAACGAGACTACGCACTCTTGCATAGCCTTGGTAGAAAACCCCACACTGCCTACCTGGTTTGGCCGCAAAAATTTGCCGCACGGAGACTTCAGATATACATTACACTCCCTTCCTTGCTTCAACCAAGCCAACAATTTCTCTCCTTTCAGTTTTCTACCTAGATCTTTCTTTCCTCCAAACCGAGACGACGTTCCGAATTTAGCAGCAGGTGCAGTCTGCTCGACATGGTCAAAGGCCTTGTCGATATTTCCTATCGTAGGTCTGGCACCTTTGGAATCTGGGGTGCGCGCGTTCTCCTTATTCTCGACACCTGGGGTTTGTTTCGGGGTGAGGCTCCTCCCAAAACCAACGTTCCCTTTCACAATCTTTGGTCTAATAATATCATCTTTTGGGTTATAACTGTTTCCATCCAAAATATACGGTTCTGCAAAAAATAACTGCGTGCTTTTCCCTTCAAAAAACTCATCTGTTTCGTCGAATTTAGGCTCACACACAAGCATGCCGTCTTCCTTCAACGTCAAGCAAAGGCCATGCTCACTCTTTAAACGGCAAAAACGCCTTTGGGCTCTCTTTTTTTGCTTATTCTGCTTCTGGTTGGATTCTCCCGTTTCGTCGACTGCTCTTTCTGTAGTCTCTACCTTTTCTAACTTAAACTCACTACCATGGGCATTCGCACCGAGCCTTTGGCATTCGACCCTGTTCGATTTACATTCTAAATGGCGACCTCTGGTTGCTTTGATTGCGACGTGCGTTCCGTAAAATGCTACTGAAAATACCGACGACGGCGGTGCCCTGGCAATCCCCCTTTCCTTTCCAGCGAATATAGAGCCGTTGTCTCTGAGATCTAACACAGCGTCATGCTTTGACACGAGCAGCACTTTGTTGATCTCCGACCTGTTGCTTGTTCCAAAAAACCACGAAATCGCCTCCTCGAATTCTTTTCTATCGCCAGAGAAACCAAAGCTTGTAGCTTCCCTGTTTTTCGCCCCGGAAGTCTTTCCAAAAGTTGACCCCCCCACCGCACCTTTTCTAGTCGCCCTATACCCGCGTTCTAAGCTGCAGGGGTCGGTCTCGCCCGGTCGATCGTTCCTAGCGCCATGCTCTCCACTCTTTGTCGAGCGTGCAGCACGTTTCGATTTTGGCAAAGGGTTCATTCGACCGCCTTTTGCTTCTGCACCGAAGGGCGTGTTGTAGCTATAATCGCCGGGACCAGGCATATGTTTTCTGTCCATCCGGGCCGTCTCTTTAAGAAAATTGTTCTTCAGGGTAGCTTTGTCCGAGACATTTGACTCGTGTATCGCCATCTGTTTTTTGTGAAGCCTGATCACCCCGGCCTCCATGTTCTCTTGTTCCTTCGTCAAAGCGTCTAAAGTCGCCTGGAGCTCCAAAAACTCGTCCGCTGACATATTGAAATACAGGACTTCCCCACGACGTATCAAAAGCAAACAACGAATATATATATATGTACAAATATGCACGGTATCGTATAAGGATTCAAAGTATTTTTATTCTTCGCTAGAAATTTTTTTACACGTGGTGCACAATTAACAAATAGAATGCTACAATTGACCAAAGAAACGCAAAAAAAGAAAAGCAATAATAATAATAATAAACAACAACAAATCAAATAAAAAGAAGTGCAATATAATTTAATATAAAACCCTTCTTCTTCTTCATTTATTCTTCTACTATTTTTTACTAGTCTCCCTCCCTGTCTTTCTGTTGTGTGAGTGTGGTAAAAAATTAATATTCAAAACCCATTAATTATTATAGCCTATTCTTAAAATGTTGCGAATTCTCCATTGTATACAATAATGTAATAAGTACGGAATGTGATAGAAGAATGTCATAAGTAAGTGTCTGGTTTTCAATGACACTGTGGTTTCGCTCCTGATAGACTTATATATAATAAAATAATAAAATTGTTTCCTTTCAAAAAAGGAAATAAATCGAATATACAATACAATAATATCGTACTTATTATATAATTTTATCTATATAAAATGTAACGGTCGTTATTGGTTTTGTCTTTTGAATTCGAAGAAGCGAAATGAAGAAAGGAAGGAAGAAAGGAAGGAAGGAAGGAAGGAAGGAAGGAAGGGTTATAGCATCAAACAAAATAAAATCATCAACAGCTCTTTTGCTGCTGCTTACTTATTTATATTATATTTATACTATTCTCCATCATTTTTTTATAAATATTTAATATAATAAATAAATACAGGGACACAGTATCAGCAGTAGTATATAAAAAAAAAGCGAAATGATAATTAAATAATAGAGTAATAAGACGAAGAATAAAAATCGTACACCTTTTCTTCTTTTACAACTGTTTCAATTCAACCTCTTTATTGGAAGAATGGTTTATTAAGTAATAATCATTTTGTCCAATTTTAGGTAGGGGAAAAATGCAAACACAAAGAAACGAAACATTAGTAATTAGAGTGGGAAGAAATAGACACTAGCTTTGTCTTTTCGAATACTAGTCTCTTGTCTATACCGACCCAATGAGCAACGGTTTGAGAGGAGCTCGTGAGATTGGAGCAGCCGGGGCGGAGCAGGCTGCCCTTGACATCTCAAATGCTGAAACGTTAGACAGTATGGATGCCGCCATATCTGGAATCAAAGATTGGCAGGAAAAACGTCAGAACGAAATGATGAAGCTGAAGAGGCAACTTCTGGAGGAAGAACAAAATGACGCTTCCGCAAGGCTAGCGTCTCCCCAACAAGTCTCGTACGAGACACCGTCGACCCTGTTCGTAACGGGCGGCAACCAGGAAGCCGACGTCAGCAGGGATGACATTCTAGGAAGGGCACAATATATAGTAGATTTACCCGGCGAAAATTACGACCCAATTGCCGATGCAATGGAGAGAAAGTTGAGGAAAGAGCTGGGCGAGTTGCAGGAAAAGCGGAAGAAACAGCTGTACGAGCAGAAAAACGACGAGTCGTCAAAGTGCGACGACGAAGCGTTCGCACGAGCATGCGTACGGCGCAACATGGCAAAGTACGGGCTTTCTGCTGATCAGCTTAACGAATTGACTTCGGAGGACAGTCAAAGCTCACAGGATTTGGCTAAAGTAGAAGCCTCGGTGCGGCAATTGCGAGTGAACATGTTTGCAAACAGCATCACCGCACAGTGCAAATCCGGAATCAACGAAGACGAAGTGGAGAAAGAAGCTGGGAAAAACGGAGTCGACGGATGCAACAAACTCTTGGACGGGTTGGACGATTACACTAGGCAACTGGATGAAACCTTGTTCAAACTGAATGCTCTGTCGGAAATCAGTGGGACGGAAAAAGAAGAATAAAATTGATCCTACCCCGATTATATAGTGTATTTAAGTTTTTGTAAATAATTATAATTTTAACTTTCAATTAATTTATTTGTTTTTAAATAAAGCAAGGTCGTCGTATTATACAACTAACGACGGTGCGGCGTGCGGCGGGGCACGGGGCACCCGAACACCCGAACAGGAATTTTATTAAAATACAGATAGATAGGTAGTATTATTAATGTAATACCAGATTATATATACATACTACCGGTACAATCTGATTGCAAAATCCAAACGTTCGCCTTTTAACGTGACAAATTCTTCTAAAATATATAATTAATATCATAAAGAGAGAATATTATTATCGATCTGTAATAATCATATTTACGTTAGTACCAAGTTGGTAGTAGGAGATGGTTTTCTTATTTATCACATATGTAAATAATAAGGAATAGCATAGAAGAAAATATAAGGGAAGAATATATATAATAATAATAATAATAACAACAACAACAAAAAACTCAATTAAAATAAAAAACAATGGAAGAATAGTCCGCGCGCAATATTTGATTTGTCAATCGATCAATCTTTACTTATTATAAAGAAAAATGGTTTGATTGGAAAAACGTGGTTTTAGTTGACGCCCGGTGGATAGTGAAGTACACCAAATAGAAGCAAAAGCGGTTTTTGCGTAGGCATGGGGGAACCTGCGGAAACACCTTCGGTGGACCATCCTTTAGGCGAAAAGCTGGTGAATCCGTTCAAACGACCTCCATTGACGCTGAAACAGAGAGCGAAAATTTCAAAGAGAAGGTGTATATCACGAATGGGCATAAAGAGGGAAGAGTTGAAGGCTTTGGTGGAGAGAAATGGCGATAGCGCCGCCAAAGAGTTTTCGCTTGCGAATTGGAAGCAGGACGTCGAGGACGCACTGTACTCCGTCAGCAAGAAGAGCAATGGCTTTGAGTGGACACTCGGGAACAACACCGATCCAATCAGGGACATAGCGACCCCCGATGCTTTTCTCATTTCAACGTCATTCGAGTCACAATTGGTCGAAAACCTCACGGCTTCTAAGTTTATTAAAAAAAAGAGAATTACCCACTCTTCCGCCCTTCCTATCCGCCGAAAACCTTTTGGGGCGCGCGCGACAGAAACAAATCCGCGTAGCAAAAGGCTGCACACCGCCGGAGATACTATTCCAACGGCCCAAGAGAGAGTAGAGGCCCTAGCAAATGTCGGACAGAAAAATATACAAAAGCGTCTGAAAACGGCAGATCACATGGTCTCAAACGAGATGAAAGTCTCCTCGAAAAAAAATTTAATAGAAACAATTGGAACAGGGATATGGGACGATAAGATGCTCTCGCAACTCTCCAGGCCATTGACGTCGGAGCAATTTTGCGGCTCTGGATCATTTACTGTAGAGCAGCAGCACTTAAACGCACCAAAATACATGGAACCAATCACGCACACAGGAGAGCTCGAAGCTGCCCCTCCTTCGTTTCCATACTCCCGAGAAGCTCACTTCGGAGCGGTAAAAATGCAATCGGTGTGGCGTTATAGAAAATTTAGAGTGGACCGCAGCGTCCTATTGATACAGCGAATTGCACGGGGCTACTTGAAAACCCCTGCTGCAGAAGACTCCCGTACCGAAGACCACCTCTCGAAGAATTCCCCCGCAGAGGATATTATTGCACAGGACGGCGATACACCGATAGAGAAAGACGCAACGCATAGCAAAGCGCCAGCAATGTCTAAGCTAGGATGTTGTTTCAAGACTAAAACTGCCAAAGCTCTGAATATAAACAAAATCGCCAAAGCCTTAGATACGAACGAAAATCCGGCAAACAAGGACCAGCCACAGGAACCAATAGATGCAGAAACAAGCTTACAGAACGAAAATACTGATGCTATTGAAAATGAAGAAGGCGAGGATTTCCTCGCACAAGACGTGTTTTCTGAAGAAGAACCTGGCGCGGAAGAGGAGAGGGCACATAATGGCGAGCAAGGGGAAGAGCAAGAACAGATGGAACACCTATCGGAATCGTTAGAAGACGACGATAATGTCGCTGTATCAGACGAAGAAAATGCATGCAATAAAGGTACGAGTTTGGTCAGAGACAAATTATCGTTTGAATCTGCGGACGAAGATGAAATGTTGTCTTTCTTTTACACCCCTATATCAACCATGGTAAGCCCCTTGCTACGTAGAAAGCTGGCTTCTATTATCACAGACAAATTGTGATAAAACAAAATGCGTATACAAATCGTAAAACTCGGCCACCACCACCAACAATTCTTCCTTCGCATTTTGGTTGTTTTTTGTTTTAGTGTTTGCAATCCGTAATACATAAACACAGCATATTAATATATTAAAATAAGTTAACATGTCTCTTCGTCATTAAAAAGAAAGAAATATATTCCAACATAAAAGTTACAACAAAAACTAAATTTTGGTAAAAGCAAAATACATCTACATAGCACTAAAAAAAATAACCAACTTTGTTTCAATATACCAACAACATTTGTTCTTTTGCAATTTTTTTGTTTGTTTTGTTAGTTTTGCAATCTAATATGTGAGGTAGACACAGTATATCTTTCAAGAAATGTTAATTTCTTTTCGGTGTAAAAACGAAGGAAATATATTTCAACACAAACTTACAACAAAAAATGACAAAATTCCCATTTTTTGAAAAAATGAAGAAACACGACCGTCGTTGTTTTTTTTTAAGTAAAAGACTTTGATAGACACCTGTTCAATAAAGTGTTCAGTGTCCGCGGCGCGAAAAAAAATCCAACTCGATTTTCATAGTATGAAAGCATTCTGCCCGAAAATGACAAAAGAAAGAGAGGAGAACGCTTACATTCATAAGTTTAGATCAGGCGAATGTTCCGGCCACGATGTCCGGGCTTCAACGAACGTTTATAAATTGTTTGCCCTCAATTGACTTGGAAATGCGGTTCGTAGGGACAATTTTTTCGGAAATGAACGATTTTGACCAAACACGACACGACCAAACACTTGTTTAAACGTTGATGTTGGGGAAACGCATTGTACGGGCATAATTTTGTGTATAAAAAAGTACATTTGACACTTTCAATTTGCGCAAATTATCCTTTATTCATAAAGATCTCTTTGCCTCAAATAGTTAGCAAAAAGTTGTTTAGCATTTTTCAATTCCGCGCCGAAGATACTTGCTTCCTTGCTCTCGTCGCACCGGTCTACAACAAGAAAAAATAATATAATCATAGTATACTAATAAATATACTTATTATTGCCTATTTATTAAATATCCACTAAAACGGACCGACCGGACCAGATAATTAAATAGGTTTTTTGGAGTTCTTCTTATTATTATTATTCGTTTTGCATATATTTTGTTTTATTATTTTTTCTTTTTGCTCCTTGCCAAACGTTCCTTCGCTTTCTGTTTCTCCCTCTCTTTCTTCTGCTCCAATCTCATCATTCTATCTTCCGTAACTTGTATGATTTCAATGACATTCTCGTGATCCAACCGGGCAGCAACGTCTTTCGGGGTTTGCCCAATGTTATTCCTAGTTTTGGTAGAGCACCCTTGGCGCAGCAAATACTTCACCGCGTCCTCGTGGCCGTTTCCTGCTGCCAAATGCAATGGCGTCTCATCCCGTTTGTCGGGCACGTCTAACTCACAGCCTCGTTTGTGAAGGTACTCTAGCGCGTCGACTCTGCCTTGAAGGGCCGCAACGTGCACCGGAGTCCACCCCTCGATTGATTCAAAGTTGTTTTCTACGGTCAGGTCACACCCATGCCTTTTTAATTCCTCTACAACATCGTACTGTTTGCAGGTATAAGCCTTATTTACTGGAGTCCAACCCCAGTTGTCTTTATGGCGTAGGTTTAAACCCTCTGCTTGAAGCCATGATATCGTGTTCATCCGCTTCCCCGAAATGGGGCTGTTCGAAGCCCTATGGACCGCGGTGCACCCTGCATTGTCCATCGAGTGTAAATCTGCTCCTGCATCCCGGAGCATCTCTATAGCAAACGTCTGCGCCCCAAACGCAGCCCACAAGAGTGGCGTGCGCCCGCGATTGTCCTTTCCTTCGAGGTGCACATTCGATCGTTGTAGCAAAAATTCGATAACTCTTTCATTCCCCGACTTTGCAGCGTAATGGAGGGGCGTTGCGGAAAGCCTGTCTTTGAAAGAAAAGTTGAAGCTCTCTGCGTTGAGCCACTGCAAAACGTTCATAAGAGAGCGGGCGGCCGCAAAATGAGCCAGCGTGCAGCCGTGCTCTGGGTCCAGGTAGTACATGTTAGCGCCTTTTCTCACTCGCCTACGAGCTTCGTGGACGTTTCCCAACCTACCGTAATGAATCATCTCCGTGTCCAGCTTCAACTGAAGCTCTATGGCTTCCCGCTTCTCTCGCGCATACCGTTCTGCAGCGTTCTCATATGTACGCCTCCAGAGAACCGTGTGCGTTTCTACGTTTACGTAGCACTTGTAGTACGCTCCGAATACAAGGAGACTAGTTGGATCATCAAACGCGATCCAACCTTGGGTAGTTTTGCGTCCGCTGGATACCAATTTGTCCGCCCGTTTCAACCGGATTCGTCGCCTAGCTATGTACTGTCTTGCCACTCGCTGTATGGCCCATGCGGACTCTATTTCTAGCAGTGCCCTAGGCTTTTCTTCGACGTCTTCCTTTTCCTCCTCCTTCTTTGTCGGAGCGCCTTTCCTACGTCTGTTTGTTTTCTTCTTAATAGCCTTCCCAAAATCAAACGGGCGCGAGAACACTACGTGCCCTTCAAAGTTGTGGTAAAAGTAAAAATCCTGTTCGCCGTCCCCGCACCACATTCTTGTCCATCGAGTGTAGGGGGGGCTGCGGGTGCGCCAAGCTGCAGTCCTGTCAACATCTCTTCGTTTTCTTCTGCGGGATGGGCTGCTCATTTTGAGAAGCGTAATTCGTATCGGGTTTTTCTGTAAGATATGGCTCTTGATTGAAAAAATATTTTCTCGCTTCTCTTGGCAGTCTGTGCAGATTGAGTATACACCAGCCCGGAACAGACTTGCTTCTCGTTCGGCGAGGTCCACCAAGATGTTGCAGTACCTCCTAATAGTAAGGAAATAACAACTCTTCGGGAAGTACCGTATTTTCATGCTGTGTTACTGCTAATGCCACAACGGAAAAATATAAAGAGCAGGTCGTCGGGAAATAATCGTCTTATTCCAAGTGATTCATGTCGCATTTTAAAATTAGTATAACATAGGACTAGGCATATCATTGGGTTGGTTTCCAAAATAATTTTAAAATGCGACGACATGAATCACTTGGATTATATAGTCTATCATATTGGTAGTATGTCAATTTGATAGTTCTATTATTATAATTTTATTGCGAAATGTTTCTGACAAAAAAGAATAGAAACAATCAATTTTCAATCAAATCCAAATCAAGTCGCCTCAAACTGTCCAATTGTGACCAACATCAAACTGCCAAATTGCGAAATCCTAACACTCGACCCCCCCACGTATTGCAGACTTGAAGCATGGTCAACGTATCCAATGCTACGGCAAAGGGGCCGGAGTACCCCTTCATCGCGAACGTGCTCGCCCTTGCGTGCGACGTGCCAGTTGAAAGCGTCTACGTTTCTCAGCACTTGTCGTTACCCGAGTTTCTCTTCACAGCGTGCATGATCGTCGTGGGCCTGACGGCGTTGAGCACCTTATGGTCACTATTGCAGAGGGTAGAAGTGTACGCAATGCGTCGATGGGAAGAACGGAAAATAAGTAGTAGTAAAGTGGCTCCTGTTACGGAAACCGCAAACGAAAAGAAGGATGGTACAGAAAAAGAGGATAGCGCCAAAGATGAACCCGAGACGACGGCCGAAGAAAAAGAATGCACCGAAGGTGATACCGAAGAAGAGTCTGAAACGGCGGTCGAGGCCGCAAAGCAAGACATACAAGACAACCTTCAAGAGGAAACGCAAGGGAACGTCGAGGACGCCTTTGCCGTAGACGACGAACTTCCGTTTACCATGGACGATATCGAGGTACCAGAGAACGAGGAGAAGGCAGAGTTTGTGGAGATGCTCATGAACGTCATGCACGCGGCCATCACCATCTACCTCGCGATCAACTACTTTTACACCTACCTACCGAACACGGCCGGCCAGCCTTTCGATCGCCAGTTGGTCTGCCGCGCGGCCCACTTGACGGTGATGCCCCTCTTCAAGCCCGTGTCGATTGCCATGTGGCCGGCGTTGATGCCCCTCCTGCAGTTTACGCACTGGCAGGCCACGCGGAAGAAGCCGTTGAACGAATACCAAGATGGCATCGTTCCCGGGACTCAACCGTTCACCATGAACTGGTTGAGTTTATTCTACGCCTACCTCGTCGGTGTGTGTTGGCTGGTGTACATGTCGGCGACGGTTATCTTTTTGCCGTTGTTTTTGATGTCCTCGTGGGCCATCCTGCCGGTCTTGTGGGTGATGCCGTTTTTGTTCTTGCACTTGCCCGTGCAACTACTGAAAGGGCGCGCATTGTGCTGTCGCTGCTGCCTTTGCTGTTACCGGAAAGAGGATTTTCGAAAAGGATTAGGTTGTGGCGCGCCCATGTCCCAAAGGCGTGAGGTTTCGGCACGATTTGGTGTTCCAGAAGACGACTTGGAAAAATACATGTGGAATAGTGAGGATACTGGAGGCGAAGAGAGCATTGCCATGTTGACCCTGAAGGCCCTCACGGTCCTGTACATGGCCTCGGCAGTTTCATCGCTGTATTTTCTGTCGGTATACTATGGAGATATTGACGTGTACGCAGACATGCTGCGTGCTTTGCGGTTGGAATTGGATTGGTATCCAAGTATCAATTTTGCATGGAACGTGAACTTTGATTTTGTGTTTGCATGGCCGACGGACCTCCGTGTGGAGTTTCAACTCCCGATGTTTTTCTCGTTTTCACTGGTTGCGTTCGAGCGTCTGATCGCCATGTTGTGGCTTTTAAACGATTACATGAAACGGTTTAAAGTCAACGAATCGTCGTTCCGTCATGCCGTTCGGATGGTGTACGCGCCGTATTGGCTTGGAGAGGCCTTTTTTAGGTCGTTTGAAGTGGGGTGGGAATGCTTGGTTTTTCTGTATGCGCTCGTTACAGGTATTCCTCTTTTTGTTCTCAGTAACATAGAGATGTATGAACAGTGTGCCGACAGTATCGCGAAGTCGTTAGAAGGGGGGTTATTTAGTGCTGTTGGAACGTCAGGAATCTACTTGTTTGTTTGTTGCGGAAAGAAGAAAATATCTGAAAGGATTGGCACTGGAATGAAAGACAGCGTGATTTCCATGTGGGTAGCCAACAACGATGGAAACGAATGGAACTTTGAAGATTACCACATGGGGGACGAAGGAGTCGCGCAACTTTGCAAAGCCATCGTGGCACACAAATCTGGGGTAGAACGGCTGAATTTAACAGGCAACAATGTTGGTATAAAAGGTGCATTGGCATTGATACAGACATTACCCACGACATCAGTGAAATATGTCGATTTGGGAGTAAATAAAATTGGCGCCGAAGTGGCGAAGCATTTGGCAGAAGGACTCAAAATCAACAAAACATTGACAACCATCCATTTGGAAAAAAATGAAATTGGCGCCGAAGGGGCGAAGCATTTGGCGGAAGGACTCAAAATCAACAACACATTGACAACCATGAATTTTAGAGAAAATTAAATTGGCGCCGAAGGGGCGATGCATTTGGCAGAAGGACTCAAAATCACCAAAACGTTGACAACCATCACTTTGGTAGGAAGTGACATTGGCAACGATGGGGCGAAGCATTTGGCAGAGGTACTCAAAATCAACAACACGTTGACAACCATCAATTTGGGAGGAATATATTATGAAATTGTAATTGGCGCCGAAGGGGCGAAGCATTTGGCAGAAGGACTCAAAATCAACAACACGTTGACAACCATCCATTTGGATTATAATGATATTGGCGTCGAAGGGGCGAAGCATTTGGCAGAGGCACTCAAAATCAACAAAACGTTGACAACCATCGATTTATATGATAATTAAATTGGCGACGAAGGGGCGAAGCATGTGGCAGAGGCACTCAAAATCAACAACACATTGACAACCATCGAATTGGGATATAATGATATTGGCGTCGAAGGGGCGAAGGATGTGGCAGAGGCACTCAAAATCAACAAAACGTTGACAACCATCCATTTGGAAAGAAATTATATTGGCAGCGAAGGCGCGAAATATTTGGCATGGGCACTCGAAATCAACAAAACGTTGACAACCATCCATTTGTATTATACTTCTATTGGCGCCACAGGTCAGAAGCATTTGGCGGAGGCACTCAAAATCAACAAAACGTCGTCGACAACCATCTATGCCTCTGACATATATCAAAAACAAAATATATACCCTCTTACGAATTCGGGGACTGTGCGACTTAACTCCAGCCTCTGCTGCTGGGTCTGTAAAGATGAGGTGGAGCAACTGGCAGCAGTGAGTGTTCCAGGGTTTCGTGTACGTTAACTAAATTATTATTTCCATATTTTAAAAAACTATATATTACAGAAAGAAACAGCAGAGACATCTAAAAAACCCATTAATATTGTTTCCCCTCAAAATCATGCTCAAAATCTGAGCTCTCCGGCTCTGAGCTGACGTCAGATTCCGCTTGCACTTTCTTCTCCTTTTTCGTCGGTGGAGCTGGCCCATTGTTCATAAGCATGCTTATGTCCGGGCCCTTTTCCGCTCTGGACGGGCTACCTGGCCTGCTTTTCCCTTTGCCCCGAGGCTTCCCCCCTCCCTTGCGCTTCTTCTTTTTCTTCTTTTCTTTTTCTATCCGCTCTCGCTCTTCTTGCTCCTTTCGCTCTTTTTCCAATTGAATCAATTGATCTGCACGCCTCTTGTCTGCTCGTCTCTTTTCTCTTCTCTCCCTTCTCCAAATCTTGTAGTTTTCCTTCGCCCAGTGTGACTGTGTTTTGATAACGGTTTCTAGTTCTATAAAGTCGTGAAAACTAGCGATTTGTAAAGCAGTGTACCCATGCCCCGTCTTCAGGTTTTTGTCCGCACCAGCCGCGTTTAGATACAACGCATCTTTTATTTTGTTCATCTTCGCGCACATCATCAGAGGCGTGTGCCCCTCCACATCTTGGATATTTAGGGCACATCCCATCTGGACCAGCAAGCGCGCAACTCTCGACCGACCCGCGCTTAATGCCCAGTGCAGAGGGGACCGCTTTTCGTTGTCAACTTCGTCCAATCGCGCACCCGCGCGGACGAGCATTTGGCAAGCCTGGCGGTTCCCGGCCTCCGCGGCGTGGGAGAGCACATTTCTTCCCCATCGATCCCGATGGTTTACGTTTGACTTTTGCTTGATGAGAAATTTTACAATTTTGTTATGCTCTGGAACGTTTGCAGTTCCGAACATAGGCTTTGGTGCCTGGACGCTCGGTTCTTTGGCTGTTTTGGTGCCTGCCCCCTTACCCTTGGAACCAGGGCGTTTCTTTTTTCCCGCAGATTTAGGCTTTTTTGTATTTTTGCTTGCTTCCATGGTTTTGAACCACATGCCTCGCAGTTGTTCTTGCACGGCTTGCACGTGCTCAAAGTACTGGCACTTCCGCTTTACTGCGTGCATCAGTGCGTTGTAGCGATTGTTGTCGACGATGTCGGGGAAAGCGCCGTTTGCTATCAAAAACTTGCAGGTCTTGTAGTACCCGTTCTTTGCCGCGTGCAAAAGGGGATTCAGTCCCCCCATATCAGACGGCTTGTCGACCGGGTGCTTCTTTTTCAACAAATAATCGACCCCGTCCGTCCACCCCTGCGCTGCGGCCTCTGTCATCGCGCTCCACCCATCTCCGTCGTCGACAGACACGTGCACAACCTTACATTTTAATGTGTCAACTAAATGATCCATGAGCTTCGTGTCGCGATAAACAACAGCGTGCCGAAGCGGAGTTTTCCCGTTAAGAGAACCGTTGGGGTCCCACGCGTATTTTGCGACGGGGTCGTTCAATAGTTCCAGTAAGTCTTTATCGCCTTTATATTTCCAAAAATACAACGTTGGGATAACTTCCCTCGTCCACTTTTGGGCCAGGATTCTTTGGTTTGCCTTCTTCTTATCCGCTAGCAGTTTTAAACGCTTCAATTCATCGTCAACACGTTGTTCCCTATCCGCATCCGTTTCTTTTCCAGACTTTTTTCTGTTTCTACTCGATGGCGATGAGCCTCGCTTCGGCGAAGAGCCTCGCTTCGGTGTACGGGCCCTGGACATGTTGGATATTGCTCAAAACAAAATGCCAGCCAGGGGGCTTCTGTACTTTACTGCACAGTTGAAAGTGGCGACTATCGGGATATTGCCTTTCTACTTTGTAGGGTAACATTTGTACACTTTGTTTGTCTCATTGACGGCAAATACCACAATCAAAGAACAACAACGGAATACTGGATGATGATGGATGAAGAATAATGATGATGATGATGAATGATGATTGATGGCGTATTTTTATTATAATATTATCTGTTGTTGTTGTTTTATTTTGAAATTCTTTCTTCTCTCTCTGCGTGCTGCTGCTCTGCTGCTTGTTGTTTGTTAATAATAATATTCCGGTTTTTTAAATTCATTATTTTGAAATTCTTCTTCCTTTTTTTTTCTTTTTCTTCTTTCTTCTTCTTCTCTCCATCCTCCTATTATTACTACACATCAATTATAAACTTCCAGACTAAAAACTTTTCTTTGCTTTCATATTATGACATTCAAGGGATCAAAGTCGAGGGTAAAGCAAAATTGAAGGAGTTATAATGTTCGCACTGTTTGCGTCGTTACTTTAATCAGTACAAAACCACAGTTTTTAGATCACAGTTGTCGCTCAGCTTGAAACCATGCCATACAGCGATCGCGAAGTCGAGACGGGGGGAGAAAGTAGCGGGTTGAAGAGAGAAGGGGCGGGTGGGCAAGACTTTCTGCTGGAGTTGTCCAAGTTTAAAAATCGAAACACCCAGAGTTGTAACATAGAGTTGAAAAAGTTTGTGAGGCATGTGCGCTCAAAGCGTTACTTTGGTTTTCAGTCCGTCACTCTGAAAGATAGTCTGATGTCAGATAGGGAAGTACCTTACATCTGCCAGCTTCTTAAACATTGTAAGGCTCTGAAGCAAGTCGATCTGTCCTTCAATCGTTTCTTGGTCCCCGGTTCACGAAAACTCGCATCATGCTTTGGAGAAAACGGATTTGCAAATGGAAATTCGTGTAGCGTACGCCAGCTAAACTTGCAAGGTAATCAAGGAATCGGGCCCACCGGGACAGCCGCGTGGATGACAAACATAGCTCAAAATACGTGTTTGCGGGAGCTCAACGTGGAGAATTGCCAAGCGTGTCAGTTCGGGTGGAGCTTCGGTATGAGGGAAGCAACGGACATGTTTTTGCACAATCGGACCTTGGAGGTGTTGAATTTATCAGACAACAGAATATCATGCTCCCAATTCGACGGACTGCAAATTTTCGAGGAGTTTTGCGAGGCTATCGTTCGTGGCCCTTGCAGTTTGAAGTCTTTGTCTTTGGCAAAAAACAACCTCGGCAGTACTGGCGCAGCTATTCTCTCCGAGTCCGTCTTACTGTCTCTGGAGAGTTTGGTTGCTTTGGATGTGTCCGGCTGTTGTGTTAGCATGGAAGGGGGTTTTGCACTGGCGAACGCCTTGAATCGCCGCCAGCACTCCCAGAGCCCAGTGCATAAACTAAACATCGCCGACAACAAAATCGGCGACGACGGTATGGTCGCTTTGACCCACAGCCTCTGGAGTGAGATGCATGCAATACAGTGGCTTTCATGCGGAGGCAACGATATGTCCTGCATTGCTCTGGATGCCTTACTCTCCGGACTTTCCACTAGAAACACGAGCGGATCATTTACAAAAGAACTGCAATTGAAAGGGGAGGAGAGCGTTTGTCAGGATGGAGTGGGAAACAATTGGATGAAGCGTTTAGCGGAAACGTTAAAACCGAGACGAGTCGCTGCTAGCGTTGGCAGTGGCATGGTGCCCTCGGAAGTTTCTTTGTTGACCCCTGAAAATACCTGGAAGAGGTTCACATTCAACCGCTTGCAGAAATTAAACCTAGAGAATGTCCGATTGCACAAGCTCGACGTAGAAATTCTGCTGGATGCGTTAAAGATAAACCCCTTCGACGGCTTGCGCAATGGAAATTTAGAAGTGTTGACAATAGAAAAACAGAGCTTTTACAGCCTGGACGAATGCGACCAGCAGCGGCTGCTGGAACTAGTCCCAATCGATTACGTCGCTGTCGGAAAACGCACCGTTATTGCCTTTTTGTGCGTTCTAAACCACAAACGTGCGTTATCAAATGTTTACAATTTGCCGCACGAGCTTGTCGGAAACATTATGCAGTTTCTATGCCAAACGAAGTGCAGAAAAATTATTCTCAGCGGAGA
>JACLAC010003057.1_pt1 | contig 20195 bp, 15 predicted proteins | sample 8027881 | NCBI WGS metagenome assembly JACLAC01 (sample SAMN15725517, study PRJNA655200) | protist metagenome | isolation source: fluorescence activated cell sorting (FACS) single amplified genomes of... | place: Spain: Blaines Bay Microbial Observatory, Mediterranean Sea | collected 2016-01-19 | reverse complement strand
CTTTGTTGCGAAATCAGTTCGCTGCGAAAAAAGCTAAGTTGGCGCAAATGGGGAGGAATGTGTTTGGTTTTGAGCCCTGTGATGACTTGGCCGAAAAGACAATTTTGGCTATTGAGCAGTTTTATCATCGTTTGGGGGCACAGATTCAACTCACGGGCACCGAGCATGGTGGTGACAAAGCTTTGGCTATCGATAATACCCTGGCTCAATTAGAGCGCAATGGTAAAGTGACCTTGGGAGAAAATAATGCAATTACGCTTAAGGAAAGCCGTGACATTCTAACGCTTGCGGTGGTGTAGTGTGTACTTTACTAGGAGAGAACCAAAAGCCATGATCCTCTGCTCACCCGGAAAGTAAACTATCAAACTTCCGAAGAATCGTATACATAGTTCCTAAGATCATTGTTTAGTTTCGGAAACAGATATATTTACTGCTATACTGGGCGCTAAACTTTAATAAGCACGTATTGCGGAGAAGAATATTGTATGCTGGAATCAGGTTATGAAGAAGCCTTGCGCAGAATAGAAATCGCCGCCGCTGCTAAAGCCGAAACCTTGGATCTAAGCACCTTGGACTTCGAGCCTCTTCCCAAACAGATTGCACAATTGCAGCACTTGAAAGCCCTTAACTTAAGTCGGTGCCACACCCTAGTGGACTTAGGCCCTCTAGCTCCGCTGAGCAACCACCTGCAAAGCTTGAATCTATCCCGCTGCTATGCTCTTAAGGATCTAAGCCTACTAGCCAAATTTGAGCAATTACAGAGCCTTAACCTATATGCCTGCTATGGGGTAGAAAACCTGGATCCTATTACAAAATCAAACCAATTGCAAAAGCTCAAGCTGACCTCGTGCGAGAGTTCGCCCAAGAACGGTCCTATGAATATGCTGCATCACTTGCAAAAGCTCAAACTGAGAAACACCTTCTTCAAAACAAACACAGGTCAAAGCCATCAGAAAAGTCCAGCGTCACAATGGGCTGATGTTGTTACATCATACAGAATAGGCGACCCGTTGGTAGATGTTGGTGTAACAAACATATTCGATCAAAATTCGACCACCAATGCAGTAGAAATTCCCAAACAAGCAGATATATATGTCTCTTACGTCCACAATAAAGTTAGCAAAGAGTTTATCCATAAGCTTGAACAGAAGCTACCCAGCCATCTAACATTGAAACGAGATATAAACGAACTAAAGGTGGGCGACAAAAAATCTCACTTTGTCGATAAGCTAGTCACCAACCAGCTGGTATTAGTGCTATTAAGTGAGCAGTACCTGCGCTCAATCAGTTGTATGCAAGAAATGTTGAAGATGTATGAGCTAAGTCTTGGTGATAGTGCGCGATTACTCAAGCAAATTGTACCGATTATTGTGGATGAGATAGATATTGATCGAGCCAATGCACGTTTGCAGTATGTCAAGTACTGGAAGAACGAAGAAGAAGTACTTGAAAAGAGTATGGAGGGCCTGGGGTTAACACGCATTGGTAAAAAAGACCGTGAAGAGCAGATTGTTATTCAAGGCCTTCAAACATCCGTCTCAGATATTCTCGCTTGGGTTTCTGACATATTAATGCCAAAGGCGGCCAGAAATATAGATGACGCAATAGACGCGGTAGTCAAACTACTTGAAGAACGGCTTTGAGTAGTCTCGATGACACTACCGACGAGATCAATAACCTATTATCCCGCCGTCACATAAATACCTTGCTTCAGTCAACTGCGATATCTGTTTCAAATATTAACGGCAAACGAATTTTGTTAGGTAAATCCGCGATTAAAGGTTCTTCCCCCTCCATCTCTATCATACCGTTAGGCTGAATCAGAAAATCTGCATGAAACAATGCGCTTGAGTAATAAATAAGCGAACTTACCCTCCAATGGCCTTCCTCATTCTTACCAAACAGACGAGGCTCACGAAACAACTGTTGAGGTCGCAGTGAATCTTCATCGTCTTCCGAGTGCATACCTTCAAAGCCCGACGGTAATATTTCATCTTCCATATCATGTAGCACATAAAAGGGGCCGTCCTCGCCGTGAACAAAAGAGCAAAAGAATGTGAGATAATGTAGCACATTGTCTTCGGTGATATTAATAGGAGCTTTTTCATTGACCTCGTGGATCGGAAAAGAGGTCCCATTTAGTCGATACAGATTGTCATTGTCATCGAACAAATAGCAAATATTGAGTTTAGAAGCCCAATGGATACTAGTAAGACGAATTAGTTGAATATTGTCATAAAATGGCAGGTTGCGCTTGTATACCGATACTTCGTTGTCAAGAGGTTGTGTATCAATCATCGAACCAATTTTTTCAAGTACCTTCTTAGGTTCTTGAATTTTAGCCCATTCGTTATCAGAAAAAGAAAAAAAATTCATGTCGTCTCCGTCATTCAAGTACTATTTTTACTGAAGTATTGTTCAGTAACTTAGATATTTGTTCACGTTTGTCATCTGGCGCGTAATCCGCTGGAGTACGCCCCCAATCGTCATATATATCATGGGTTATATCCGGCTGCGAGAGTATTTCCATCAACGCTTCAACATCTCCATATTGAGCAACTTTAAACAGTATCTTGGAATTTTCCAATTTTTTATCATTATTAACTTTTAATATACGCTCTTTTAACTCATGTTGAATGTGATCTGGCGCTAGGTCAAGGGGGGTATACCCACTCTTGTTTCTAGCTGAGCAGTTGCTGCTTATTTGTAGCAAACGATTAAATTGATCCAAATGGCCTGTTAACGCGGCATAGTGAAATAGGGTTCCGTCGTTACCCTTAATGGGTATTTCTGGCGAAGCTCCCATCGCCAGTAATCGTTCAAAAAGTGACTGCTTTTTATTGTCGAAAAGTGTAGTTTTCGCAGCAACCGTTAAATGATATTGCTGGGGTTTAGTTAATTCTTGGGGGCATAATTTAAGGAACATATCCATTAATTGTAAATTGTTTGAGTGAACTGCTGATGCTAGGCCAATATCATTAGCACCTTCCACATCCCAAGGGTTTACTCTGTCTTGCTCAAGCAATTTTAACGCTATATCCTCCATATCATATGCAAGCAATAGGCCCAAAGAGTAATCACCGTTTTTGCTAAGCTGTTCGATATCGAAATCAGTGTATTCCAATAAGCGCTTGACCGCTTGACTGTCTTTTGAACTGATCAAATGATTTAGTGGGGTAGCCCCATCGGACAGCAGTTTATTACGAACGAAGTTTTTGTGTAACATCAATGCACTTCGAACGTGAGGCATCGTTTTGACTAACATAATGGGCTCCATGTCGTCAAACCCTCTAATGCTAGGGTCAATATTATCAGATGACAATAGCGCCTGAACTGTTCGTAAACACTGCTGACGAGCGTACCAAGTTTCTTGTTTTTCTAGGCCATCTATAGCAAAGTGCAGTGCCGTCCATCCTTTATGTCGGGAACTACCCTCGGGTACTGCCTCATTCGGATCCATCGCCTCACGAAGCAGGTTTACCGTACAATCATGGCGATACATTGCTGCCAACATAAGTGCTGTTTTTCCCGATTCATCTTTAGCATCTATTAAGTCATAAAAACTTTGGCATCTGATTATTTCCCTTGCAATACGAAATGCTCCGTGAATCGCAGCATGATGCAAAATGGTTTGTTTGCAATTGGATATATGTCTAATATCGCAATGATTTAGGAGCAATCTAAAAACATCAAGTCGGTCTTGAAAAACAGTATATTCTATAGGCGTTAGACCGAAACTATCTTCCTTCGCAGGGTCGATTTCTATTGATGTATCATTGATAAGAATGTTCATTATTTCGGTACAACCTCTTAAAGAGGCTATATGTAGTAAGTTTGCATCATTAGGAGCTTGAAAGTTTTTTTCCGCCTTAAAGTAAGGTAATAATAATTGAAAAGTATCAATATCATTTTGCCAAATTGGTGCTGTTATTGTTGTCCAATCGTCTACATCCTTATTAACTGCATTAGCGCCTTTGTCGAGGAGTATTCTAGTGACGTTAGGAGAGTTCCACACTGCATTATCAAGCGGTGTACGATTCTCCCCAGAAGGAAAATCTAGGGAACTTGGCTCCCGATCAATAAAGCGTTTGATAAGCTCAACCTCGTCATAGTCCGCAGCTACGTGAATATGGCTTTTAACAACATGCAAGTTTCCAATCGATGTTCGTTTTGGGGTCGTGCTATGCCTAAATACTAGCAAGCAAAAACTCTTTAATACCTGATTAGATGGGGTTAGATCCGATTCTTTACAAAACGGCCACTCATGTAAGTAACTTCGAAGTACAGAAACGGCTATATCAATACTGTCTTCGTCATTAGGGATGTCATCTTTTACTTCTCCGCTATGTTTCCAACTTAGAGCTTCTGCACGAAATTTTGATTCTCTGATCAAATAGTCTTTTTTTTCCTTCAACCATTTTTTAGCAAGTGGCCATTGGCGAATGACGGCTTCATGCACCAACCTACGACGATTGTTTTCACGAATTATTAGACGGAGTTTTTCAAATTTATCTAGTTTTTCATTAGTGGTAATTACAAGCGAGTCGCTTACAGTTAACAATGTAATTGTATCGTCGTTTAGTGCTATAAGTGGTTGCAAAATGGAGTTTAAGCTGCCAAGTTGTTTTTCTTCACTTTCGTTACTGCTCCCCCACGCCTGATGGCATAAATCTTCGATCTCATGATCAAAACTTAGGTCATTTTCAATCTCTTCGTAGCTAATTTCGCCAGACTGTTCTTCGAATCGTAAATGTAATGTTTTCCTATGAGAAGGTTGCGCTTTGTTGCCATGTGTACATTGAATAATATCAAATAAATTGGATAGCTTTAATGCCAATAAGGGTAGGGTCGATGCGTGTGAACGCGTTGCATCATCGTACTGTTTGTAAAGCTTAATTAATTCTCTAACAATTCTACTCGAAAGCTCGTAACCCGCGTCAGCGAATGGTTGGCTAATAATAGTTTGAAGGAAGGTATCGTTATATCCCCCAAGAGGTACTTCATGGGCGGTGCGAAATACTCTCGGCAAGTCTATAAGGTCGAATATTTCCTGTCGGGCACTTTCAAGTGTATAAATAAAACCGAAATATCCGGTGTTGGCTGCTACCTCCACAAATGCCAACAGCGAGCGCCAACTAATCGCATAGGGCCGTTGATCAATAACGTTCAAGTCGTCCAGTATTTCTTCAAACTGGTCTAAACCGATCACAAGGAAATGCTTACGGGTGTCTTCGTTACTTTTACGTTCCAAGCATTCGACTAAGACCTCTGCAGCCACTTTGGCTGCGTTACGGCCAGCACACTCTACTCGCTCAAGCAAGGGCGTCGTGATATTCAAATCCATAATATCGCGTGCGATAATTCGCAATAACCGCGCCGGTAGCTGCTGGTCGGGTTGCCCCTGCTCGTCGTGAAAGTCCGTAGGCCGCACCGCCACCACGTTAAAGCACCCGAGTTCAGTATTTGCCGCCAAAGCCGCCAACATCCCCGCACGCATGAAAGAGGTTTTGCCGCAACCACTTTCGCCAGTAATACCAGCTATCATAGGGCCGTGACCGGGCTGGCTAGCACGGTGAATAAACTCCGTAACGGCAGTGCCGCTTTGCTCCTTACGACCAGGCAGATCCGCAGCATCCAAGATATCATAGAAATCCAGAAAGCGATAAGGGTTATCGGAGGCTAAGCGTTCCTCGGCGATATGGGTTTCGACAAAATGGCGGATGGCACCGAAACAATGTTGCAAGTTCTGGTGTAAACAGGGAGAAAGGCCCTGATCGTTCAAGGCGTTGATAAAATTGATGACACTTTGAGTTTGAATGACATAGTCCTCAGACAACCACCGTGCAGCTTCGCCGTTATCATCCAGTCTATCCAAGATCAAAGCTCGCCAGTGACGCCCATTGAGGTTTACTTCCGTGTCGTTTGAAGTAATCGCTTTGTTGGCAAGGTAAGAGATATGGATATAGGTGCCACTATTGAGTCCACTAAGTATTTGATATACCGTACCCGTTAATGGGAAACCACCGGCCCCTACCAGTTTGAGCTGAGCCTCTTTATCGTCCGGCCAAGGGAAAACCAGTCTTTGTGCACGTGTGGAATCTGACCATTGCTCCAGGTTCGACAACTCGTAAGCATCGATACTCTGTAGCGGTAATCCTATCCGTTCCCCCAGTAAGCAAACAACACCCGCGATGTCTTCGTGTGGTATCCCATTACGGACATTGTCCATAACGAAGGTCTCTTCAGTGAGCGACTCTGCGACACAGGTTTCCCAATCGACAGTACTTATACGTTGTCGTGTCACCAGTCGACTCAACAATGGATCCAAGATTGTCTGCACCTGCTCCCGTGCATGGCGCATGTCGCTGGAGGAGCATAATACCAGTTTGGCTCCACGAGATGGTGGCGTTGATTTGTGGACCTTAGCATCTACCATAGCGACTTTAACATTCGATTTGGGTGGAGTATCACAATACTAGTAGTTTACCTGCGAATGTTCGTTTTGTCTTGTTGACATTCGATAACAGGTCATAGCTGTGATAAACCCACATTTCGTTTGATTTTCAACCAAAACCAACATTTTCAACTCATATCTAATCCCGCAAAAGATACAAAAAAGCTATAATTGCTGAATGCGTGACATAACCCATCCATACCTAGAGAGCCCCAGCTGTATGCCATTAAAGCCTAATATCCCCGAGAGTCTAATTGCAGCCTTGCAAAGCAATAACCTTATCCCGCTAGTTGGTGCTGGGGTTTCTATGGCGATTTGCGACCGGAGGGGTGATCGAGTCTTTCCAAGTTGGACCCAGCTACTGCAAGGACTCGCCGAACAGCTTGAACGAGAAGCCCTTCTGGATGATGCAGAATACGTTAGAATGTCGATAAAAGTCGGTAAGTTTCAAGACGCCGCCCAACATGCCTATGAAAAACTACAAGGGCGAATTTGGATCGACTTTTTCAAACAACAGTTTGCCCCAGACCTTACCATGCTAAATGAACTGAGCACTACACTGCCACAAGCCATATGGGGTTTGGGCTCAGCGATTATCACACTCAATTATGACAATATTCTGGAAGGCTTTCACCCAGATTCAAAGCACCCAGAATCAGTTACAAATCATGCTGCGCCGGAGTTGGCACAATTTAGTGATGACCCGCATAGACCCCAGGTATGGCATCTGCACGGCTCGATTAATCAATGTAACGACTTGATACTTACCGGTGAGCAGTACGACTGCCTGTATACACTGGGAGACAAAACGAAAGAAACCTACGCCGCCGCCCTTCAAACCTTACAGATGCTCATCACCAAGAAGAGCCTGTTGTTTATTGGTTGCAGCTTAAGCGATGTGGAGTTGCTGACCCAAATCAAACAACAGCGGGACATCTTTGCCGGTAATACTGCCAACCATTACGCGCTGATCAAAGCCGATCAGGAACAAGTCATGCAGGACAAATTGCGTTCGGCGGGGCTCAATATTCGCCTGATCCTTTTTGAAGATTATGGCCTGCCACTCATTAATACCATTAAAGCACTTGGCGACTGCAAACGAGCCATTGCAAGACCAGAAGCGGAAGTGTCAGTTACTGCTCACAAAGCACCCAACCACACACCCATAAAACGACCTGAGCCGTCACTGGGCTCGAAAGCGCCTTTGTTAAACGCAGACGTGAAGGGCAGTGATAATACCCCCATCCACGTTTCCTACGCCTGGAACCAAGACAGCCAGGCATTCGTTGATGATTTTGAAAACAACCTGCCAAAAGGCTTGACGTTAAAACGAGACCAAAACGAAATAAAAGCCGGCGATAGAATCTCCCTCTTTATGAAGAAAATCGCCCGCAATGAATGGGTACTGGTTGTATTAAGCGATAAATACCTGCGTTCCATTAACTGCATGCAAGAACTTCAATATATGTACAACCGCAGCTTAGGCGATGATGGCGAACTACTAAAACAAATCGTTCCGGTATTAGTGGAGGATATTGCCATTAACCGTGCCACTGCTCGGTTAAAATATGTCAAATATTGGAAGCAGGAAGAAGATGAGCTTCTGGAAAGTATGGAGGGCTTGGGCGTTGCATCCATCGGGGTGGAAGACCGTGAGGAGCTGTTAGCCATTCAAGGGTTTCAAAAAGCTACGTCGGACATTCTTGCCTGGGTATCTGATGTTTTGATGCCTAGGGCTTTTCATAATAAAGAAGAAGCTATTAAAGCAGCTATAGGGTTGTTTGAACAACGTAGGTAAGGATGAGTAGTTATATCTCTATAAACTACCAAGAAACCTTTAGTGGTCATATTTCAATCAACCCTGTATAAGATACACAGAAAAGCTATAATCCCCCAAGAACTCACTACTTAACCCATTCAGACTAAAGAATCCCTATCTATGTCCAATATCCCCGAGAGTCTAGTCAAAGCCTTGCAAAGCAACAGCCTTATTCCACTGGTTGGGGCAGGGGTTTCTATGGCGATTCGTAACCAATCGGGTGATCAGGTCTTTCCTAGCTGGACGCAGTTACTGCATGGGCTGGCGGAAAAGCTCGAAAAAGAAACACTTCCGAAAGACGCTGATTATGTCAGAATGTCGATAGATATGGGCAACTTCCAGGTAGCCGCCGAACATGCCTATAAAAAGCTACAAAAGCGAACTTGGATAGAGTTCTTCAAGCAGCAGTTTGCACCGGACTTTTCGACGCTGAATGAGCCAAGTACCGCCCTATACAAGGCAATATGGGGCTTGGGCTCAGGGATTATCACGCTCAACTACGACGAGATTCTAGAAAACTATCACCCTGATTCAAAGCGTCCAGAGTCCATTACCAATCGTTCTCTAGCAGAATTGGCGCAGTTCACGGATGATCCGAATAGGCCCCAAGTATGGCACCTGCACGGCTCGATTAATCAATGCGATGACCTAGTACTCACGGGTGAGCAGTATAACTGCCTGTATACGCTTACCGACAAGATGAAAGCCAACTACCAAGCCGCCCTGGACACTTTGCAAACCCTAATCACGAAAAAGAGTCTGTTATTCATCGGGTGTAGCCTAAGCGATGTGGAGTTGCTGGCCCAAATCAAACAACAGCGGGATATCTTTGCTGGTAATACTGCCAACCATTACGCTTTGATTAAAGCCGACGAAAATCATGCCGTGCAGGACAAATTACGCGCAGCCGGATTAAATATTCAGCTGATCACTTTTGAAGATTTTGGCGAACCACTCATCAACAAAATCCAGGAACTCAGTGCTTGCAGGCAAGCCGTTGAGACCCCGAAGGCTAATACCCCTACCGAAGCAAAAGCCAAACCACAGGAATCGTCAGAAAGCCCCAAAATTGCACTATTAACCGCCAAGCCTCTTGGAGATGACGACGCCTACCAAAAGCAGCTCACGACCAAGATCCCCTACCCTGTTGAATTGTTGGCACTAACCATAGATAACCTAAACAACCTCGAAGGTTTCGACTATGTGATGATCTTTTCCAAGGTGATTAAACACCGCCTATTGATTGAGGATGCCTACTTGGCACCGGCAAAGATCCGCTTTGAGGAGCTGGAAGAACAACTTGGGCTAGAGCAACCGAAAGGCGTATTTGTTTTGGTCGATCAACTGCCCAATGCCGATGTACTTGAGGAACTAGACCTGCCATTGCTTATATCCACGCTAGATGACCCGAAAAAACTCCTCTTTGGTCTAGCAAAAAAGCAACAGCTTCCCAACGATAAATATTCTATGTGTGTTGGGGATGTTCACTTTGATTTGGCACCACTAAAAAATAAAATCACCGCTGCAACGCCACCTAAGGCTAAAATGCCGGAACATATTGACCACAAAGCGATTAAAGGCTTTGTTGGCCGTGATAATGATTTGCGGAATATAAGCCGTAGTGTGTGCACTCTTGAACAGGAAGGTGGATTGCTCACTATTAAAGGCGCAGGCGGTATTGGCAAAACCACACTAGCTAAAAAACTGGCATTGGCCTATGCCGAACGCGGGTTGTTTGACGGCGGCATAGTTTTTATTGATTGCGAACCCATCCCCGATCATGAACAGTTTCGTTATAAAGTCTGCAAGCCTTTTTTGCTAGAGCAGGCGGTAGATATGCATGCTTATTTGCGTGAGCATCACGATCAAAAACACCGTCTGATTATTTTGGATAATTTTGAAACGCTACTCTATCTCAATGATATCAATGCAATCAAAGCAACTTTGGCAATTATTTGCGACTACGCGACAGTCTTGATTACCTCGCGTGAAGTCTTGGGCGTGGATGGCGAAAATGTGGAGGAGATTCGCCAATTTACTACGGATGAAGCGGAAGAGCTTTTCTTGGCCAGCAGCAAGCGCAAAAATCCTCAGGGCAGCGAGCGAGCATTACTGCGTGAGTCCATTTTGGAAGAACAGTTGGACAACAATCCCCTGGCGATTAAACTGGTAACGGCTAATTTGCCCAAGGTAGTCAGTTTAAGGAGTTTAGCCGAAGACCTGAAAGACGATTTATTTAACAAGGTTTCGGAACAAGATCTGGCCAGCTTCGATAGTGATGCAGACATCAATATCAATAAGAAAAAGTCTATTTATGTCTCGATCTTATACTCTTACAATAAACTGAGTAATCAAGAACAGCAAGCTTTTGAACTGTTGGCGTTATTCCCTGACGGGGTACATTTGGACAATTTAAAAAAAATGTCGTCACAACAAAACAACAAAGATATACCCGTACAAAAGAGTATTTTTTCCGACAAGGTAATCAAGGCTTTGGAAAACAAGTCCATGATTCTAAGTGCGAATAATGGCGTTATCAAACTACAATCAATTGTGAGGAGATTTGCTGACGCACAACTTAAAAAGCGTGATAACATTCGCCCCTATCTGAACAAACTATTTGATTACAACAATTCAATTTTATTGATGCTAAATTCAATGCGCTTACATTATCAAACAGAAAACAGCGCACTTCAAAAGTTTGACCTTCAAAAAAATAATTTTTTCAAACCTTTACAGTTTTTTAACGAAGTAGATATAGATCAGAAAGTACTTCTTAACTACCTTCAGTCTCTTTTAACAATGATTGAACGTATCTCAAGTTGCTTCAGGTTCGCTGAAGCACTGGAAACTGTTAAGCACGATTTTGATAAAAATTATCAATTGACGATTAATGTTATGCAGCTATTTGCACGCTATTTTGATGGGGATTTTGATGAGTCCTATAAGAAACTACGAGAGATTATGCCTCTTGATTTGGCCCTTGAACAAAATCGAGTATTGGGCTATAATCGACTCCTTTCTAATATCGCAATGAATATTTATGTGATGGAAGGTGTTGAATTAATACAAGTTTGCATATATACAGAAAAAAACAATATAATGTATAATGGCTATTCACCTGTGTTATTCGAGATTGGCGTACACGCTATTAACTACGCCAAAAACGCTAAGTACGATTTTTTCGGCTTGCAGGTGCTACAACAAACAGCTAACTTAGCTTTAACTGCAATTGATAAATTTCAAGAAAACATTTATGAAGCCGATCATCTTAGCCACATGCAAATATCCTACCTACGCTGTAAAATGCAAGCACTCCCCAAAGGCACCATCAAAAAATTGGTTGTGATCAACCCATACACCCAAGGTTTGAAAACACTAATGTTGGCCTTTATTGAACAGGATAATGACCATGCCGAGCAACTCTACCAACAAGCAATTGATGACCTTCGCCACATTCATTACTACTATGTTGAAGCCTTATATTTATACGCAAAGTTTTTACAAGAAAAAATCCGAACAGGCTTTGATGAAATTTACCAAAAAGGTCTAAACTTAAGTAAAAAACACCACTACCGTTACTTAAATTACTGTTTTGATCAGCTACTAAACCCAACGGAGGGTGGCTATAACGAGCAGGATTACCCCTTGCCAGTGGAGTATGATTTTGGGCCTTATATTAAAGAGCTAATTGACTACAATATAGACATTCAAAAACAAGCACACAAATGTTAAGATCGAAGGTGTTTGGATGTCTTAATTTGGAAGTAAGGACAACTCACGGTCACAAGTCAAGTAACTATTGAAAACTCATCCGCTGATGCTCCTCAATACGGTTACCCACGCGATGCCCTTCGATGATTTCATATTTAATCAAAGCAAAAACACGATCCCCCCAGAAAATGGGCCGCGCTGAACCATACCAATCCGTGCATGAGACTTCGCAATCGTCCTCCTCTTCGAGCACTTGCCTACTCCCTTGTAAAACACCGGCCTCTTGCAAACTGAGATCCGGCAATACTTTAGTATACAGCATGTCGGCGGTTACCCCTTCCTCGTCCTGTATCTCGACATCCACCGGGACAGCGAACATGCCGCCACTGTTCTTATCACTATAGCTATCGGGCCGATAGAAAAACCCATGGCTACGCGATTCGGCTAATTCATCATAAGATACGGCAAGGGTATGAGCGATGCGTTTATTAACCCCAAGATCCAAGGTAGAAAAGTTTAACTCAGCTTCCGCGTTATTATCGTGGGCAATCACCAATGCATTTTTCCCCATCGGGTGAAGCTGTCTCACTTCTGCAGGCAGGGTGATCTCGGTTAAATCGTGGGTGTTGTCGGTATTTAATATCGCTATTTTTGAGTGGGTATCGTCAATGCCATAGACCTCTTCGATATACACCAACTTATCGTCCACAAAGCGATTGATTCCATATCCCGACTCCTCCTCAGACACCTTGGTGTAGTGAAAACCCGCCAAGCGCGATACCTCTTGTTTGAATTTATTTAATGCAATGCTCGCCATGAAGGTTGTTTCTTGTGTTTGTGCAACCACATGCAAAGTATCGGAGCGCTCTTTAAACGAGAACTGATCAATAGGGTTGCCTTTCACTTTTACTGCCCCAACGGGATCACCATTAAATGGGATACGATAAATAGCGGACACCGTCTCATCATTTGTGCGATAAAAGTGGCTAGAGCCCGACAGTTCTTTTAACCGTTGATCACTATAGGTTTCCACCGGAAGGTTCCAATATTCCCCTTCCATCCAAACATAGTAGGCATTGCGCGAAGAATAAGTACTAACAGCATGGCCCCCCATAATACTTTTGGCATGGCAGGTGAACGCTTTTTTGCCAAGCGGACAAATGGCAATGGTGGTGGCGCTAAGATCCTGGTATCGGTTGGCGACAACAGGCGAGTATATGTCGTGGGATGCAAATAAGGGGTAAGCTTCGCCTAGTTGGCCAGTGTCGTCGATCTTAGCCGAGTAGGTGGTGAGCGGGTTGGGTTCGTCTTCATTATACGCCTCCCCTTCGACGGGAATGTCTTTAAGGTAGAACACCAAGTTCCCATCGACTAGGCGGCTGGCATAATTGGTAGAGGAGTAATAATCATAAGAGGCGACCAAATAGGTCTGCTCACGAGTTAATACGCCTTGCTCGTCGAGAGTCAAGAATACATACTCCGTTTGCTCGTGTTCGTAGCTATAACCCACTATCACCACGTGCTGGTTATCGACCAGCATTTCATCGTACCAGGCTTCGTGTGTCGAGTTTTCATGTTGCACGTTTATCTCATCGACTTTTTTTACGGTCTCGCCAATATGCACGCTAAAGATCTTGCCGCGTCTAAGTATGAGCATATAATCGCCAACACGTTTGACTATGTCGCCTTCATCGACCATGGCTTCTTGATTATTGGTGATGCTGTTATTGCTCTGTTGTGGGTCGAGCGCCTCACTTTCGACTATCGGCTCTGGAGCGGAAGCTCGTAGGCCTGTCACGACCACTTCGTCTTCTTCCAGCAGCCCCTCTGCTGAGCGACTTTGGTAGTGATGGTCTTCTATTTTGTCTAATGCGGCCTGTCGGCTTAGCACGTAATGCATGGCTTGTTCGGCGGAACGGAAGTGCTCTAGGCGGCTTGGGGGGCCATCTAACGAACCTAAGGTGGTACAAGCTGAGAGTATTGCCAGTGTGGTGCTAATGGTTAGTAGTAGTGTTAACCTTGGTAAAGCCATGGCCTTTGGCTTACTTGGGAAGTAAACTATCATCAAATTCACCCAAAACATGTTTAAGCTCTCTGCGAAAGATGAAACTATTTTCCTTGATAATTTTGGGTACATCGCGACATTGTCGGATTAATGCGACAATAATAATAAACTGAGGCAGGATAGGAACATATAAAATATAGTGTTCTCTAACAGCGTAAATACCCAAACCCGTCGTTTGTGTTAAATGCTCTTTCTCGGCCAAAGATGTATAATTTGCAGCGATCCATTCGGCGCCTTCATGTAAGTCAATAAAATACTGTTTTGTCAGTTTTTTATTCCAACGCGCAAGTGACCACTTTTTCGCTTCACGAAAATCTCGTTCTGCATTATCGGTAAGTGTGTAACGCTTCTTTTTCGGCGGCACGTCAACTAATCTTCATCGGCTATATCAAGGATCGACTTATCCGAAAAACGACCATGCTTTATGTCGTCAAGCCCCCCCAAAATGTGACCTACCACCGATTGCGACTCCATATCGTGCCGAATGAGATCTCTAAGATACTCACTGGGTGTCGCGTACACGCTTGAATCCCCTGTGCGACTGTTAATATAGTCGCGTAGTTCATCCGTCAAGGAAAGGTTTAAACTGCTAGCCATGGCCAGTTCTCCACTAGTGATATCTATGTTGCCCTCTATCAATTTAATGGATATGGCGAATACTGTCAATATTCGCCATACAATGCCCAAATTGTAACCGTTAAAGCGTCACTTTTAGAGTTTCTTTAGACTTCCTCCCCCCTTATTCTATAAAATGACCACCAAAGACACATTTGCAGGGCAAAAAGCGACCTCAGATGCGACATGATGATATATTGCACGCCCAAAGGTCTCTAAGAACCGCTTACCCAAAGCGATTGAGCAAGCTTGTTTCAGTTTTTGTGGCTGGGAGCAGGCGTTTCATGAAGAGTTGGCAGAATGAGACCAACAATAATAACATTACTCTATTCGACTAAAATCGAGGTTCCCCCATGAAATTCTCTTACGATAACCCCACCCACATTCACTTCGGTAAAGGTAAAATCGACCACATTGCCAACGACATTCCTACCGACCAAAAAGTGTTGCTAATCTCGGGTGGCGATTCGATTAAGAAAAACGGCGTTTACGAACAACTGTCTGGCACGCTTAAAGAAAGCCGTAAAATTTTAACCCTTGAGGTAGTGTAATGTATATTCCCAAAAAACTCTTACTCATCCTACTTTTAGTCATAACTTCTATAAGCTGCTCTAACTCCTCACAGCCACCCAAGGTGAGTGACAGGGTCATGCCAATAACACAGTTGGAGGAGCTAACCGAGCTTGAAACCGTGCTCATGATTAATGACCTGAACCACCCGCCCAAAAACGCACCGGACTTTCTCATAAAAACCTTAAAAGAATCCCCCGTTTTGGGGGCAGCGAATTTAACCTACACCTGGGGAAACCCAAAGGATTTAGCGTTAATTGATACCAATGTCGTTCTATTTACAAGCCGTGAAAGTGCATTGGAAACCGTACACAATGGGTATGAAAAAAATAATAAAGATTTTGCCGAAATTCCGGGTATTGGGGAGATTGCTATCTTCTATAAAGATCAATCGATCACCTTTGTAATGGGTAATTGCAAAGTGACACTTGCCACCGTTCACCCCAAAGTCGATTTATTGATGGTCGCTAAAGCCTACGCAACGTGGTTGGAGGCGACAATTAGCGTGGCGTCTAATGGAAGTTGAAGTGACGATGCCAACCATGGCAGTGGTACCGAGATTTAAAAAGTGGTTCATGACAGCTCGGATTTAAAGAGTGTTCGCTGCCATCACCTTAAACCGATCCGCATGCGTTTTTTTATAACGCGACACCAACAGCCGACAATCGATGACACTATGCTCAATAAGACGATAATGGCTGGTTTGCTCGCTAGTCACCTTTTCAACAAGATTCAACGATAATAACTTAGCCATATCCTCACGAAACTGATCGTGTGTTAAGGACAACACCTGGCGAATATCTTCCCCACTGGGGTGCGACAGCCATAAAATAGCCATTAATAATTCATCGTTAAAACTGCAATCTTTCACTTTGTTACCTCGCCCACCATTCATTACATTCACAATAGTTTAAGCGGGTTTAGGAAGGAAACACACTCATCACTGCGACATGCCGTTTTTCTTTGTAGGACATATCTTACAAGTTTATGAGCGATGCAGCATGACCTAATGGAGCTATAAGTACCTTTTGTGTGGCTTCCCTACTCTATCGGAAAGCTCGCCCCTTCAGCCCCCCACTCATTCCAGGAACCATCGTATAGCGCTAAATTGGTGTGTCCGGCGACCGTGGCGGCTAACATCACAATACAAGCGGTTAACCCCGAACCGCAACTAACGAGCCATTTTTTGCTGGGCGCCGATGGTAACTTGGCTGCTAGCGCGGCCTTGTCTAATAGGTAATGCTCGTTCAGTACGCTGGGGAAGTGCACGTTGATAGACGATGGGATGTGTCCGCTACGTAACCCTGGCCTGGGCTCTGGGGCGGTGCCATTAAAACGCCCGGCGGATCGGGCATCAATGATCTGTATGGTGTCATCCTCTATGGCTTGTTCGACTTGGGTAACAGAATAAATAAGTTCTGTTTGGGGCTTGGCGCTAAAATTGCCGATGTTTGGGGCATCACTGGGTTGGGAGACGACGGGTAAATTATTCTCTACCCAACCCGGTAAGCCTCCATCGAGCACATATACCGAGTTAAACCCCATAGCCTTAAACATCCACCAGGCACGCGGCGCAGAATATAAACCGCGCTTGTCGTAAACCACAATAGTGCTATCGTTATTCACGCCAAGGGCTCTTACATGTTGTTCGAACTGTTCGGCGGTGGGCATCATATGGGCGTAGGCGGAAGTGGTGTCACAAATTTTTTGCTCGAAATCGAAAGCTCTGGCGTCGGGCAGAAATACTCCTTCGATGGGTGTGCAGGTGTTGTTGACGGCTTTTCTAGTGCTGGCGTCTAGAATGATTAGCTTAGGGTCTTCCAAGAATGTCACTAACGTGTGTGCACTAACCATGGGGGAGGTGCTAAACATAAGTGGGCTCCGATTGTTGCGGACAGTAATAGTTAACAAGATATCAGTTTAGCAGTTTCTTGGAGGTTATGAAGCTTGAGATATCCTGCCATAAACTATTGTGTGTTCGTGTGGCCTATTCAGCCATTGACGATCTCGGGTGTTAACACCCAATGCACGCGCCATAAATTAGAAGAGGTCTCCTGCTTTAAACACACAATGCCACCGTTATACAATTGGATGGGCTGTGTCTCTATGGTGCCGGTCGTCATCCAGGCGGCTAGTTTTCCGAGAAAGGGCAAGTGCCCCACGACCATCGTTTGCTCTCTAAACGCTGCGGACTGTGCAAAGGCCATCACGTCCTCATTGGGGCCGAGCCCTTCTAGGGTTTTAAGGCCTTGGCTGGGGAGTAAGAATTGCTCAAACACTTCGGCGGTCTGCTTGGCTCGTAGTTTGCCGCTATGGGCAATGCAGTGTAGGGTTAGGTCGCAGTTTTTAGCGTGTTGCGCTACGTGCGAGACTTGTTCTCGCCCTTCGCCGGACAGTGGTCGTTTCGCGTCCACCTCTTTGGACACGGCTAAACCGTGTTGCACTAAGTAAATGGCCATTATCAATACCTTCGCTTCTCTTGTTATTATAGTGTCTGGTCATGGTGTTATGTTGGCTATAATGGATGTACGATATTCCGATATAATCTAAAAAGCTTATAGGATACCTGCAAATACTTATAAGGCCACCTATTAGGACTATTAATTACGCTTGTTCGATCGGCGGCATTATAAAAATCATGTGTCGATAGGGAATGTTGATCGCTATTCAATGCTCTGTTTTCGGAGCAGAATGTTGGGACGGTTCGACGCTTCGATGGAGCCCACCGCTAAAAAAGTAACGACTCAACGGGAAAGGTTGATAGCTGCTCCAAGGTAGTATCCGTGAGCGGATTTTCAAGTAAGTTTACATGTCTTATATGGCGGTATTCGTTAAAGTCAATATCAATCTTTTTAAGGTGATTAGCCCCCAAATGCAGGGCTTTTAGTGCTGGGTTATGGGTAATATCGATGTTGATTAATAGATTGTCGGTAAGATCCAGGATTTGAAGTTTAGTATTTTGGCTTAGGTGGATTTCCACTAAAAAATTTCCGGATAGGTCTAGGCGGATTAAGTTCGTTAATTGCTGCACGCCTTCGGCGGTGCTTATGTTATATTCACTACAAGATAACTCCGTTACCTCTTTAATTTGTACCCAGTTATTATAAATAACATGTGCATCGAAGCAGCGTTTTAGGTTGGCATCGTTGAAGGTGACGGTGTCGACGGATAGAGAGTTGGCTTGGGCGTCTAGGCTGTATAGCCACATGAGGATTAGCAATAGGACTTTTTTCATGGGGCACCTGTTTGGCCTTTCGTTGTATTATTGGACTATAGTGGGTCTCGGCTGGACGGGCAATCCTTGTGATTATACGAAGTTCTGCTATATAAGCGTTGGTTGAATTTTGACAACCTTGAGTGTCTGATTCGTGACAAGATTACTGGTATGGGTATTAAGAATTTTTTCTTTGGATTAAATGGTATAAGGTCTTGGGGTTGTCACCTACCTAGGCCGTCGAAGTTCATGAGTATCCGTTATAGATCGGTTTTCCGAAATATAGCTATCGAACGATAACTCGCACTAGCATTCATTCTGCTCCGTAAGCATAACCAGAGAACAAGAAGGCAGAAGTCCAGCCTGTAAGCGTATTAGCACCTGAGCACACATCAACACAATTTACGCAAATCGTTCCCCCTCCACACAACCAACAGTCGACAGTAAAAGGATATTTAGTAAAACCGACTAGAAGAAAAATAACCCAAGCAAAAGATAAGCACATAAAAGCAAGCTAAACTAAAACTAAGAGGGCAACACCATGAGCGAATCCGTTTACTACTACCTACTACTAGAAGCCGTCACCGGTTGGAAGAAAAAAGTTAAAACACAGCTATCCGAAAAAACCGTGTTTAGTGAATTGACAAACTCAGAAATTTTAAAAAACCAACTACGTTATCCCGGATGGAAGTTAGTAAAATTGCACACAAAGCACGAAAGTATCGAGAAGATAGCACCCTACTTTCGAGTATTAAAAAGTGCAGGCTTTCCCTATTATTATGCCCAAGTGTATGACGATAAAGTAAACGAATCGATCTATTACACCGAACATGTAGACGAATTAATTGCCCACAATAACCCCGAAGATATCGAAAGAGCCTTATTTAATAAGGTATTACCCGAAGAACCTAACTATTTAAGTAACGGTACAACAACACACGACAAAGTACTAATTAAGTTACGCCCCAAAACAAAAAAAATAAGTACACAACTAGAAACTTGTGTGCTCGCTTACCTCAAAGAAAAAACCGACATAAAGTTTTCGCAAATTAAAAAACTGATTGATGAAGAAAGTCAGAAGTACGTTACCAAACAGGAGTTAACTTGCCAATGGGACTTTCCCAACTATAAACCCACCAGTGAAGCACAACACTATAAAAGCCCACCGCAGTTGGCAGAAGGGTTAAGTTATTTTTACAACGAAGGCAACACGATGTACCTGGGGTTTGAGCGGGAGAATCTTGAGCCTTATGTGAATGACTCGTGCAACTGGGCGGAGGGTACACCCGATCATCACGTGGCGAATTTAGTAGGGGCTTTCGACATGATTGTAGCCAGCGTATCTGCAAAATGCCGAACCAAAGCCCTAAGTAACCAAGGAAAGGAAGCCTATTTCTTTGGTGCATGTGGCGCAATGTACTATCGAGAACAGAGACAATTACCCGAGTCTATTTGGGGGGAAGTAACGGAATAACCCCCTCCCCTTCCCACTGCATGCCGGGTGTGCCTGCAGACGAAAACTCATCTAAGTCCATTGCTGTCATACGCCATTTGGTGCCATCTTCAACATACGGTCATTTTTCGAGCAAGTCAGATGTAGCAAAATTCCTCGAATCTACTCCAACAAAATAGAAGGCGTTTCCGTCGAACAAGGCCTGTAGTAAATTTCCTCGAATCTGAATTGTCATGAACCCCTAGCCAGAAAGCGGTATTCGTGCCACTTCGAGGAAAGATCAGGCAGTGT
>JACLAC010014519.1_pt1 | contig 20198 bp, 10 predicted proteins | sample 8027881 | NCBI WGS metagenome assembly JACLAC01 (sample SAMN15725517, study PRJNA655200) | protist metagenome | isolation source: fluorescence activated cell sorting (FACS) single amplified genomes of... | place: Spain: Blaines Bay Microbial Observatory, Mediterranean Sea | collected 2016-01-19 | reverse complement strand
ACTTGTTTAAACTAAGTATACAATCACATGCTATATAATAATATAATTATTATTAACTTAAGAAGAAGAACGAAGAAGTGAGAAGATGATGAAGAAGACAAAAAAACAAAAATAGAAATCTTTATTTACAATGCTGTACAATGTATCTCAAACAAATATTATTATTTTGAGGAGTTTGTTGTTCTTGTTTGTTTAAACCAAGAAAAATGAAAAGTTTTCAGACCACCATATCATACCACGTATATCCCGACAAGAACAGAAAAAGGTTAGCAATCGAGAGCAGATTGGTTCCCCGGTATCCAATGCATATACACAAGTTTAAATATTTTCGATTTTTGTTTTGAATCTTTCTATTTTTGAACACCCCACCACCGACCGCAAGCACGAATATGGCAACGGAGGACAAAAACACGCTTTTGCCCGAACTTATCTATGCCCACGGGGCAGGGAAGGGGAGTTTTTCTTTCACAAAAGACGGAACGTATGCCCTGACCTGCGGGTCGGACAAACGCCTTTGCCTCTACAATGTGAAGAAGATTACGTCCGGCGACGATGAGCCGGCCGCCACGATGGACTTTCCCGGTCCGCTCAGCGCGATGGCGTACTCGGCGGCTATCGACCAAGTCTTCGTGTGCTGCGACGACCGGTTCGTGACGGGGGTGCCCATCGTTGACGGCGAGACCCCAAGCTTCGGCGAAAGCAGCGTGGCGCTGCGCCTTGCCGCAACACCCGGGGCCGTCGCCGCATCGCCGTCGGGGGCGCACTGTGCCGCGTCGGGGGACGAGGGGGACATCTCGATCGTCAACCTCAATGACAAGTCGAGTATCAGCAAACTGCGGGGCCAGAAGCCCTCGTGCACGCACCTGGAGTACGACCCGGAGGGAGAGTTCCTTGCCTCCGCGAGCAGCACGGGCAGCGTGCGCATTTGGCAGCTGCCAAGCAACAAAGAGCTGCACAAAGTCGAGCTGAAAGGAAACTTGGGCGATAATGAGCGCTGGCAAGTCGGGTGGCACCCGTCCGGGGACTATTTGGCCGTGCCAGGCGCCTCGACGGTCAAAGTGCTCGAGCGGGGCTCGTGGAAGACGGCGTACTGCATCGGCGAAGCCAACGAGCACGCCCCAGAAATAGCCCTCGTCGCCTGGTCCCCCAATGGGCTTTACCTCGCCTCCGTCGATTTAGACAGCAAGATTACCGTGTGGGACGCCACCACGCAGTCGCTGGTGAGGACCGTCCCCGTCGAGGACGGGATCCAAGCGTTGGCATGGTCCCCGGCCGGAAACCGCCTTGGGTTCTTCACCACCGACGGCGAGATTGGCATCTGCGACAACATCGTTCCAGGGCACATGAACCCGCCGGCGTCCGCGGTGGCAAAAACCCCAAAGGGTGTCGCCGCCAAACCGGCCGCAACGACGGAGCCGAAGCAGCAGGAGGCCGCCAAGGCCGCGCCATCCGTGGCGGCGCCCCAGAGTAGCTCCAAACGGGTTTTTGCGGAAGAGGACGACGACGACGACGACGACGAGGAGGAGGAGGGAAACGCGAAGGGGGGGGGCAGCGACCACAAACCCGCTCATCGACGACGCCGCGTCGTCAGACGACGACGAGTTCGATTCGAGCGACTTGGCAAAGATCAAAGAGAAGTACATGAACCCAAGCATGGACCATGTGCAGGCTGCGCGCAGCGATGAGATCGAGAGCGCGGCCCCGGCGGCGCCTCAAATCTTGTATGCGCCCGAGACAGAGGTGCAAGAGGCGTTCCAGCCGGGTGAGACCCCGAGATTTCAGAAGCGCAGGTTCCTCACGTGGAACCTTACGGGGTCCATCGTTACCCGAAACGAGGAGAGCTTCAACGCCATCGATATCGAATTCAGCGACCAGTCGAAGCGGGGGCAGAAGTTCACGGACCACTATGGTTTCCAAATCGCAGCCCTGAACGAGACGGGGGCTGTCTTTGCCAGCAAGGCGGAGGACAAGACACGCTCCGTTGTGTACTTTTTGCCGTTCCAATCGTATGCCCACAACAGCGATATTACGATCGATCTCCCCGCCGGGGAGTCCGCGACGGCAGTTGCAATAGGCGCGGGCTGGTTTGGGGTCAGCACTAGCAAAAATTACTTGCGCATCCTGCGCCACAGCGGGCTTCAGTCTTTGCCGTTGCTCGTCCCGGGCGAAATACTTGCTATGGCGGGGCACGGCACCATGCTGGCCATCGTCTACAATAGCGCTCCCCCGTTCACTCCTTCGCAGGGCGGGAGCGCTGTTCTTAGTTTTTCTCTGTACAGCACCGGGACGGAAAGCAACGCCACCGGCAACGGGTTTATCCCGAAGGTCCTTGCCAGCGGCCGGCTGCCGTTGTCAGGGGACATAGAGGCCAACAGCGAGGAGAGGAACCAATTGCAGTGGCTCGGATTTAGCGACCAGGGCGTCTGCATGGCGTCCGACACGAACGGGGTCATGTTTTCCCTGTCCCCGAGCGATTTGAACCAGTGGATTCCTGTACTAGATGCGAAAACAATGCTGAAGTCCTCGACCGAGTGTTACTGGCCGGTCGGCGTCACCAGTTCACGCTTGCACTACGCCCTCTGCAAAGGGCGAACGATCGCCGAGCGCGTTCCCCGGACCCGCCCAAAGCCGTTGCTTGGGATGGTCGACTTAAGTGTCCCTACCGTGAACGTACGGGGCCAGTCCACCGCGACGGAGGGCCAGTTCTTGAAAGTCACTATGGAAGTCTCGCAGAAGCACGTCTTGGAAGCGTTGGGGGTGCAGCCGAAAGAGACTGAGGGGGAAAAGTTGCGGTCGGCTGTTGCCCTGGACCGGCTGTCCCTGAAAATAATGTACGCTGCCATCAAAGAAGAACAATTCCCAAGGGCCTTGGACTTGGCCCGCCAGCTTCAAAACATCGCCTCCTACGACACTGCCATTAAGATGGCAAGGAGCGCAAGGAACGAAACTTTGATGGAGAACATTTTTTCAATGAAGCAAGCCAAACAGGAGGCCATGTGGGCAAGCGAGCAGCCAGTGGCCGCCCCCAGCATTGTCCAAGCGTCACACCAGGTGGCCCAGCCGGACCAAAACCAGCAGCAAGAGGCGAATTCGACGGCGAAGCCCAAGTCGATCTTGCAACCATCCAAAAGCAGCCCTGTCGTTGCCAAATCTAACCTTTTCTCGATGGAGAGGAAAACGGTAAAATCAAAACGATCCCTAGGAGCGCGCGATAGCACAACCCAGAAACCTTCGCAGAAAAAGCTAAAAACCAGCGCAAACCCATGGGCAAAGAGCTCTCACGCCTCCCCGCAAAAGGGTAGCATGGGCGTGTTCGAACGGCTCGGCAAGCTCGGCAAATCCCCGCAAGGTGTGGAGAACGCGTTTGCGTCGAAGCGCCTGAACCGCAGCTCTACCTTTTCGAAGGAAGCCCGCACGAAGACAAAGAGCAAGAATGCGTTAGCCCATTGAACGTAATTAAATTAAAAAACATATTTTTATAGTATGCTTTAAGACTCTCACTTCACAATCAGTCATTGATTCTTCAAAATCTAAAATGGTTTTCGTATTTTTTTTTATTGACAGGAACGTAAACCTTTAATGGACAAAAGGAGCAGATTCATTTTCGAGGTACATGAAGGAATGTAAACCTTGAATGTCTAAATCTAGAGTACAGTTCGCAGTACATTAATTTTAATTACTTAAATAATAACAGCCAATTTTTCTTGTTTTTAATAACAGCCAAAATTTTCTTGCTTTTATGAGGAAGGTAATTTTACGTATCATATGGCTTATGCTTACGATGTATCTTATCATATGATATGATAAGAATTCTTTTAGAAGAACTTCTTTTTTATTTTTATGAAGAGAGGTTACATTTTAATATGTTGATAAGAACTTAAAGCATGGACGTAATTGCTGTCTACAGAATTCGCAACGAGTGCCCCCCAAATCGCACACCTTTCCACCCTCTCTCCGCCCACAAACCCGTGACGCTCAGCTCAATGTGTTCAAGCAATCTTTTGGCCAACTTTGATGGAGGCTGCAGGAATGACCCCGCTGCCTTTCTTCTCAGCAAAAAATATATTGTCAATGGATATACTCGGAAACATTTCCGAGATAATTTTCCCTAGGTCTTGGGAAAAGTCTCCTTGCATTACGACCTCTTTCCCGCCCATGTCGTTCTTCGTGACCGTGGAGCTGCATGCAAACTTCTTACTAAACTTCTTCGCAGCGTCTTTCAACTTTACCCCGCCGAACTTTTCAAGGCCATTAATGTTGACAGTGAATTTCCTTTTGTTACGACGTTTCATGGTAATCAAAACCCTCGGGCCGGTATCTTTTGGCTTCTGCTTGGCCTTCCTCGCCTCCGCCTCTGCCTTCCTTTGCCGTTTTGCTGCCTTCTTTGCAGCGCGCGGGTCGTTGGGGTCTATGGGAGCGTCTGCCTGGCCCGCGGCGCTGGTCGGCGCGTCGGTCCCCCCTGTCTCTCCTTCCCCACCGCCGTCGCAATAACTGGATATGGTATGCTCAAACTTGTGTACGTACAAATCGGGGTAATTCTCAAGGAGCCACGGGATGCATTTCTTGAACTTTTTCCCGTACTCGCAGTACTCTGCCGGAAGCCCATCGACGGGGCAAAGCACAATCTGTTGGGGCCAAGCAGTGGGGTCTACGTTTTGGCCGGCGGCCACCTTTTCGTTCTCGTCGTCCCCTTCGTCGTCCTCTTCGTCGTCGTCCTCCTCCTCTGCGTTCTCGCCGTCTAACTCATCGAGCACACCCGGTTCAGGCCCGTACTTCTTAACAATCGCCGCAAAGAGCTTATGTTCGTTCCCTTTATATTTGACCAGCACCGCATCAAGAGTTTCGATTTTCGAAGGGTTGTAACGTTGGTAGTACCTCGTCAGCCTGTTCTTCCAAAAGCGGTCCGGTTGGACGCCAGCACCGTCATCGGTTGCAAAGGTTGCCATGATCAAGTACTGTAAACGTCAAATTCAAACAATAATTTTCTTTGGAAAGATTTACTAATTGATTGATAAAATTTAATGTATATGTATGTTCACAGAAAAGGGAAATGCTATACTTGATTACAATTGTTTGGTTTAAGATATTATTTAGCTATAATACTATACACAAACTAACAGAGATTAATAAAAACCAAGTGTTGGAAGTACTTTTTTTTTTATTTTAATAAAAAATAAAAAATAATAATAATAATAATAATTAATAAATAATATTATTATAGAGAGTCGGTCGTATTATAATAGACTAATAAATATAAAAATTATTAATATAATAATAATTTTTGATGAGAGAGATGATGATGATGATGATTCTTTCTTCCTTCGTTCTACTTTCTTTCTTTTCTTCTTTCTTCTTCGCTTTTTTTTTTCTTCTTTTTTTTCTTTTTTCATTTTTTTTTCTTCTTTTCCTTCCTTCGTCCTTCGTCCTTCTTCCTCCAATGAATTTTTTAGTACAATGTACTACATTCATAAGACTACGGTTATTTCCCCTATTTATTATATTATTAATGGCTGAAAAGAAAAAGGCCCGTCGTCCCAATGTGCCCTCTACCCTACTCCTACCTCCCCTCCCTTGTTCTTACATTGCGAGATTACGAGGCGGGGAAAAAGCGTAACGAATAAGTCTAAATTTAGATAAAAATACTTGCCACTCTATATATTTTTATTCTATTTTTTTATTAAGTTATAGCATTATAGCATTGTAATTTTATTTTCCTTTTCTTTCTTTCTTTCTTTCTTTCTTTTTCCTTCTTCTTCCTCTTCCTCTTCCTCTTCTTCTCTTTTGTTTTTATAAAATTAAAATATCGGTTATAGTATTATATATATGTTTGTGTCCTTTTAAATTGTTCAAAGAAAGAGAAAACGCAATGAGTTGATATAATCAATTAATTGGAATGAGAAGAAAAGGAAACGAAAAGGGATTGACTTAATCTAAATAGATAAATATAAACCTTAATCTAATCTCCGAAAAGAGTCAACGAGAACGATATAACGATGATGAAAGAAGTAACGTTTGAAGACGGGCCGATGGGGATGGGTCTAGATGCCATCGAAGAAGGGCAGGACGGAGCTAAAGTCAAAATGGTGAGCGAAGGTTCCCAGGCCGAAAAGATTGGCGTTCAAGAAGGCGACTTGGTTAAATTTATTGCCGGAGAAAATGTTACGGAAACCAACATTGAGTCGATGATGAAGATGCTCCAAGAAAGCCCTCGGCCGCTCAAAATAGTCTTTGCTACGAAACAGTTGGACACCGACAATGATATTTTTTTCAAGGCGGGCGACCTGGGCCTTGAATTTTCCGAAGCAGCAGACATGCACCAAACCGTTGTCAAAGCGATCAACAAAGGCGGCCAAGCTTGGACGTCCGGCATAATCGAGCCGGGAAACGTGCTGATCGCGGTGAACAACCGGGACGTGCAGGCCTTCCCATACAACAAAGTAATGGACATCGTCAAGACCTCTCGCCGCCCAGGCCATTTTTCGTTCCGGCCCACGGAGGGGCAGCTGAAAGCGCAAGAAGAGAAACGGAAGCAGGCGCAGGCATTGGCAAGCCGAAAAGTGGACAGTGCGTCTGAAAAGGCGGCGGCGGATAAAGCTAAGGAAGAGTTCGAGAAGGAGCAGAAGAAATCGAAGGAGCGCTCCGAACGAGAACAGAAGCGGAGGAATAAAGAGGCAGAAGCCAGCAAGTTGAGCAGGGCAGAACGAGAACAACAGAAGCAGGAGAAAAAGTTGGCCGCTAAAAAGAAGTGGAACGACCAGCGCCACAGGGAGGTAATCGCCGAAATAAAAAAGAAGCAAGAGACTGCCCTTATGCATGGATTTTTGCCGGGGAAAAAAGTAGAAGTTTGGTGGGAAAAAATGCACAATACTTTCCCAGGAAAAGTTAAAGAAGTAGACGAGGATGGGGACATAACTATTCTGTACGACCACGGCCCGACGAAAGGGTATACGAAATCGTATTTAGAAAAGTTGATCAAGCTAGGGATCGAACACGAACACATGGAGCGAGAGAGACGGCGCAAGAAGAAAGAGCTAAGAAGCGAGGCGGCGGATGCTGGTTTCAAACTAAACCAGGACTGCGAGTTGTACGACACAAAGGAGCACCATGTGGTAACATGCAAGGTTTTGCGGGTGGGGGACGACGCGGAAGGCGTGGTCGTCCAATCCCTTGACGGCTCGTTGACGGAGTTTACCCTGGACGAAATGATAAATCGCCGAGACAAGGCCATAGAATTCCTAGCAGAGGAAAAACGCACGAAGAAGCGGTGCAAGAAGCTCGGCTACAACATTGGGAAAAAGGTAAGCATTTGGCTCGAGAAGCACGAACGAGCGTTCATTGCAACGATACGCCAGTACTATCACGCGAACGTAAAAGTGTTGTTTGATGACGGGGATATCACGTCCTACCCAGTAGAAACTTTGCACCAGAAAATTCTCAAGGCGACCGAAATGGCCAGGATTGAGGGAGATTTGTCCGCACGAGCAGAAAAGCACGGCGTCATCGCTGGGGCCAAAGTAAGCGTGTGGTGGCCTTCTGCCAACAAAATATTTAATGGGGATGTTGTCGGGTTTGCCGGCTTCAAAATTCACGTCCAATACCAAGACGGGGACGACCGCTTGTACGAGCTGGACGAACTGCTTGATAGGATGGAGGCCGCCATCGTAGAATCGGAACGTATTCGCAAAGAAAACATTCAAAAGGAAAAGCTCCGAAAAGCAAAGCTTTTGGCCAGGAAGAAGGAACTGGAGAGGAAGAAAAGGATAGCAAAGATAGAGGCTGCCAAACGTCGAAAGGAGGAAATGCGCCTCGCGAAAGTCCGAGAGGAAGAGGAGCAAGAGCGACTTTTGTTGGAGTCCATTGCAGCGGAAGAGGCAGAGCGAGCAAGGCAAGCGGAGCTGGAACGCCTTCAGCGAGAAGCGGAAGAAGCAGAAATACGACGGTTTAAGCAATTGCGCGGGGAACGAATACAGTACAACGACGCCAAGAGTACGGTAAGGGAAATTTCCATACAGACGGATGCCCTCCCGCCCCCGGGACCGATCCGGACCCCACCAAGAATTTTAAAAGTAGACGACGTCATTGGGTGGCACAGAGACGGCTTGGAATTAATCCACAGGGGGTACCGGTCGAAAGTAGGCCTCAATAAAATTGGCACCAACAACCCCACCTTCGCCGAGATTTCCAGACACCGGCACACGGTAGGGAAAGAAGAATATTTGCAACTGACGGGGGACTTTCAGCTGCGCTCGGGTCGAAACCGACGGGTCGATGGACGCGGCAAGAAACTCGTTGCGACGAACCAGGCTTGGTACAAGCTATGGTCCGAGATCCCGCTTGCCTACCCCGACATCATTGAAGCCAATTTGCGAGAAATAGGGCAGATCAGCTCCGAGCTTGGACTCGGAAATGCGGTGTTTGCCAGCAGTGCGATGGCCCAAATAGAGTACGCGTCCGAAGACCCTAGAATCCCACCAAAGCTGAGCTTTGATGGAGCTCTCCCTATTCTTATGGAAGAGGCTGTCAGCATTTTTAATAGGTCCGCTGGCACGGAAAACGCTTTCAGGCACTTAGACATTGATGGATTTCACAAAGCACTTGTGGCTCTATCGTACAAAGGCGTGCGGCGTGCGTGCCCCACATCGGATTTTGTACGAAGCTGCTACAAGTCTGTTTCTTCCCGAGCAGCATTTTTCAACTCCGTGACACCCCCGGGGCGCCAAATGAGGAACAAGATTGCGTTCAGGCACTTTACGGAATACCAGTGCATCTGGAGCTGGGTCACCGAAAGCCGAGTACAAGCTCAGGGCAGAAGTTTTGTTCGTAATTACCTTGGCGACGAGAAGGACGCGGCGGCGTGCGTGATCCAAGCCGTGGCACGAGGAATGATTTACCGCAGCCTCCGCCGGCAGAAGTATGATGCCGCGCTACATATTCAAACAATGGTCCGCGGAAAACTACAGAGACTCCGATTTTCCAGGGCATTGGCAATACGCAGGGCCGTTGCAGAAATGGTTGCCGTTAACCGTATTGCATCTTTGCGCCCATCGCAGTGCCTGATGGCAGTGATGGAGCGAATCGGGGTAGGGTCATTGAACCAACTCAAACGAAAATTGATGGCTGCGAACCGGGGGTTTGTCTACGGCGAAATGACTGACAGCACGATAAAATGGACGACCGACCAGTTGGACAACGATTACATTGGGGATAACCTGCGTGGTTCCAAGATTGACATGACGAATCTGTTTCTCTCTGACAATAGGGGTAGCCCGATGCCGGGCGAACAGTCCCCGACGTTCCCGAGCCCACTTCCGAGCCCAAGTGCCGACGCTACAGGGCTCGGCGCTGATTTCGGGGCAAATATGTTGGAAGATTGTGGCGACGACACGGAAGGGGATGGAAACTGGCTGGATTCGATGGGCATTCACGGCCAACCAGAAGAAAACAAAGACATGCTTGCCCACATGAAGGAGCACGCGAAAGAAGTGCACGATAAGTTAGAACAGAAGCATCAAAATCACAATTTTGAAATTCAAGGATTTGCCCAAGAGGCCCAAGGAAACCTTCCAGCGATTACTTGGACAGACTTGGAGAAAATCAATAAAACCGAAAAGGAGCGCCGTCGTCGTAAAGTCCGGCAGCCGTTCGTTCGCGAGGGGGATGGACTGGGCCGTGGCGACCAATTGTTCACCCCGAATGTGTACCCGGCTACCCCTCCGCAAGTTTCTTGGCAACAAATTCAAAATGTCGACTTGGTCGGTGTAGACAGCGCATACACAAATGCATACATTGCAAAGAACAACAAAATCCCAAGGCAACGTACCCAGTCATCATTCCGTTCAGCCACCAAAACGTCCCAATCAAGAAGTCCCGTAGCATCTAAACGAAAGCTTAGAGTTTCCCCCAAGAAGCGTGGAGGAGGTCAAAAGCAACCTTCAAAACCAAAGGGTGGGCGCTCCTCTGGTGGAAGTGGAAGGTATTAGATTTTAAATTAGGAGGAGTGGAAACGGGGGTGTACATGAAATAAAGAAGAAAAGAAAGACGGCGCGTCTTTGACTTCGTTAATATCTTAAGATAACTGCTTTCACTCTGCGGCCTTTGCAGAAGATTTGATTTATCCCAAGTATCAACTGTATTAAATTGCACATTTTGGAATAACAATGTTTATATTGAGTATATATTGAAATATATATATTTTAACATCTCCTCAATTTATTTTTTTAAATAATAATAAAAATAAAATATATAAAAAATACCACCCACAACTGACAGACGACGACATATACTAACAAGAAAAGAAGAGAAGAAAGGAGAAACAATAGCTTATATGATGATGATGTGGTGTATAAATGTACAATCTATAATAGGTAATAATAAAATAAATAAAATTATTATTAAAAATTATACAGTAATATTATTGGAATTATAATTTAAATTAGACACTAGTCTAATATGGAAAATATTGCACTACTAAATCTCAAAAATGGAGAAGTGCTGTGCGTATTTAAATCGTTTTTTCGTGCTATTTTTCATGATTACTTCCTATTACTACTTGTAGCAGTTTAAAAAATATATCTAATGACGTAACAATTCGAGTAAAACTACGTACCAGAGTAATATTTAACATTTACTAGACTAATATAATGTTAACTATTAGGTGATTCAGAGATATTATTCCAATTATTATTAGAGACTAAGCTTTTAACGTGATTCGGAGTTTCGGTACCGGTACCTGGGATTAATTAATCCCAATAGTACCTTAGTAATAATTACAAATAGTACGAGGAGTCCTCGTAGTAGTGGCCAGGATGGATTTAGTGGGCTTTTTTTTCCCCAAAATTGACAGTCCACTAAACTGGAGGACGTACCTGTAGATACAGAAGAAGAAAACACCTGCAAATTACTACGTATGCATGACATTTATCCCAGACACTTTAACTGAAAGTGCATAATTCATAATATGTACAGTATTAGCTTCTAGGCCGTATAAGGAAGTTTTATTTGCTGTGTTGTTTGACGCAAATATGGAGGATAGCGTGTTGTCGAAACTCTTACCGGCCACGTTACTGTCACGAGTTGTCGATGGTGATAATCGTTTTAGAGAGAATTGCCAAAATTCTTGGAAGGAGAATATTCGCGGGGCTTGCGGTTTGTTTGACATTAGTGGGTTTTCCAGGTTGGCGGCAAGGCTGTCAAAGCAGGAGAAAAAGGAAATAGATAGTCTTAGGCAAAGCACTCTGGGTTCAGTTATGGAAGTAGACGCCCCAGTTAATATGTCGTTCAAACTGAAACGTCGACCAAGTAAAGTAAGACGGTCGTCTACAATTCGTGCTCTAAGTTCAGCCGTTGAGACAATAGAAAACGAGGAGGAACTCTTTCGCAACGCGAGCGGCATGCTTGGAGAAGAACTGGGAGGGGAGGGGATGGGTGCGGAGGCACTTGCCAAATTTATTTCTGACTTTTTTGAGGTGTTGGTTACCAAAATACACGATTCTGGGGGCGATATTATAAAATTTGCAGGTGATTGTTTGGTATGCCTCTGGGAGTACAAAGATGAGCCGCTCGACGGCAGTGAGGGGGCAGACGGTGAAGGGATGAAAAAACTTTTGTACAATGCTGTAAGGTGCGGGTTTCAATTGAAAGACTGCGTATCCGAGTTGAAGGACGCCGAGTCACTGAGCGTGCATATATGCATTGGGGCGGGCAACATGGAGCTTGTGTCGTTGACGGCCCTCAATCGGTCTGAATTTGTTTTGCTCGGAGACGCATACGTAGAAGCTTTAACGGGTATAGAAGCTAGTTCAAGGGGCCAGATCGTGCTGAGCAAAGGGGCGTACCAGATTCTGTGCGCAACGCCAAGTGCCGCACCGCTAGTTGGTGCGACTATAGAAGGGGCGAAAAAGGGAGGAAATGGAGCCAGTAACTTAACCCGTGAAGGGAGCTTCACAATAACCGAAGTTCAGGGGATTCGAACAAGACGTATTGAATTGCACGAAGAGCGTTTGCTCGTTTCTTTGGATTGCAATATTTTACCCCCCGCGTCAGCGCTGCAACCGGTGGTGCTGCAAGATCAACCTTACACGTCCAAGTTGCAAGCCTACTGTCCCCAAAATTTACAGAATCAGAGCGAAGTTGGCCTTGGGTCACTCCGGAAAATAACTGCAGTATTCGTCCTGTTTCAAAATCTGGAGAGTGCGGACTTATCGACTCTAGATCAAGTGTTTAAGTCCATCATGTCAAGTGTGCGGGGAGCTAATGCGTCACTCAAAGAATTTACAGTCGACGACAAGGGCGCCGTTGCTGTAATAGTGCTAGGCTTTCCGGGGGCACCGCATGGCAACGGGGAACTTAGCGCCAGCGCGATTGCAATGGCCCTCGATTTACGTGCCAGGACAAGTGCCATTGGAATTCGTATTTCTGTGGGAATTGCGACTGGCACGGGGTATTGTGGCCTGGTGGGGGGCAAAACTCGTTGCAACTACGGCGCAGTAGGGTCCATCGTAAACTTAAGTGCGCGGTTCATGGGTGTAGATGTTAAGATGGGGGGCTATATCGTAGTGTGTAATCAGACGAGAAACATTCGCTCTGTCAGAGAACAATGGCGATTTCGTGCGTTACCCCCTTTGAAGCTGAAAGGGTACGACGGAACGTTTGTAAGTGCTTACATACCGGTAGGGATTTGCGAGATTCGAGATGTGCTAAACCCCGATCACGCTGCGTTTATCGGCAGAGAAGGTGTGATGAAAGATTTATTGCAGTCATGCAAAACGCAAGAAGGGTTGACTGTTTTAAACGCGTTAGAAGACGGAGCAGGTTTATCGACCGTCTTGAGTGAACTGGCACAGCGTTTGGTCGCAGAGAACGTTTTGGTGTGCATAGGGACGTCCCGATCAAAAGTTGGGGACAGCTCAAAGTCGTTTTCTTGTCTTCTTTCGGCAATTCAAATGTTGTTTGATGATTCCCACGTCGATAACCATTACTACGAAATGTCAAAGCAGGTCTTTCAGGCCGAATGTATATTCGAGGGAATGTCCATTAACAGAAATCTTTTCCAATGTTCAAAAGATGCCCTCGCCACAATGGAGCTTCGACGCAATCGATTGCGCCAATTATCCAGCGGAACAAATACTACAAGTAAAGGCGGTGAGACCCCCAAAAATGCGAACAACCCTCTTAAGAAAGAGATAGACTATGTCGAACAAATACCAGAGGCCTCTGCTGGTTTGATCATATTGAAGCGGCTGGTGCCATGGCTAAAGATGCCAGAGAAGGAAAATGTTTCGGCGGGATTAAATTCAATTAGCATGCACGTCATGGCGAAAGTTGTCGCCAGCCGCGCGCGTAAACGTGTACAGAAAAATCTCCAAACTGTTCAAGGAAAACAAATAAATAGACAATATAGCAACCGACCAAGGTATAATTATGAAGTAGAGCGGGCCACGCAAGTAGCACAAACGCTTCAAGAAGTTATTAAATGGAAGACACAGATAATGGAAAAACCGTTTCAGCGAGTAGTTTTTCTGCTGGACAACGTTGAAAATTTTGATTACGCGAGTTTGGCAGTACTATACAAACTCCTGGAGGCCAAAGTGCCCAATCTTGTTGTAATAGCCGGTGCGCACGAATCGAACGTAGAACTTTTACGACGCCGTGAGCAATCTAAATTGTCCAAGTACACTGTACGCAAACGCAAAGGGTCTAAGAGAACCGAGTCTAAAGACATGAAATATTTCTATGAGTGGACAAAACAGCATAAGAGGGAAGAAATTCTGAAGAGTGTTTTGAACAGAAGAGTGCATGAAGTCTTGTTGAAACCGTTCACTCAGGAAGAAATAGAAGCGATGATTCTATCCCGGTACGGGTTGAAAGAAATAAAGCCCAGCGTATTGACAAAACTATATGGTTCGGGTGGAACAACACCTTCCGCAGCGCTAGAAATTGTTGAAGATTGGGCAAACTCCGGGATTTTACAGTGGGGCAGCAACCAAAATGCGCATACCTTAGTGTGGAATAGTGACGAAGATGTCAGTCTTCAGACTAACTTGCCGACACAGATAAGAAAACACAACATACAACTGTTTGAAGACTTAAATTACCACTCGCAAAGAATGCTGGAACTTTTAAGTTGTTTCCCGGGCGATGTTATATTAAAACACATTATCATGTTTGATTTGCAGAACAGACATTTCTTTTCCAAATCACGTACCATTAAGCGCACGATGTCGATGCAATCGCCGAAATCAATGGGAAATCGAACCAACAGCTTTAATTTTGGAAACGCGGATTTTCACAATGCGAAAGAACCTGAGCCAGACTTTAAAGTGGATCAAATCACTCAATGGATGGACGATTTGGAAAGAGAACACATTCTAGAGAAAGAGCATGGACCCAGCAATACGATTTACAGGTTTAAACGGGCAAGCATGCGACGTGCAATACATGATACTATGCTGTTCCAGCGTAGACAAGATATCCACAAAAAAATAGTGCAAATGTTTCGAAAGTACCCAAATGACTCTGCAGCACAGCGCCTTATTCTGTTCAACGCCGAAAAATCTGGAATGTACCATGAAGTGTTTTGTTTCTTTTGGAACAACGGGGTAAAAGCGCACAAGGAAAGCAATTATGAAAAAGGCCAGTTTTTTTTTCAGCAAGCGTTGTATTTGGTGTACCATAAACCGGACGCAGTAAAAGTTGTGTTTACGGAAAATGTCGCAACGCTTGTTGACTTTCCCGAACAGATTGTAACCCTCTCGGCGCTTGCTCACGAAGTAAAGAAAAGGCTGGCAGTGCAATTCATCGCTATTTGCGACTTCGATAATGCAAAAAATGTTGTACAGGATATTATTAAATTTAATGATGGCCAGACTGAAAAAACGAATCGTTTCTTGTGTTGTTTAGCCAAGGGACAACAAATTAAAACCGGTGCCCATGGCGTGAACAGGACATGGAAACGTATTTTTACAATGCTAAAAAATGTTAAAAAGATCGGTCAGGCTCCCTCACTCGACTCTCAAAGCTTTGAAATAATTAAAGCAATTGAAACCCAAGAGGGCTGGCGTGCTACCAATGTTGCACGTGAAGGCCGCCACATGACGGAAACATGTTGATGCACGCCTTCCAACCCTTGTAATGAAAAATCAACATCGCGTCAATCAAAGTGTCGTTTCAGGTGGTTAGGTTGACTGAAACATCCTTCACAGCAGCACCACCGCCACCGCCACCCCCACCAAGGGAACTTTCCCCCGACTTGCTCTTTTCAACATCGTCAACGTGCATGCCGACGAAGCGTTAATAATGATAAATGAAGCATACTTTTAATGTATAATTTGTGTTTATAATGATAAAAAATAATATTTTAGTTGTCACGACGATCATTTCTGCTTCTTAGAAAGCGTTGCCTGATATGCTTTTGCCGCCTCCATTCGTTCCATTAGGGGGGGGTGGCTAAGGTGGTACCAAGAATGGAGCCAGTCCGGGTTGAAATCGGCTTTGTTTGTGATGCTGATTTTCAGCAAACTGGAGGATATATCATGCCCAAGACGAACTGCGTAGCGGTCTGCAGCAAACTCCAGCTGGCGCACAAAAGCATTCATCAAGATGTTCCATATCGGCATGACCGCCATACCATATACTGCCATAAAGCACTGAATCTTTAGGAATGCGTTGCCGGTCTCGTTTTCAGAAAATCCAAAGCTCGTGACAATCGATGGGGTAGACTGAAAGACGCCATAACTGAAGAACAAGACGAATAGGTTTCCCATGGTCACAAGCAACAGCGCCCAGTTATGATGAAGGATACTGTGACCAATTTCATGCCCAACAACGGCTAAGGTCTTTTCGCAGTCGTGGCCTTGGTCTCGCCCTCCTTTTGGAGTTCTATAACGATACCGTTTCCTGGGGGCAACGTAGAAAGGCCGAAGGCTTTGGCCATTGTCAACCTTTTCAATGTAATAGTTTTTTTTGACGAAGTAGTTGGGCATCAGGAGGAAAAATGGTTTGTGACGATTCTGTGGGCTGGTGCAAAACCTGATCAGTTTCTCGACGTTATCCTGACTATATGGCGGGTTAGCAAAAGGTAAAAGCAAAACCAAGCAGTGCGATGTTCATTTGCTTATTTGTGTTTGTGTATAATACCGGTACCAGGTACCTGTATACCCGGTACCTGGTACTGTGTACCCACCCACTGTATTAAACGAATACGTCATATATATAGTTAAATATGAGTATTTAAATAGGTGAGATAGGAAAATTATGGAGGAGTCGTTTAAATACTGGGGTTTTTTAAATATAGAGAAGAAGACACAGGAATAATCCGGATACTAGTATATAGATAATATAAGTATGGTAGACTACCTATTAATTTATAATTTTATGAGGAAGAAGGAAGTAATAAAGAAAGAATGAGATGAAGAATAATAATATTTATTTTGGTGAGGGGAGGGGAGGGAGGAGGGAGTCAGCACATTTTTTTTTTAATAATTATTTATTATTTTTTTTTATGTTGAACGACGAAGAGAGTACGTACCGGTAGTTTTAACTAGACACGACTGACTACTCTATACGAAAGAACGAACAAAAAGAGAAGAAAAAAGTTATGATTGATATCGTGGTGTCGATTGGGGGAAGTAAAAGAGTAGTAGCAGTAGTAGTAGCAGTAGTAGTTTCAAATTAACAAAAACAACGAACGTATCAGCAATGAGATTCTCGACAGTTGCAGCAGCGGCCGTTGCCCTCTTTGCAGTTGGCTCGGACGCCAACAGGCGCATGTACGGAACAGACCCCTGGGGTCAGCATGGTGCGTACAATCCCAACGCTGGGGTCAACAGTCACTCCTTTAGCAACCCTCACGGTGGTGTCAACTCCAACTCCTTTCAGGAATCGTTTGACATGGACGAATCGTACAACAGGCGCATGTACGGAACAAACCCCTGGGATCAGCATGGTGCGTACAATCCCAACGCTGGGGTCAACAGTCACTCCTTTAGCAACCCTCACGGTGGTGTCAATTCCAACTCCTTTCAGGAATCGTTCGACATGGACGAATCGTACAACAGGCGCATGTACGGAACAAACCCCTGGGATCAGCATGGTGCGTACAATCCCAACGCTGGGGTCAACAGTCACTCCTTTAGCAACCCTCACGGTGGTGTCAATTCCAACTCCTTTCAGGAATCGTTCGACATGGGAGAGGGGGATCGTCGCCTCCTGTCCCGCAAGCAACATTATTTGCGTAGTTGTAGACGAAATTGTAACAATGACATTTGCACAGAAACAATATGCATAAAGCGCCGAAACCCCAAGAAATACTTAAAAGATATGAGAAAGGGGAAAGCAGACAGAAGAGACCTTGATTGTGTCAAATCTAAACTTAACAAAAAAGGATGCTCAACATGCCGGCAGAACTGTATTAGGAGAGGAAATGAGCAATGGCCGTAAAGAGTAAAGACTATACCTCTACTATAATATGCAATCAATACTTTTTTAGTATATAAAATTACATTGTTTGTTGATTCTATTATTATTACATAAAAAAGAAGGTTATACAAGAAGTTTACAACAAAAACAAATAAGTTTTGCTCCATCTTTATATTGTATAATAAATAAGTATAATTATAGTTAGGGTTACTATGTATTTTACTTACAGCAACAAATTAAGTTTTGCTCTATATTAGTACCTGTACATGATTATTACATACACTTAGCACTGTCAAAATTGTTGTACAGATAATTACATATGACTATACCACCACAATACCGTACAGATAAAATTTCATCATCATCAACGGCGGCGGCGGCGGCCAATAATAAAAATAATAATAAAAAAAATAAAAAAAAATAATTAAATACTTACTACTACTACTTCTTGATAATAATATAATAATAAATAATAAATAATTGGTAGTAGCGCAGTGCCCCCCCCCCATCCCTACCGGTGTCCATGTACCGCACACTTATATAGTAATAATAAAAGTAAAACAAATGCGATCAGATATCAACGGCAATCGTTCAACTTTAAGTGCCTTGATCGACGAGGTCGATTGTTTTTGCGATATAATTGGTTCGGACAAGGTTTTAAGTATACTTCCAGCAAGCATGGGAAAAAAGGGAAAGTCTTCAGCGAAAAAATCATCTGGCAAAGGTCCGTCAGTTTCGAGAAAGAAACAAGAAAGGGAAAATGCTCTGGTGAAAGAACGTGCGTTTCCAGTGAACTTGTACATGTGGGACTTGGGACAATGCGATTCAAAGCGTTGTACTGGAAGGAAATTATCGCGATCTGGGTATTTGCGAACGATGAGAATAGGACAGCCGTTTCGTGGTGTCGTCTTGTCGCCCCTGGCCACAAAAACAGTGTCCCCAGCAGACTTGGAAATTGTCCAGAAAAATGGAATATCTGTTATTGACTGTTCTTGGGCTCGCCTTGAAGAAATTCCTATAAAAAAGTTACGCGGGGGTCAGCACCGACTACTACCATTCATGGTTGCGGCAAATCCTGTAAATTATGGGAAGCCCATGAAGCTAACGTGCGTGGAAGCAATAGGCGCGTTACTGTATATTGTAGGATTAAAGGAAATAGCGACATCGCTGCTGGGTGTCTTCGACTGGGGTGCCGAGTTTTTAAAGATAAACTTTGATGTACTGGAGCGATATTCAAACTGTAGCACCGGGGAAGAGGTAATTAAAGCTCAAAACGAATGGTTAGTGGAAAACGGGGTTATTGTGGAGAACAACGAAGGAGAAAAGGACAAAAGTATCCATCGGGCAGGCGGTCAAGTGGAGAGCGAAGCGGCGTCTAAACTCGAAGACGCGCCGGACCAGAAAGTGTCGGCCGACCCTTTGAGAACTGGGCAAACGACAGAAGACACCGAGAGCAACCCTCGCACGAAAGCGGATACCACCGACCCTTTATGTGAAAATTTATGGTCCCAATCCAAAATTTTCGATTCAGGCGAAACAACCCCTGCAGCACTGTCGGAAGGCACTGCGGATGCTGCCGCGGCAATTGGTGGTAATGCCACTGTAGAGGAAGGCTCCCCTCCACCATTGGACCGAAAGTCTGTTAAAAAAATGAAACCGCCTGCCTTAAAGCAATACTTGAAGTCAAAAGGTTTGTCCACCCATGGGAATAAAAAAGATTTACAAACGCGTGCTTTGGCAACTCTCGGATAGAGCGCTGGACGTAGAACAACTCGGTATTAAATAAATACTATATAGATATCATGTAGTATTTGTTTTTAAAAACAAACTGATGATATCATATCATAAATATATTTGCATATCGTACACATGGAAATTATAGTCAAGACTAAAAGTGACAAAGAGTATAAAAAAAAACAAATTACATAGAGTATGTTTTAAGACTTCTCATTTTAAATCAATTACTATTTCAAATCCAACCCTGATGATCCTTTCTTGATTTTTTAATTTGATTTTTTAATTTCGTTTCGTCGTTGATGATTGTCAATCATCACAGAGAGGAATTATTTTTAATTACTTAAATAACGGCCAATTTTTCGTTTTATATTTTTGCTAAAAACTTAATTTTACGATTTTCATAATTTTAGACGTTTCGTAACTCACGCATACGTCGCCTGTTTTCCCCGAGGGCAGAGACACTTGATTACTCTGTGGTGATAATGCCTACGCTCCTATAGATGACTACTCATCGTCCCTCCAGGAAATTTCCACTTCATCTGTACGAAATCTCTGAGTACACCAAGTATCTTCTATTGGCGAAGTCAACCCTTTTTGAAAAGCAAGAATACCCGCCTGTGCAATCATCGCGCCGTTGTCAATGCAGTAGCGATAATCCATTCCAAAACTGTGGCCACCCCTCTCTTTCAACATAATACGCATCATTTCTTGGAGCCTTTTGTTACACCCCACCCCGCCTACGATCAACACTTCGTTCGAACCTACATGTGCAAGCGCGCGCTCCGTCGTTTCGACAAGCATGGCAAACACAGTTTCTTGCAAGGAGAAACACAAGTCCGCTTTCGTGCAGGTACCTGTTTTCAACTGTTCCTTGGCCTGTTTTTCAATATAAGTCAATATTCCCGAAAACGAGACGTCCATTCCTTTGATAACATAGGGCAACGGGATCATTTTATCCCCTCCCTTTTTCGCCTCCTGCTCAATATTATACCCTGGGCTCGGATCATTGCTAAGCTCCAATATCCTTGCAAATCGATCCAAGCAAT
>JACLAC010009819.1_pt1 | contig 20208 bp, 18 predicted proteins | sample 8027881 | NCBI WGS metagenome assembly JACLAC01 (sample SAMN15725517, study PRJNA655200) | protist metagenome | isolation source: fluorescence activated cell sorting (FACS) single amplified genomes of... | place: Spain: Blaines Bay Microbial Observatory, Mediterranean Sea | collected 2016-01-19 | reverse complement strand
GTACATTGGCGACCTTGGCGGAAGAGGTGGAGAAGGCTGGGTTGGGTGCGCCCGCTGCGATTGTTGTGGGTTCAGTTGTGGAGTTACGCGAGACGCTGTCCTGGTGGGAGGCAAGGCCCTTATTTGGCTTGAGGACTTTGATTACCCGTCCAAGGAATCAGTCAGGAGAACTCGCGGCAGCTCTTCGTTCGGCGGGCGCCGTCCCCGTGATTCAGCCCATGATTGAACTGAGAGACCTGAGTGATGAGGGATCTCTGGCCAAGATCAAGAGTGTGATTTCGAGAGTCGAGACTTATGATGATATTGTCTTCAGTAGTACCAATGCCGTACATTTTTTCGTGCATGCATTGAAATTGTTCGATCGCATGGATGTGCTCACTCGGTTGAAAGCTCGAATTCTGTGCATGGGGAGAAAGACTTCCGAAGCTGCATTCGAAGCCGGCCTCTCAGTTCATCTGAGTTTGCAAGGAGGCCAGGGAGATGCACACAGCTTGCTTGAGGAAATTCTCAAGTCGATGCCCGTGAAGGGTCGGCGCGTGCTTGTCCCTCGTTCGGACATAGGTCGATTGGTGCTGAGTTCGGGGCTGGAAAACGAAGGAGCACTTGTGGATGCGCCTGTTTTCTATCGAAATGTCCGACCGGACGTGGATGAAGAGGCGCTCAGGTCAGAAATTCGGGCAGGCGAATTGCCGATTTTGACCTTTACGAGCCCCTCTGCGGTAGATCATTTTGTTTCACTTATGGATGAAGATACGCGGGCCGCTTGCCATCGGTGTATCATCGTGGCGATTGGACGGACGACGGCAAGCGCGCTTCGGAGCGCCGGTATCCCTCCTAATGTTATTCCGTCACAACCAGGTACAGATGAAATGGTGGTCGCCCTCGCTCAGTACAAGATTCAAGACGCATAGGGTAAGGCCGAAGGCCAAAGGAGAAAAGGTGAGCTTTCCCCGGGATCGATTGAGGCGTTTGCGTGGCACCGAAACGGTACGAAGGTTAGTACGGGAGACACGACTCTCCCTAGATGACTTAATTTTACCTCTCTTTGTTGTTGAGGGGCATGGTTTAAAAGAGCCTGTGACATCCATGCCAGGCGTTCAGCGATTTTCTGTGGACCAAGTAGTGGACGAGGCGAAACGGATCGTTGATTTGGGGCTTCCAGGTGTGATTCTCTTTGGAATTCCTGATGAGAAAGATGCGCGCGGGAGCGGTGCCGACGCCGCTAACGGAATCGTTCAAAAAGCCGTTGAAGCGATTAAGTCTCAAGTCTCAGAACTCTGCGTGATTACGGACGTCTGCTTGTGTGAGTACACGGATCACGGTCATTGCGGGCTGGTTGATGGGGAAGAGGTCGCCAACGATTCGACTTTAGAGAGACTTACCTTGACGGCCATTTCGCATGCAAGTGCAGGCGCAGACATGTTGGCGCCTTCGGACATGATGGATGGTCGAGTCGCAGCGATCCGAAGGGGCCTTGACGATCATGGGTTCGAGTCGTTGCCCATCATGTCATATGCCGCGAAGCAGGTGAGCGCCTTCTATGGTCCATTTCGGGATGCTGCAGAGAGCGCACCGCAATTTGGAGATCGACGAAGCTACCAGATGGATCCGGCCAATCGCCGCGAGGCTCTCCGTGAGATGCGAGCTGACTTAGAGGAAGGCGCAGATATTTTGATGGTCAAGCCCGCACTTTCATGTCTCGATATTATCGCGGATGCACGAGATCAATTTGAGGTGCCCATCGCGGCCTATCAGGTATCTGGCGAATATTCGATGATTCATGCTGCGGCTCAGAACGGTTGGTTGGATGGGGAGAGGGCCATGTATGAGTCGATTTTAGCTATCAAGCGTGCGGGTGCGGATATGGTGCTCACCTACGCAGCGGCCGAGCTTGCCATAGCGCTAAAGGGCTGAACCTTTCCGGGGCGAGGGGACAAAACGATGATGTATAAGGTGATTGAGCTGAGTTCTGTGACGGACGATGAGATTGAAAATGCCTTGAATCAATGGACAGCAGAAGGTTGGACTTTTGAGTCTATTCATTTTGCAATGAGAGAGTCCTCAAAACGGCCGGCGATGGCCTTTATCTCATTTACAAGAGATGAGAAAACAGATTAAAATTGTAGATCTCTGTGAGATGGCCTTTCGCTTAGAGCCGTTGGACTCGGCTCGGGTTGCGGGAAGCGACCTTTGCTGCATCTCTTTTAGGTAAATGAGTGCGATCGCTATCTCGATGAGTCAGTTCAATTCCACAGAGGTCTCCCATCGCTTTTAGACTCTTTTCGATGAGTTCTACAAATAAATCGAGATCATGCATGACATCTGGATTTGCATTGAACCCCCAGCAGACGCGGCCATTGTAACTCATGAGTGCGATGCCAATTCCCATTTCTCCCAGAAGAGGAACTTGGGGGAATGCGGATAGTAGCTTGGCGCCTTGAAGGTAAAGCGGAAACTGCGGGCCGGGCACGTTCGTGACGATCGAGTTGATCGGTCCATTAGTCGCTTGGGCACCAAGCGACAAAAGGCTCGCTGGAGTCCATTCCGCCACACGCATAATCATCGAAATGCCAAGCGCTTGATTTGTGTTCTTGAAGTCTTGAGTCAGAGAGTGAATGTGATTGAGCTGCTTTCTGGGGTCCGCTTCATGTATTGGGAGTTCAAAAATCCAGGAAGAAACTCTATTGCCAAGTTTACCTTGTTCTTCTTCCGTGCGGACACTGACGGGTGCGGAGATCTTGAATGAAATTCTTTCGGGATCAACACCTCTGAGTTGCATGAATTCCCGGACTGCTCCGGTCACCACCGTTAACACAATATCGTTCACAGAACATTCAAGGCCACGCCGCAAAGCTTTAATGTCGTCGAGGCTAACTTCGAGCCAGTCAAATTTTCGATGGTGGCTCGGTTGACCATTCAGAGGAGTTTCACTGGGAGTGAGCCCAGCGCCGATAGTGTGCCATAAAATCTTTGCTCGAGATGTGAGTTCTGCGAGAAGATCATCGGTTTCGTCGGTGAAGGCGCGAAGGCCTTCAAGTGCTTTGAGCGGAAGGCTTACTCGTCTCACGATTTCATCACGAAAGAGTTCAGACCGGCTTGGCCGCGGGCGGGGGGTGTACGGCGGGATTTCTGGCAAGCTGCGGTCTGCCGTGGGGGACATCATGATTTGCGCGAGGTCGACGCCTGAGTTTCCGTCGATCATACAGTGATGGAGTTTAGTGATGAGGGCAAAGCGATCACCTTCAATTCCTTCAATGACCCAAGCTTCCCAGAGAGGTCGGCTACGGTCGAGTGGCTGAGCCATGATCCTGGCCGAGAGACGTTTAAGCTGCTCTTCACTCCCTGGCTTTGGCAAAGCAGTATGCCTGACGTGATAGTCGAGGTTAAAATTTTTATCGTCGACCCAGACTGCATGATTTTCAATCGGAATAAAATGGAGTTTTTGGCGGTAACGCGGGATTTTGTGGAGGTATCCTTCGGTGGCTCTCTTGATACGATCAAAATCAATACCACCGTCTGCCCGAGTAAGCGCATGGGCCTCAAAAATCATCGTGGATGAAACATGCATGTGAAGCTTTGGGGTTTCGAAGATCAAAAAGGCATTGTCTTGAGCTGTCAATCGTTCGTAATTTGAGTGAGTCATGATTCCTTTAAGATCCTTTTTTTTTCAGATCTGCGCTTCCTGAGAGATGAACCTCGATGAAAATTGATCCGGTGTGGTCGAAGTGGGAACGCTTATCTGTGAGGTTGATTCTGAGACGGGTAGAGAAGAGGCGGGTGAAGGTCGGTAAGCGTAAAGCAGGGCTGTGAGAGGGCGTGCTATCTCCCGTCACGGGAGCCTGCCGCGTTTCATGACGGGGTCGTCAATGCATTTTGGCAATACAGATCTAAAGGCTCAGGGCCTGAAAGTAGTAGACAAGCGCTTTCCGTCAAGCTGATTTTGATCGATCTGTAGATGGCCTAACGCTATTCATGATAAAGAAAGGAGAAGGGCACTTAACAAAGTGACGGCCAGACCTCTTCAAGAAGCATCTCAAGCGCCTCTGTTCGCTCTGAGTCAGTGGTCCCGCTGACTTGTGGTCGAATGACCATAAGGTTCATACCCAATTCATCTCGGTAACGACTCAATCGATCTGTAACTTCAGCGATCTGTCCGACAACCACTCGCTCTTCGATGGGTGCACTCAGGGCCCTCTCGATCACTTTCGGGGTTTGAGTGTTTGGCTTTACGCCGGGAGGCCGGCTCTCTGATTCAAGAGCGGATAGGATTTTTTTCTTGCTTGCATCTGTGGGGCAAACAAAAACCGTTCGCATGATGGGGACGATCGCGTGTCCGGATGTGATTTGGTCCGGTAGGCCATTGCGATGAAGTTCGAGATTATCTTTGATTTGTTCGAACGTTTCCATGGGTGAAGCGAAATAAGGCAGACCTCTACGCGCCGCTTGAGCGAGTCCTTTTTCTCCGAATGCGGCTACTGCTAGGGGCGGATGCGGACTTTGGTAAGGGACTTCAAGCAGAGGACCATGGAGGTTGTTCTCGCCCTCAAAGGGAGTCCCTGTTAAGTCGATACTTTCCCCACGCCATGCCGAAAGCATGATATCGAGCGCGGCATCAAAGCGATCTCTTTTTTTGCGAGGATCCAGTCCGAAGGCTGAAAAGAGGGCAGGGCGAAAGCCACGGCCAAGACTTATGATGACTCGCCCCTTTGAAATCTGGTCGAGCGAAGCAATTTCCTCGGCAACTCGAATTGGATTGTGGATAGGGAGGAGCAGGGACGTTGTTGCGAGCTTTATTTTTTGAGTGTGTGCAGCGAGGGTGGCTAAGTAGAGCAGCGGTGATGTGCTCCCGTTGGCGGCGAAGTGCATCTCGGGCAACCACACGGAATGCAGATTTCTTTTCTCGGCGCGCTCAACCCATTTTTTGGAAGCCTGCCATTCGCGTACATTTGAGGCGCCTCCAATGGAGATGCCAATGGCAGGTCGTTCAAGTCCCCAGTTTTTGATGATGAGGTCCCGTTTCGCTTTTTCATCTAGTGATGGATCACTCAAGCTGTCTGCTCATTTCTTTGATCTGGAATAAGTGGTGGGCTTTTTAGAAGCCATGTACGGCAGAATGATTTGAAGCATATCGACCTTGACCTCAAGGGTTCGTCCAAGTCCCGAAAGCAACGCAAGGACTCGACCAAGGAGAACCAGATGGCTCGGAATTCGAATAATGGGGTCTTCTCGTATTAATCGAGGTAATTCTCGGCCTGCTTCTTGAATGATGTCGGGGGCCAGGTGCGACTCGTAACGGAGCCGGCTGGCGATTCTATGAAACGCAGCGGCCAGTTTTTTCAGAGAATCAAGCGATTGGCCGCGGGTTTCAAAACCCAGATCGAGGAGGGCCCCAGCCATGGCGTCTGTATTTCCTCCTAGGAGCGCTCCCGTGAATTCCAAGATGGCTTTTCGAAAGCCATGTGGAAGTTCCTTCGCGAGTCCGAAGTCGAGAAAGACAATTTGTAGAGTTTTTTCTGTCCCAGGAATGGCTCTGACCATCAAGTTCCCAGGGTGCGGGTCCGCATGAAAAAAACCATGAACAAAAACTTGCTCGCAGTACGCCTCAATGAGCTTGGTCATGATTTCTTCACGATTGAAATCAGCTCGATCTATTTCGACTAGATCGTTTATTTTAATACCAGAGACAAAATCACTCACGAGGACGCGCCGTGTTGTCATTTCCCAGTGAATACGCGGGACATAGAGATCTTCTCTGTGGTCAAAAAAATCTGAAACTCTTTCCGCATTGATGCCTTCGTGCACGAAGTCAAGCTCATTGGGTACATGCTCGCCAAGTTCGGCAATGAGAGGTGCGAGATCGAAGTCGCGCTCGAGTAGCCCGACTGCTTTGAAGAGAGTGTTTAGATTCGCGAGGTCGAAGTGGATGAGGTTCTCGACTTCTGGATATTGGACTTTGACCGCCACCCTCTGCCCGTTTGGCAGTAGCGCCTCATGAACTTGAGCGAGAGAGGCGGAAGCCATAGCGCTTTCTGAAAATTCACTGAACACACTTCGGAGCGGTGCCCGCAGTTCAAGTTCTATTTGTGCCTGAATTTCTTCAAGGGGATGCGGGGGCACTCTGTCCTGAAGGCTTGAAAGAACCTGCACATACTCGGGAGGAAGCGCATCAGCTCTTGCGCCTAGAAATTGGCAGCCTTTCAGAATCAAACCACGTAGTTCGATGGCGGCGGCATAAATCTCTTGAGCTGATCGGCGATTAAATTTCGACCAACGTTCCTGAGCCTGGATATCAGGAGAGCGTGGGTCAAGAAGCTGGTTAAATTTGACGCCGACATAAATCCGGGCAAAGGTGGTCCCGATGCGTGTTGCTCTAAAAAAACGTCTTTGAACGCTTGAACTGGAGGTCAGAACCATGTCCGCTGCCTTTCACATTCAGGCTACCAAGCGTTTGTCGTTCTTGCCGCGTTGGAGTGCCTGATCGGGTCTTTGGGGAAGCTTCCGGCATGGCCGTGAAAGTTAAATTTGCAGTTCCCTCCGGGGTATCTTAATCTACACCCGAGGGATCCTCATCGATATCCGTTGGGGAGCAGCAAACCGAGCACCCGGAGGTGCTCGGTCAGAAAAGGTCTGGGTGAAAATCTGGCCCGAATTGCATCGCGAGGGAAGAGATGATCGACACAATCCTGGTAGCAACCGACGGTTCTGAGGGAGGAAGCACAGCCGAAAAGGCGGGCGTCCATCTCGCTGCGAGACTACGGGTCCGTTTGTCTGGCGTAACGGTGGTTGAAGACGGAGATGTACAGCCTCCTCCCGACTCGGGCCTGGCTCTGCCTCCCTATCCCGAAGCGGAGCTGAGTGCTTACTTCCATGCACGCAGCCAAGGCCTGGCTTCTCGCTTCGCTGACCGCGCGAGAGCGGAAGGCATTGAGGCGACCTGTGATGTGGGTCGGGGCCGTGCCGATGATCGTATCGTCGAAAAGGCGCAAGACTCCGAGTTACTGGTCATCGGCCGTGATGGGTGTCGAGCCAATCAATCGAGAGCTTTGGTGGGTTCCGTGACCGAATCGGTCATTCGTAAGCTTTCGAAGTCTTCGATCGTGATACCCTCAGGGTCTTCTCTGAGTGGGCCGATTGTTGTGGCTTTTGACGGTTCTTCAGGCTCGCGAGTGGCGGCGGCTAAAGCCATCGAGCTTTCGAATAGTTTGGGTGAGACGATTCACGTTTTCGTCGACTCTAAAGATAAAGGCCGTGCTGTGGCGCGATTTGAAGAAGTGCGTGAGCTATTAGCGGGTGTCCAGCAGCCACTCCGAGAAACTTCTTCAACGCTTGGACGCCCGGACGTGAAGCTCGTTGATACGGCGACGGAGATACGCGCAGGCATGATCGTGATGGGTGCGTATGGGCGGAACAGGAAAACAGACTTTTTTCTGGGCAGTAATGCCGCGGCAGTTGTTCGCACTTCGCCGGTTCCGGTTCTACTCGCGCGCTGAGGGGTGGATGTCGGGGGCCTCTCACCGCGTTCGCTGAAGGACTTGGCGTCCGAACTTGGCCTTTCATTTGAGGGCGACGGGCAAACGTTGATCACCGGGGTGGCCGCCCTGGAATCAGCTGGGCCCAGTGAGCTGGCCTTCGTTCGCTCAAAGCGATTTGCAGACCTAGCTCTAACGAGTGGAGCTGGGGTGCTGATTTTGCCTGAGGGGGTTAAGGGAGCGTCCTCTTCATTTATCCGGTCTGAGAACCCCGCCCTTGATTTCGCACGGGCCGTGGCGCTTCTTGTGCAGAGAGTTTCGCCGGAGCCAGGTCAGTCTGAGAACTTTTTTTTGGGAAAGACTGCGCATGTGGATCCAACATGCATCGTGGCTGATGGTGTGAGCGTTGGGGCTGGGTCTCACGTGGGCGCCAGAACCGAATTGCATCCCGGTGTGATTGTTTACCCCAACGTCTCAATCGGAGAAGACTGCGTGGTTCACGCGGGGTGCATCTTGCGTGAGGGAACGTGGGTGGGAGACCGGGTCACGTTGCAGCCCGGTGTCGTGATCGGTGGAGATGGCTTTGGCTACGTGGCCGACCATTTAGGTATGCCCCATCACATTCCTCATGTTGGGAATGTTCGCATTGAATCTGATGTTGAAATTGGTTCTCTGAGCACGGTGGATCGCGGAACATTGGGAGATACGCGGATTCGGCAGGGAGCCAAGATCGACAATCAAGTTCAGATTGCACACAACTGCGATATTGGAGAAAGAGTGATCATTGCGGCTCAATGTGGCCTTTCGGGAAGTACGCGCATTGAATCGGGAGCGGTTTTGATGGGAGGCGTGGGCTCGGCAGGACATCTGACCGTGGGTGCAGGGGCATTTATTGGAGCGGGAACGGGGCTTCATAAGGATGTAGAGGCGGGGACTCGAGCCTACGGCTTTCCCCAGCAAGGCGAGCGGTCTTGGCATCGCACAGTCGCAGCGCTCTCTCGATTACCAGACTGGCTGAGGCGATTAAGAGCACTCGAGAAGGCTGTGGCCCATGGCACTGAGAAAGAATCCTCGGATTCGAGAACGAGAACTGATGGATCCGATTGATTCCGGTTCAGGTCTAGATTCAGGCTCGGGTGAGGTTTCGGAGCTCCCCGAGACCTCAAGGATGTCTCTCTCGGCCCTGCGTGAGACTCTCTCGAATTTGGACAGTGAAGCGGAAATAAACAGTTGGTGTGAGGCGCTTTCGCGAGATCAACGGGTGGGCGCACGAGAGATCGGCGAGCGGATGCTCAGGAGGCTACGTGCCGAGCAAGTCGAGTCAGAGCGTTTGGAACGTCTTTTTGAGCACCGCGCTCGCTTAATCGAGGGAGGCTGCCAGGTCGTGGCTGGCGTGGACGAGGTGGGTGTGGGGCCCCTTGCGGGTCCTGTGGTGGCGGCAGCGGTTGTGCTCCCGGCGCGAGTCGATTTGCCTGGCTTGAATGACTCTAAAAAGCTCTCCTCAAAGGCGCGTGAGCGCCTTGATCGTGCGATTCGTGAGCAGGCCTTAGGTTTTGCTATCGGTGAAGTTGAATCCGTCGAGATCGACCGTATCAATATTCTTCAGGCGACCCTTGAGTCCATGAGGAGAGCGGTGAACGCATTGGAGAGCCAACTTCGGCTCGATCATGTACTGGTAGATGCCCGTAAGATACCCGGTGTATCGATTGCACAGACTGCATTGATACACGGGGATGCGATTGACGGATCGATTGCAGCGGCCTCGATTGTCGCCAAGGTGTATCGAGATGGCTTGATGAAGCGCTTCGCCGTGGATTATCCGGGCTACGGCTTAGAGAGGCATATGGGATATGGCACATCGGAGCATATTGATGCGCTACAGCGTTTAGGTGTTTCTCCGATTCATCGCCGTTCCTTTTCACCTGTGGCTGCAGCTGCGAAAAGAAAGGCATGACCTCCGCGATGCCTCGTTTTCGGTTTTTGCCTGAAGAATTTAAAGTAGATGAGATCCCTCTGTATCCGCCCACAGGAGAGGGGACTCACACGTTTGTTCGGATTGAAAAGAAACTTCGCACCAGTGAAGCGATTGCTCGGCAACTCGCCAAATTAGTCGATGTTCCTGCTCGAGATGTGGGTTACGCAGGCCGTAAGGACCGTATGGCTGTCACCACTCAATGGATGTCTGTGCCGGATTTAGATCCCACCGTCGCCTTGACTCTGAGACTGGATGGTGCTGAGGTGCTCGAAGCTGTGAGGCACCCTCATAAATTACGGACGGGTCAGTTGCGCGGGAATCGGTTTCACCTGGTGATTCGAGAGGTCAGCCCAGAGGCAGAGCATACGGCGCGCGCGCGTTTGGCGGAAATCGAGAAGCGCGGTATGCCCAATCGTTACGGCGCTCAGCGCTTCGGCCATGCGAGTCGGAATCCTGATCGAGGGCGAGCTATCTTGTTGGGGCAGAAGTCGCTCAGAGACCGAAGGAAAGCACGGTTTATGATCTCTGCTCTTCAGTCTGAGGTCTTTAATCGAGTGCTAGAAGAGCGAAAAGCGGAGCTGGACACAGTCGAGTTGGGCGATGTGGCTCGCGTGACGGAGTCGGGAGGCTTGTTCTTGGTTGAGGATGTAGAGGTCGATCTAAAGCGAGCTTTGCTTTTCGAAATCAGCGCGACCGGTCCTATCTTCGGTACGAAAATGGAGCAGCCCTCGGGGCGAGTGGCGGAGAGGGAGAATCAGATCATGGAACAACTTGGCGTCCCTGTGGGCTCAGCCTTGATTCCGCCTCGAGGCCTTCGCGTACCCGGCGCGCGCCGTCCGGTGCGAGTTAAGGTCGGAGAGCCAGTGCTTACACGGGAAGGGGATTGGCTGCGGTTCGTATTCAGCCTGCCCGCCGGGAGCTACGCAACGGTATTGCTCGAGGAACTATTTGGCGAACTGATTGAAGGAAGATCGTCGAGTTAGAGGCTCGACGGGTTTTTTGAACCGGGATATGGGGTTATGCTGAGCCCAACCGTTTTGTGTCTTTATGAGAAGTTTATATTCTGGAGGTTTCCATCATGACGATTCATAATAATTTATCGGATTTGGTGGGCGATACACCGCTCGTCCGCCTGAACCGCATGGCGGAAGGCGTCTCAGCCGAAATCGTTCTCAAACTTGAGAGCGGCAATCCGTGCAATAGTGTGAAAGACCGGATTGGTCTGGCCATGCTTGAGGCGGCTGAGCGAGATGGCTTGATTAAGCCCGGAAAGACGACGATTGTCGAACCGACGAGTGGTAACACGGGGATTGCCCTTTGCTTTGTGGCTGCAGTCAAGGGCTACCGTTGTATCATCGTTATGCCTGACACCATGAGTCCGGAGCGCCGTGTGACCATGCGTGCCTTTGGAGCACAGCTGGTTTTGACCGATGGCTCAAAAGGGATGAAAGGGGCGATCGAAAAGGCGATGGAGATTTATGATTCTACGCCCGAATGTTTCATGCCCCAGCAGTTTAGGAATCCCGCCAATCCCGATGTGCACTTCCGGACAACGGGGCCAGAAATTTGGTCCGGCACCGAGGGGCGCGTAGACGCGCTTGTTGCGGGTGTTGGGACAGGCGGAACCGTGACTGGCGTGGCTAGATTCATCAAGCCAAAGAAGCCCTCTTTTGAAATTGTGGCGGTTGAGCCGAGTGATAGTCCAGTTCTTTCGGGAGGGTCTCCTGGGCCGCATAAGATCCAAGGGATCGGAGCGGGATTCGTACCCGAGATTCTCGAGTCAGACCAAATTAACCACATCGTCACAATCTCTAATGAGGAGGCGGTTGATACCGCTTTACGTCTGGCTCGCGAGGAAGGCATTCTGTGCGGCATTTCATCGGGTGCGAATGTTGCCGCAGCTCTTAAGTATGCCGCCCTTGCCGAAAATAAGAATAAGCTGATTGTTGCCATCATTTGTGATTTTGGAGAGCGTTATATTCAGACGATTCTGTTTGATAAACTGCGATATGAAGGCAGTGATTCCATCGAGGTTTAGGCTTGCCAAATGAATCCCAGAAACGGATGTTGGGAAGCTCCTCGAAGCCCATTGTGGGCAGTTTTTCAAAGATCTGTCCTGATCTCCACGAGAGAGTGTGGGTGGCACCGGGAGCCGTTGTCGTCGGCGATGTTAGAATCGACGAAGACTCAAGTGTCTGGTACGGAGCGGTTTTGCGTGGCGATGTGAACCAGATTCGAATCGGAGCTCGATCGAATATTCAAGACAATTGTGTCATTCATGTTTCTCGAGATCTTTTTTCGACTTCGCTAGGGAATGAAGTCACGGTGGGCCATGGGGCTGTGATTCATGGTTCTAAAGTTAGAGACGGCGCTTTAATCGGTATTGGTTCAGTCGTCTTAGATGGGTCCGAAATCGGAGAGAGCGCTTGGGTCGCCGCGGGTTCTTTGGTCACTCCTGGGACTTGTGTTGAGCCCAGAACTCTTGTTGCGGGTTGTCCTGCGCGAGAAGTTCGGCGCTTATCTTCGGCTGAGGTTGACCATCAACGAGAACTGACTCTTAAGTACGTATCCACCGCACGAGAGCACGCTCGGAGCATTGCTTTCGATCTTGACCCAGCGAATCGTACTGAGTAGGATTCGGCTGTTGAAAGTCAAAAGTTGGGTGTGTCGGGTATTGCCCCAGGCAAGTTTTTGGGTTGGGTGGGAGAACTGACCTTATGTTCTTGTCTTGACACTTCGCGTTATATGAGGGACTTTTTCGACTGTACCTTTGGCTTTTGCGTGGACACGCTGTTGGCTTGGTGGGTACCACGAAAAAGGTGTTTGAAAGTGGACCGATTTGGGGATAGCTTCGGGACACCAATTGAGCGTGACCATAGAGTTGCCCTCGGAGGAAGAGAGCTTGAGTGATTCAGTGAACGAAAAAATCCGTGCTCTCGTATGTGACCAGTTGGGTGTTGTACCTGATGAGCTTGGTCAGGACGCGAATATTCTGGAGGATCTGGGAGCAGATTCTTTGGATGTAGTGGAATTAGTTATGGCTATTGAAGAGGCTTTTGACATCGAGATCGCTGATGAAGAAGCCGAGTCGCTGCGTATGTTGAGCGACGTCGAGCGTTTCGTGAACGCTAGAGTGACCGACTGAAGGTAACCTGCGGTTGCCCCAAAGCCTAACTCTCCCTTAGACCCGGGAGAACTTCATAGTAAGCCCCAGCGGCTGTCGCTAAGACAGAGAGAATAAGCGTCAGCAGAGGGTTGCTCTTCGCCTGTGCCATTTCTTTGGCAGCCCGTTCTTGCTCTGGTCCAGGGGCGAGTTCCAGGAGGGCAATGAGCTCAGGTAGAATTTGTAGGAACGCGAAGGCAAAGAAAAAACCCGCCAGATACAGAATTCCGATGGCGAAGCGAGGACGGAATTGGGCTTTAGGTCGTGCCGGCTGTCTGACCGCTTTTTTTGAAGATTTGCCCATGGCTCCATGAGGCTAGGATGCGCTCGACTCTGGGTCAATCTCTTGTGGATCGAAGGCAAGGCCGTTGGAAAGGGGTATCCTATCAGGCGTGGCCAAGTCCCCCTCTCCAGAAACAGATCGTCGTATTGTTATCATCGACGGCGCAAACTCGATTTACCGCGCATTTTTTGCGATCCCTCATCTTGAGGCTCCCGACAAGACGCCTACGAATGCTGTGATGGGCTTTGCGACCATGCTTGGGAAGATCATCCGGGAAGAGTCGCCCTCGTGCATTATTGTTGCTTTTGATCCAAGGGGGGGGGAGCTTCAGGCGGCGGATTTTCCCAGAGTACAAGGCCAATCGAGAAGCCCAGCCTGAGGATCTGTCTCGCCAAATCCCGTTGGTGAGAGAGCTGATCGAAGCTTTTCAGATCCCTGTTCTTGAAGTCGAAGATTTTGAAGCAGATGATGTGATCGCGACGCTTGTGGAGACTGCGCCAAAGAGTGCGCACATCAGTATTGTATCGACAGATAAGGATCTCATGCAGCTGGTTTCAGACCGAGTCGAGCTGGTTGACCATGTCAAGAATCGACGTTTCGGGCCTCCCCAGGTGCAGGAACGATTTGGCGTGCTTCCCGAGAAACTTCTTGATGTGAGATCTCTTGTTGGAGATCCGAGTGATAATATTCCAGGTGTGAAAGGGATTGGGGAGAAGGGGGCAGCCAAGCTGATCACCGAGTGGGGCTCTCTCGAAAATCTTCTTGATCACGCGGAAGAAGTCAAAGCTAAGAAAGCTCGAGAAGCTTTACTCTCGCAGCGGGCTGAGGCGGAACTTTCAAAAGAGCTCTCAACACTAAGGGTCGACGTCGAACTCTCTGCCGTGTGGGATGACCTTTCTTGGCCGGGGAGTGATCTTCCAAAGCTTCGCGCATTTTACGAGAAAATGGGCTTTGTTAGATTAGTCGCCTCCTTGCAAGAAGCTAAGACTGAGGGCAGCTCGGAGTCTGAAGCGCATCCCGTGGAAGTCCAGGTTTTGAGTGACGTAGAGGAGTTCGAAAAAGCTCTTCGGATGGTGTGCAAAGAAAATTCGAATAACGCCGCAATTTATTTTCTGTTGTCAGAGGGGAACGCAGTCGATTCGGAAGCTGTAGGACTCGGGCTTGCCACAGGTGATCTTTCCGCTGTTTATATCCCTATAACTGGAAGTGGACTTGAAGCTGGGCGCCCGGGTGTCTCGCCCGCCGAAATCGCCAGGGTCTTAACTGATTTTGTTTCAGGGAGCGAGCCCTCGGGCGAAACCGGAAGTCCAGGTTGGATTTCGGTCAATACCAAACAAGTTCAGGATATATTTCTCAATCTTGATCTACGTCTCGCCATTCCTTCAGATGATATCGGCATTGCGGGCTTTCTCTTAGACCCATCGAGTTCTCAAGATTTATCAAGAATGGCTTCGGCCTACCTGGGGCGAAGTGTTGAAACGTGGGAAGAATTAGTGGGGAGAGGGGCGAAGGCAGTCGCTGCAGAAGCGCTGCCCGTCGATCGAGCGGCTGCATGGGTGTCAGGACAGGTGTGCGCTATTTCCGCTCTCGCTCCGGTCTTGAGGGCCAAGCTTGAGACGGATGGTTTGCTGGATGTTTACGAAAGCTTAGAGCTGCCTCTCACGGGAGTCCTCGCAGGTATGGAGTCCGAAGGTGTTCGGGTTGACGAGCAGACACTTAAGACTTTGTCTGTGGAGTACCAGGGTAAGCTAGACCTGCTTGAGACGGAGATTTATCAGTTAGCGGGAGAGGAGTTCCTGATTACCTCGACCAAGCAATTGCAAGTGATCCTCTTTGAGAAATTAGGTTTACCCATTTTAAAGAAGACAAAAACGGGATATTCCACCTCTGAGGGGGTACTTGAGCAGCTGCGAGAACACCATGAATTGCCGAGTCGGATATTGGCCTATCGAAAACTTTCGAAGTTGATGAGTACTTATATCTCCGCGTTACCGCGGTTGATTTCCGCGGCTTCTGGACGCATTCATCCCAGTTTTAATCAACTCGGCGCTGCCACAGGTCGCATGTCGGCGTCAAACCCTAATGTCCAGAATATTCCCATCCGCGGAGAAGACGGTGCACGCATTCGAGAGGCTTTTGTGCCCAGCGAAGGTCGTGTGATGTTGTCGGCTGATTACTCTCAAGTTGAGTTGAGAATACTGGCCCACTATGCGCGTGATGAGACGCTGGTGAGGGCTTTTCAGGAAGAAGACGATGTTCATCGTTTGACAGCATCCGAAGTTTGGGGAGTCAAGCCGGAGGAAGTCACTTCAGAGCAGAGAGCTCGAGCCAAAGCTGTTAATTTCGGAATTATTTACGGCTCGTCAGCTTTTGGACTGGCGAATCAACTTGATATTGCGACGGAAGAAGCTCAGCAGACCATTGACGCTTATTTTGACCGCTATCAGGGTGTACGGAAGTTTATCGATGAAACGATCGCCTCTTCCAAGGAGACGGGCTTTGTTTCGACATTCCTAGGTCGGCGCAGATATTTGCCGGATTTGCGTAGTCGCAACCGCACTCTTCGCCAAGCCGCAGAGAGAGTGGCTGTGAATTCAGTTATTCAAGGGACGGCGGCTGATCTTATTAAGCGATCCATGATTCAGATTTCTGACCGTTTGGCACATGAGGCCTTGCCTGCTGTTATGATTTTACAGGTTCACGATGAGCTCGTTTTTGAGGTTGAGGTGGGCAGTGCTGAGAGCCTTTCTCGTTTGGTGATCGAAGAGATGGAATCAGCGCTTGAATTTAGAGTTCCACTTGTGGTTGAAGTGGGCCAAGGTTCAAATTGGCGTGAAGCGCACTGATTGAGCGCGTTTTGCTGATCGGGTGGGCTTCGCATTTTGGTTCAGTGCATTGCTTTGGGGAATACATATAAAGGTATGCCTAGATACAAGGCGAGAGAATTGGAGACCCTTTGAAAGACCTTTTTTCGATACAAGGTAAAACTGCTCTAGTGACAGGGGGGTCGAGTGGGATTGGTTACATGATTGCCCGTGGCTTCGTTGAGGCAGGCGCCAAGGTTTATATTGCGTCTCGAAAGCAAGATGTTTGCGAGGAGGTCGCTGCGGAGCTTTCTGAAGTGGGAGAGTGCATCCCTCTTGCCGCCGATTTACAGCTCGACTCAGAGTGTGTGCGTTTGTCAGGCGAAATAAAGTCACGTGAAGGGGCTCTGGATATTCTCGTAAACAATGCAGGTGCGAATTGGGCAGCACCTATGTCTGAGTTTCCAAGTTCGGCTTGGGACAAAGTGCTTGGACTCAATGTCAAGGCTGTTTTTGAGTTGACGCGAGAGTTGGTGCCTGCGCTTGAGGCAGCAGGAACTTCAGAAGATCCGGCTCGCGTGATTAATATTGGCTCGATAGATGGACTGACGCCGCCTCTCTTGGATACGTTTTCGTATTCTGCCAGTAAAGCAGCCGTCCATCATTTGACACGTGTTTTGGCTAAGAAGCTCGCTGAAAAAAATATAACTGTGAACGCGGTTGCCCCGGGACCGTTTCAGAGTCGGATGATGAAGGCGACTCTTGAAAATTTCGGGGAGTCCATAAAAGACAGCACGCCTCTGGGAAGGATTGGTCGTCCAGAGGACATGGCTGGGATTGCGATTTATCTAGCGTCGCGGGCAGGGGCATATGTGACAGGCGCTGTGATCCCTGTTGATGGTGGGAACTCTACAACGACATGAGGTCATAATGGCTGACGAACTACTGATCGCGGTTTTTGTCGATTTTGAAAATCTAGCTCTCGGCGTGCGCGATATGAAAGGCGGACGCCTTAAGATAGATCTTGTTCTGAAGCGTCTTCTGGAGAAGGGGAGAATTGTATACAAGCGGGCTTATTGTGACTGGAGCAATTATCGTGAGGATGTTCGCGACTTTCATATGAACGGCGTTGAACTGGTAGATATTCCGCGAAGTAAGGCCAGCGGCAAAAACAGTGCAGATATTCACATGGTCGTAGATGCTCTAGACCTTTGTTACTCAAAAGATCATATCGACTGCTTTGCACTACTTACCGGAGACAGTGACTTCTCTCCGCTTGTTTCCAAGCTAAAGGAGAATGATAAGCGCGTCATCGGATGTGGCGTTAAGCAGTCGACCTCTAGTCTATTGATCTCAAACTGCGACGAGTTTATTTATTACGATGACCTGGTGCGCGCCTTAGAGAAGTCAGGACCCAAAAGAGAGCGGCCCGAGCGTAAGCCGAAGCAGGAAGCAAAAGAGGCGAGGCCCTCATCGAATCCCGCCAAGGTACTCGAACCTTTAGATTCGTCGAGGGAGGTGGGTGACCGTAAGCCTGAAGCTATGGATCAGCTTCTGGAAATCGTGGAATCTCTCGCCCAGGACTATGATGTCATCTGGGGGTCTATGATCAAGCAAACGATTCGGCGGGTCTATCCAAGCTTTAACGAAAGCTATCTCGGCTATCGAAACTTTGCCGAACTTCTTCAGCATGCGGAAGAAGAGGGAGAGATTGACCTTGATTTTGACGAGAGTCGCGGAAACTTCAGAGTTCGGCTGCTGGACTGAGTATCCCGCCAGTCGGGCCACCTAAGCGATTTTGCGGAGGCCAGCGAACGTGATCGCCGCAATGGTGATCCATTGAGTTACTCCTTGGAGAGCGGGAACAATAACCGATTCTGAGATAGAGGTGGAGGAAGTGCAGTCCGGGTCGTTTGGGAAATCGATCAAGTTATCGAGATCGTCATCCAGGCCGTTGTCACACTCAAGAAGGAGAGACTGCTCAGACGTGTCATTCGCGGAAGCACACCCAGGATCAGATCCCATGTCGATTTGACCGTCTAGGTCATCATCGAGGCCGTTTGCGCAATCTGGAGTTGAGATGATTGACAAGATCTCGGAGCGATAAGTCGCTAGATCCACCGCGAATGTTCGGTTTGAGTAGACGGTTGTTTGAGGAGGTTGTCCTGCCGTCTGATTGATCGAGAACATGATGCCCGCCAAGGTCCAGCCCGTCGGTTTCTCAAAGAACACAGCTCCGCCCGAGTCGCCGATGGTTGCGGAGGCTTCATGAGTTGTGTAGTCGCTGCTTGTGGGTGGATCGAATTCCATTGAGAAGGCTTGAGTATCTAGAACAAAGGTCGATGCATCACTTATTCGATTTGTTCCCCATCGAATTGTAAATGGGAAGGCCCAAGACCATCCATCGAGACCCGAATAGCTGGTTGCTGATCCGCGGCTTCGTCCGCGCCCGATTAGAGTGACCTCGGAGTTGAGGGGAGGAGTGCTGTCGGCGAGATCAAGCGGGCTCAGGCCTGGGTCTCCAACGATTTTAATGAGAGCCAAATCCGGAGGGTTACTACTCGTGCTGAGAATGCGCGTTCGTGAGTTAGGCACAAGTTCGTAGGTCACGCCTCCCAACTCGATGGGTTCACTGCCGACGTGGTACGCAGTGAGCAACCATCCGTTTTGAAGATAGACCGCCGAAAGTCCATTGACGATGGCGACGTGGCCGAAGCCCGGATCGTTTTGAGGAGCCGATGTATTGCCTGTTCCGTCGCCCGAGTTTATCAGGACGGCTTGCGCGACGGAGGCGGTGAGTAGAACAGAAGCCAAGCTGAGGAGTGCTTGTGCGAGGAGCAAGATTTTTTTCGGACTCTGCTCCAAGTGCTCATCCCACAGTTTCAACGTTGATTCCTCATAAATCGACTGCGAGTGTGTCGTCATCTAAGCGGCTAGGAGACGCTGGCCTGAGAAGAAGGTCGATTAGTCGACCTCAGACGTCTCTACTCACGTGTAGGCCTTGGCTTCCACTCGACCTCTTTTTTGTGCTTGACCACTATTTTACTCAAATTGAGCAAGGTTTATAAATTATTCACATACAAATAGGTATGTCAATTGATATAATCAATGTCTTCATGAAAACCCCACGCAGTACGGCAAAGCAAGAGACGCGTTCCGCACTTATTCAGGCCGCCTTGCAGCTTTTTAACGAAGAGGGCTTTGACAGTCCGAGTCTGGACGCCATTTGCGCGAAGGCGGGTTTTACGCGCGGGGCTTTTTACGTCCATTTTAAGGACCGCGATGATCTGGTGGCGGCAGCCATGGGAGAGTCTCTCCAAGGTCTTTTGAAAAGAGTGATTGATGAGAACCCTGAGGCCGAGGCGAGCCTCCTTCGGACAGTGGTTCATTACATTAATGAAACTTTGCTGCCTCGCGCCGCAAGAGAAGAAAAGAGCGGACCGCGCTTTCATCAGTTTCTTGAAGCCTGCCACCGATCTTCAAAAGTACGAGGAATTTTTAAGGAAACGATCGGAGAAGCGATTCGCCGTATCGACGTGTCAGTGAAGTCTGGCCAAAAGTATGGGGGTATCCGGGAGGATATCGAGTCAGACGATATTTCTGCAGTCCTCGTCTTGATGGCTTTGGGTGCATTGGTCGCTGTCGACGTGGGTTTGGATATGAAGCTTGAAGAAACACGTAACGCTGCGCTTCAACTGTTTCAGCCGCCCCGTTGAGCCTTCTTTGAAGCCTTTACCCTGCGTGCACTCCATAGTCTAAGGGCATTGCGATTCCGTTAATGCTTTTGGCAGTGGGGGAAGCCAAGTAGGAAATGGTTTGAGCGACTTCTTCAGGTTCCGTGCTCTTTGGGACAAGGCTCAATCTTTTAATTAAGTCGATATCGGCATTCTCCGGCGGAGAAAAATTAGCGATGAGAGGAGTCGAGACAGCCCCAGGACAAACGCAGTTGACGCGTAGCCCCTGCTTTATGTACTCGAGGGCCATGACTCGAGTCAAGCTCACGACCCCAGCCTTCGAGGCACAGTAGGCAGCGCAATAGGCTTGGCCGATAATTCCAGCGAGCGAAGCGACGTTCACGATTGCGCTTTGCTTGGATTTGAGGAGATGAGGAATTGCAGCGCGGGAAGTGAAAAAGGTTCCGTTTAGGTTCACTCCGAGTATTCGATTCCAAACTTCATCCTGGGTGAGGTGAGCGTGCTCCATGGCCAGTACACCTGCCACATTGGCGAGTACGTTGAGTTGGCCGAGTTCTCGAACACATGTTTCGACGCTCTCGGAAGCTTCTTCAGAGTTCGAGATGTTGCATTCGATCGCGAGGGCTTGGCCTCCCGCTGACTGAATTTGGGCGACTGTTTCGTGGGTCCCTTCCAGGTTGATATCGGCGCACGCGACACTTGCACCCTGTTTCGAAAGAAGTTCGGCCGTAGCTCGGCCAATGCCAGACCCTGCTCCAGTCACAAGCGCCACTTGCCCTTCAAATATCTTGTCGTCCATATTGTTTCGTTTGCTCCTCA
>JACLAC010012480.1_pt1 | contig 20215 bp, 20 predicted proteins | sample 8027881 | NCBI WGS metagenome assembly JACLAC01 (sample SAMN15725517, study PRJNA655200) | protist metagenome | isolation source: fluorescence activated cell sorting (FACS) single amplified genomes of... | place: Spain: Blaines Bay Microbial Observatory, Mediterranean Sea | collected 2016-01-19 | reverse complement strand
CTTCGGTGCATGGGTTCTGCAATGGTTTATCGACTTCAAGATCTCCATTACGACATTACCATCAAAGGTAACATCAATAGGCAGGCAATCGAAGAAGCTCTCAGCAGAGGTGCTACGGAGTCAAATTCTTGCCAAAACCTTGCTTCTCAAGTAGATGTTTTGATGCTGTGCCTAGATACTTCCGAGAACGTTGAATCGTGTATATATGGAGAGGACGGAATTTTATCAGGAATTAAACAAGACACTGTTGTTATTGATTTTGGTACCTCGCTGCCATCATCTACCATAAAAATTGGAAAAGACTTGGCATCTAAAGGGGCTCATTATCTTGATGCCCCCCTAGGACGAACACCGGTCCAAGCTCGTGTAGGTAAACTTAACATAATGGGAGCCGGAGATGAGAAGATTTTCCAATCTGTGCTTCCTATTCTCAACGATTTAGGTGAAAACGTCTTTTTTCTTGGCCCATTAGGAACCGGTCACAAAATCAAATTACTTAATAATTTCTTTGCGATGACTGTTGCATGTTCTATGGCTGAAGTTTTTGCCACCGCCTCTGTTGCTGAAGTTCCCTTGGAAAACGTCTATAAAGCAATGTCGGCCGGGCCTCTTCATTCTGGTATGATGGACTTTATTCGAAATTATGCCATTGATGGCGAAATCAATTTATCATTCTCTATTTCTAATGCGAATAAAGATGTTGGTTACTATGCACAAATGGCAACGGATTTGGGGGTAGCTTTTCAAACGTAAGTCATTGATTTTATGACATTCTTTACTTACACATTACTTTCACACACAGAAATCAATCGTTGATTTCCTTAGTCTTTTTTCATACAGTTACACAAAATGGTGCACAAACGTGTGGCTACTGAAACTCGTAGTAACTCAGAGACTAAGATTTGGCACTAAAAAAACAGCAATTTGCTGAAGGCGAAATAGCAATATTTGACGAGGCTTGTATATACAAGCGAGGTGAGTATTGGCAGTTTCGTATGTGGTTACCAAAAGAAAACAAGTACGCACGTAAAAGCCTACACACACGCAGCGAAGCTACAGCTGTTGAACGTGGTAAAGCTGCGTACTTAGAGATTTACGCTAATCTGCAACAAGGTAAAAGCTACTTTTCAATAACCACAAAAGAAGGTGTGGAGAAGTATCTTAGCTTCCGTATGCGTGACGTTGAACTTGGACATATCGTTAAGGGACGAAACACAACAATCGTAACACATCTACAGCACTTTCTAAGCTTCATTGGCAAAGACACTAAGCTGAAAGAACTAGAACGCACTGACTGCGAAAACTACTTCTACCATCGCCACAAAGCCACTAACGGCAACGTCAAACAAGTCACTGTGCAGAACAAACAGAGTACAATCAATGCGCTGATGAAGTGGCTACACAAGAATGACGAAACACACATAGATGGCTTTGACTTTAAGAAACCACTACGCTTAGACAAAGGCAATGAAGCTATTCGTCGTGCAACACTGACTAACAACGAATACGAAGCACTGTATCGCGCTATGCGCACCTATACAGCCAAACACAACAAGATAGATGACGCAGAACTGAAAGTGCGAAAAATCGTGCAGCACTACGTTCTAATCGCAGCTAACAGTGGTTTACGAGTTGGTGAACAACAAAATTACGTTGGAGTGACGTGCACATAGAACAGCACAAAGTGAATGGCGAACAACAAAAGCTAGCACGTATCCACGTACGTGCTGAGACAAGTAAAGTGCGTACAAGCCGTACTTTCCTGTGTCGTAATGGACAGTACTTCGAACGATTGCGCGAAATATCAAAGCCAAAGAGTGCTGATGAGCTTGTGTTTACGATTGATGGTGAAAACCAAATCACGCAACGTACGATGCTATACCACTGGCACAAGATGATTGAGCTAGCAGAGATTGCAGATAGGGAAACACGCGACTTAGTACCCTACAGCTTGCGTCACTTTATGATTACGCAGCGTATTATGAGTGGACTATCGTTTAGACAGATAGCTGATATGTGTGGCACTAGCGTGGCGCAGATTGAAAAGACGTATTACCACCTTAACGACGAAATACGTTTAACCAACGCTGTAGCTGACTACAGACGCACAGATGATGGCACGATTGAAGTGTTGTAGAGGTAGATAAAAATGAAAAAAGCCACACGTGTTCTCGTTAACTGAATAAATGACAAAATTGTAAAATCAGTTGATGTTAAGCCTCTACATTTCGTAGAAGCAAAACCAAATCAGTGCTTTCAGAACATGATGTTATTTTTAGATAACAACGATGATTGGAACATGCATAGTGGATGGTTGGTTGGAGATTATTTAGGTGAACGAGGTACTGCGATAGTTCCTCACTTCTGGGTAGTCAATCCACAGAATCAACACTTCGATATAACGCCTAGAAATGCTAACGATACACAATCTTATGAGTATGTTAGTGACTTTAATATCGCCAAATATGTAACACAAGATGTGCAGCTTCCAGTGCCCTTAAAGCTAAATCAGAATGGAAAATTTCTCGTTCTACACAAGGATGCTTCATTTGCAGCAATTGAAAAAATGGATTATGGACGCATCTTCAGTTTGGCTACGCAATAAGTTCAGCAGCGTTACGTTGCATCTCGTCGTTTACCGTTACGTAACGCTGTGTTGTCTGAATGCTCGCATGTCCAGCCATATCAGTTAGTACAAATACACTTACACCTTTCTGACTAAGCGTTGTTAACCAAGTACGTCTGCCACTGTGTGACGTGGCCCCAAAAATTCCAGCACGTGCATACAATCGTTGTAGATGCTGTGTAGCAGTGTTTGCACTAAAACGTGCACTCTTTTGTGTAGAAAACAAATAACCGTGCGGTGGACTCTTAGCAACGCTTCTAACGTATGCTTGTAGCTGACGCTGCATTTGCTTTGGAAGAAATACCTTACGTGCTCGTTTTGACTTGGTACGTGCTGCATCGAGTGTCATTTCGTCTCGTACTGTGTCGTTTGCATCTAATATGTCATCAAAGCGCAGTGCAGCTACTTCGCCAACACGTAAACCACATAAATGGGTGAACGGCAGCATGGTGCTGTCACGTAGTGGATAACGACTGCACGAATTTGTTACGTCTAGCAGCTGCTTGAGTTCTGTTTTGTTGAGTGTCTTTGCTTGTGCCATATGCCACCAACGAAATGTAATATTTTCGTGCATATAGCGTAATTTCTGATGTTCTATTTGAGCAACCAATAAGTGCTCATATAATTCCTTCCACACATCAAAGACTTATGTGGAAATGTAAGATAATCACACTTTTCTTACTTATTTGAAGTGTTGTTTGAGTGTCAGCTTCGCTAACACTACTTGTGCCCTTTGTTCTTTCGCATTCGCTCAATCACATACAGCGTGAATTTCTTTGATTGAATAATTATCTCTTACTCATTTACTAGGAAGAACAAGTCAAAGCCGTAAACGGCAATGACTGTAGTTCTTCACTCATTTACTGAGGATTACACAACTGGGCTTACACAACTCTTAACGAGGAAGGTAGGTTTTGCTATCACCTATTACGTGCTGTCTTACGCAAGTCATTGCTACGAGCCAGCCATAAGCAGCGCAGCGACTTTGTTGGTTTAATGACAATTCCAACTCACTTTACAATAGGCGTTCCTATTCAACCATTCCGACAATGCAAAATCGTTAATCACACTTAGGTGTGTCGTTTAAGGCATTCCAGCATCACTGGGGTAGTGCATTGAAGCAGACAATGAGCAGTCCGTTTGCTTGTCCTCTCACATCAGAAGGCGTCAGCAGTACTATTTCAATCGGCGTACCAACCTTAATCTCATTTGTAACTAGCAACCCGTGCTAAATACACAGCAACACTTACAAGCAGTGCATATTGTTATTTATCAACTGAGGAAAATTTCATGCAGAAAACGGTTCTAAACGACGTATTTGAGTTATTGCAGCAGGTTGGCGGTGTCAGCAGTGAAAGCGAATTCAGCAAAGATTGGCTGTGTAGAAGCGAGTGCTACATGCGTACGCTGCGTTTTAAGCGTGTTAAACCAAGTGTGGGTACGTTGGCTATATGTGCAAGCAAATTACAGCACTACGGACGCTGTATGACTGCGACAGAACGCCATACACAGCTTGGTAAGCGTTTCATCGAACTCAGCGAACAGTGCTACAAGCAGATTAATACGGATGCTGTGGGGTGGTGGAAAGACGAGGTGAGGGTTTGACGTGTAGCACTGTAATCTCAAATGAGCAAAATCGTCATCCGAAATTTGGTTTTAAGCAGTAAATTTTCGTGATGCAGTTTTCTACGGTGGAGTACTTACAGAAGTGAGGTGGTGATTTTGCATAACCCCAGTCTGCTAGTTGCTAAATAACAGTATGAACAAGAGTGCATTACAAGACATACAGCAAGCAATAAACGCGATACGTAGCGAAATTGAACGAGTAGACGACGAAACAAAGTGGGCAGCACTTAAGTTAATGCTAGGCACTAGCAGCAGTGTAGTAGCACTCGCTAAGAGGATGGCAAAGCCAGAAACAAAGACAGTCACACGCACTGTAGCTGTTCCAAAGACAAAGATAGTTAAACAACAACCACAGCAACAAACCGCACCAAAAGACTCAGAGCGAACAGACTTCACACCTATTCGTTTACAGCCACCGTTACCAAATCAACAAGACAGCAGAGACAAACGTTAAGATACACATCAAAGCCGTACGGTTTGTAGTTACTTGGCTGTGTGGTTGACACAGTGACTGACTGGCATAGTGAGGCGCTGTGCAAATACTTTTGTCATAATCCAAGACGTTACAGCAAGCGTCGAAAAAACGTGCTTTTCAACTGCTAAACTAATCTATAATATCAGACTGATCCTTATCCTATGGAGGTGTGAGATGAAATTTTATGACGAGTTAAAAGCTGAAATGGAAACCATTCAGCAGCAGATGGTAGAAGCTAAGAAGAACGAACGTGCTAATGCGCTAAAAGAAGTAAAGCGTCTTTGCAAGGAGTTTGGCTTTACTGCTGGGATGCTAAAGGGTGCGCTTGCTGAAGGGCGGAAGAAGCAATGAAGTTCTCAGAAATTGAACTTCCTTCCAATCGAAAGTTCGGATTTTTCTTCACGTTCGTCTTTGTAGTAGCGGCAACATATTTTTATTATTCAGATAATGTAACTTGGACATTTGTGTTTAGTGCAGTAGCATTGGCATTTCTGCTCGTCACGCTGATAAAGAGCGATGCACTTTTACCTCTGAACAAGCTTTGGATGCGGTTTGGACTCCTACTTAGCATGATAGTAAGCCCAATCGTCCTCGGGGTTATCTTCTTTGGGCTTTTCACACCATATGCTTTGATTATGAGAATTTTTGGGCGAGACGAATTGCGCTTGAAAATTAAGAAAGTTGAAACCCATTGGAAATCACGCTCTCAAACTATGCCTCAAACCGACTTCACACAACAATTCTGAGTAGGGTGAATTGCGATGGATTTTTTGAAAGAACTTTGGGCATTCTTACGTATACGAAAGAAGCTATGGCTAGCGCCCATCATAATCGTAATGTTGATTCTCGGCGGCTTGCTGATACTTGCGCAAGGTTCTGTAGTAGCGCCTTTCATATACACACTCTTTTAGGAATTGCGCATGTATATCTTAGGTATTTCTGCCTTTTATCACGACAGCGCAGCATGCTTGCTGAAAGATGGTGAGATTGTTGCTGCTGCACAAGAAGAGCGCTTTACTCGTAAGAAACACGATGCTGGCTTCCCTACTTATGCAATTCAGTATTGCTTAAAAGAGGCTGGGATAGCAGCAAAGGATATCGATAATGTCGTATTTTACGAGAAATCGTTTGTTAAATTTGAGAGACTACTTGAAACCTACCTAGCCTTCGCACCGAAAGGTTTTACAAGCTTCGCTAAAGCGATGCCAATATGGATTAAGGACAAACTATTTCAAAAATCTGCACTCATTAAAGAGTTAAAATCAACACTTGATGAAAGTGTTGATTGGCGCGAGCGTCTGTTGTTCTCCGAGCATCACTTATCCCATGCAGCAAGCGCTTATTACCCTTCTCCGTTTGAAAGTGCTGCAGTGTTAACGCTAGATGGTGTAGGTGAATGGACAACAACATCTCTCGCGATTGGTAAAGGAAGTGATTTACAAGTTGTGAAGGAAATACACTTTCCACATTCACTAGGCTTACTTTACTCTGCGTTCACCTATTACACGGGGTTTAAAGTTAACTCTGGCGAATACAAGGTGATGGGTTTAGCTCCATATGGAGAGCCACGATACGCAGACTTAATACGAAAAAAACTCATTACAGTTGCTGATGATGGTAGCTTTCAGTTAGATATGAGTTACTTCGACTACGCAACTGGCTTAACGATGACAAACAAAAAGTTCGATGCATTGTTTGGTGGCCCGCCACGCACGTCTGAGACAGAACTTACACAGCGAGAAATGGATTTGGCAGCCTCGGTTCAAAAAGTAACTGAGTATATTGTTCTTGAGTTAGCCAGGGGAATAGTCAAAGAGACTGGTAAACGTAACCTATGTCTTGCTGGTGGTGTAGCACTAAACTGTGTGGCTAATGGCATTCTGTTACGCGAAAAAATCTTCGACAACATTTGGATTCAACCAGCGGCTGGGGATGCTGGTGGTGCGTTAGGTGCTGCTTTATCGACTTGGTATCTACACCATAATAAAGAGCGTGTTGTTTCAACCGAACGTGATAAGATGAAAGGTGCTTACTTGGGTCCAGAGTTCACCGATAACGAAATTGAAAATGAACTCACAGAGTGTGGTGCAAACTTCAGAAAGCTTTCTGAAGCTGAAATGATTGAAGAAATAGCATCCGCATTAGCTGATGAGAAAGCAGTTGGTTGGATGCAAGGACGCATGGAGTTTGGTCCACGTGCATTAGGTGGTCGCAGTATCATTGCAGATCCGCGTTCGCCAATGATGCAAAAACAACTTAACCTCAAGGTAAAATATCGCGAAAGCTTCCGCCCATTCGCTCCGAGTGTTTTGAGAGAAGACGTAGGTGAATGGTTTGAACATGAATCTGATAGCCCTTACATGCTATTGGTTGCAAACGTACAGCGCAATAAACGTCGCTCAATGACTACAGATGAAGAGAAACTATTTGGTATTGATAAACTTAACGTACCACGTTCTTCCGTACCAGCAATTACGCACGTTGACTACTCTGCACGAATACAGACAGTACACGCTGATACAAACCCTAAGTACCACGCTGTGATCTCTAAATTTAAAGAAATGACTGGATGTTCGTTGGTAGTAAATACGTCTTTCAATGTGCGCGGTGAACCAATCATTTGCACCCCAACAGATGCATTTAAATGCTTTATGGGTACTGAAATGGATGTCTTAGCTGTCGGTAACTACGTGCTTTACAAAGAGCATCAAGATGAAGCACTTAAAGAGAATTATGAGGAACGTTATGAGTTGGATTAAAAGCTCTATCCAAATTTTACTTATTTGTATTGTTGCGATTGCAAGCCTTGAGATAAGTTTGTTATACCTATTTAACTACAAAGAAGTGATCAGAGGGGATACTTCTTGTAAGCAATATGACTCAGAAAACGGCTTCAGTGTTTACAGACCGAATTGTGAAGTATTTCATAAGCATTGGGAGCAGGACAAAGGCGTTGAATATATTTTCAATGAGTTTGGCAGACGAGACAGAGACCAAAATGAAGGAGAGCAACTGATTGCATTTATCGGCGATAGTTTCACTTTTGGTGCTATGGTAGACATAGAAATAAACTATAATTATCGCTCTCTTTACTACTACGGGAATAAACAATTATCTGCACATAATTATGGAGTGAGTGGCGAACAATTTCACAATATTATCAATAAACTACAAAAATACGACTTTTCAAAGTACAAGTATATTATTTACGGGCTAACACCCAATGACTTGTTTGATTTAGTTGACGGATCATATGATCCAAAAACGGGATTTTCGCCAGTCAATAATAATAATCTTGATAGCATAATTGGCTTTAAAAAACTCAAAAAATTCTTGTTGTCTTCAGCTACTTCTAAATTTCTGTTACATAATTTAATGAGCGTTGATAGTGCTTATTACAATACGTATTTAGCGCGTCAACCTTATGCTGGATATCTGGAATCGCCAGTATCAACTGAGTTTAATAAAGCCTTAACAACTTCTTTCGAAAAGCTTACAAATCTTGATAAAACTATTAAAGAAAAGCTCGTAATCGTCTTGCTGCCGCAACGTGCGGAGGTGGTAGCGATGAAGTTAGGTCTTTATAAAAATGACTTTAAGAATAGCCTCCTTGATTCATGTAACACATTTGGGTTTATTTGCTTTGCTACTGATATTGAGCCTTTAAGCAAACTTGATGAAAGTCACTTTCCAATAGACGGGCACTTAACAATAGACGGAAATGACATAGTTGGGCGCCAATTAGCTGATAATTTAAGAAAGTTAAGTTTAGATTAAATAGGTGACAAGATTAACTGGATGACAGCCTTTGAACTCTGAAAGCACAATGCTTTTAGCTAACTAGGAGGCTGTTATGACTGTACTTGATACACTGAATTTCGTTTCTTTTAAACCACTTCAAAGCAACAACCCTATCGCTGTTCGTCGTCGCAAGTTGATTGCAAAGATTGATGAACAAATCCAACTTGCAGCTAATAAAGATTACACACCTGCGCAAACTAAGTGGGTCACTGATGAAGATGGTAACCAAGGCAAGGTAGAAGTTGCTAAGCGATTAAAGCGTTGGTGGACTGCTAGTGTTGATGGAAAGATAAATCTTTTAGTGCGCTATGGAAGCAAGCCTTTAGAGTTTGCCAAAGGTAAGAATGCCATCGAACTAGCTAGTGAAGAAGAAGTTGCTGATGCGCTAGCTAAAGTGCGTGAAGCTGCTGAACTTGGTGAGTTAGATGCACTGATAGAGAAGCAAGCACAGTTTGGTAGACGAGTGACACAAAAGAACAAGTGAACGAACGAACAGAAGAACGTGTTGGTTTCAGCATGTTCTTCGTCTTACAATGTGTAAGAAAGGATTGCGTAAACTATTGAATTGCAATAGTTACACAAGCGTAGGAAAAACGTGCAGAGTGTATGGTAAGTTACACACAAGTTACACACGCATTACGAGGATGATGTAAGCGTTTGATATTAAGAAATAAAAAAACTACGTAGTTACTGAGTGGGAATTGAATCGAAAATGTCAGTAGCAGCAAAAAACGCACTTTCTGAAGCTATTTCAGGAGGATATGGTGATCAATTCGTGCCTCAAATTACTGACTTTTTTAGAAAAAGTCATCTATGATTTTGAAATACTTTATTACGTGTATCTTTTGATGAAACGTTTGCGTTGAAAAGTTTCAAGGTCTTTTACTGATTCAACCAAGAAATAGATTTGAAAAATGAGAGATATTGGATATAAGGTACACAATTCAGAAAATTAGCTGCAATCGTAAATGCTACCTTTTGTCTCATGTGCTAAATTCACCTCTATTAATCGTTCAGAAAGAGCGTTCAGAAGCAACAACACATTAGCAATTAGTTTAGTGTTCAATCAGAGAGTTCCGCAAGGCAAGAGGGTATGTTCAACTAAAGGCATTTTAGAGTACTAAAGAATCATCTCTGGTCGAAAAGTGAAGATAGACCACCAGTTATTCCCACAGATCCAGTTACCCCATATTCTAGTCAAGGATGGATTGATTGAGGGGATTTTCTCTGTTCTAAGAGATAGTAGCCACTTATAATATTTAGTGCGGGTCAACGAGGCGGAGAAACTCATTCGAGAACTTAATTTTTTAAAACTGGGCAGAATTGTCTGAATGGTCAAAATCAAATCAAAGCCCAGCTGATATCCTGGCTGCAGCATCGCGCATATTTCGAGATAAATGATGGGTTGATTGGTCAGTTTTTTTTGCACTGACCCAAAGAAATCCAATAATAAAATTTCAAAGATTTTGAGACAGCAAGAATCTTTATCAGATAGCATGTTTTTAGGTAAATCAGAATACTCTATGTAGTCCAAATCTGAAGACAGACCTCTCGATGTCCCTGCAAGCCCAAGTTAATACTACAAGTATTGCGGATGGATTAGTTGGCCCGACTGGTTAGGAACAGTCAAAGGTAAGTAAAACAGCTCAAGCAACTAACTCCAAAGAATTCAGCAACTCCTCGTAGTTCAACTCACCCTTCTCTTTCCCAGCCAGTTTCACCTTTAGCTCCAAAGCGCGTAGCACATACGACCAGTTGCCCAGAGACGTATTGATCCACAGAAACTGATCGACCAATTCCTCCAAGTTGTCCGGGCTCTTCTCAAGTGCCTCCAACAGTGGTGCAGCATGATAGTGCTCGAAGATTTTCAGATGCTTGACTAGCTGATTCAGCGCTCTGAGTGATGTCTGATAGTCACAAGCCTCGAGAGCCTTGTCCTTCAGGTCAATGTACTGCTTAACAGTTGAATCTACCTGCATTTGCAAACGCTCACTACGGGCGTTTTGAGCATCCTGCAGGGTATGTTTGACTTTAGGGTGTCTGAGAAGTCCATACGCCATTTCCGCTGGATGCTTGGTCTTGTAGCCAGCTCGAAGAACAGCCTGTGAACCATTGCCATCCACCTGGTATTCTTCGACAAACCGTTGCTGCTTGAAGGTCAGATGTGGAGATGCATTCATCTGGATACTCCTCGATAGGAAATTGGGCTCGGATGAAAATCAATAATTAAATCTATTCTACTGGAAGGTTGGGTATTCCCATCATCATGATTAATCAAGTCTGGTACTTTATCTACTTTAACAACCATGCTGATGGTAAATGATTCTTTCTCTAACGATAATTGCTGAACAGAACTAATCTTTATACGGTGAAATAAATTTTGTTCAAAAGAATAACTCCTATTGGGATTACCATCTCGATCATTAGTTAAAATAGCTCCATTCACCTCGCCGTGAAGTCCATTTCCAGATGTGTCATTCGCATTTCCAAAGAAGGGATAGTAAGCCACTAAGCCATCACAGACATCCTCACAGTATTCTGTGGTCGGTTTCATCGTGAAGGCATCGGTAGTGTCGCCAGTGTTTTCGGTATTATTAGAAGTGTTGGTGTTCGGAGGATCGTTGGTAGTACTCGTATTTGTGGTCTCTGTGCTCGAACTGCTGGAAGAGCCACTTCCACTTGAACCTCCACCTCCTCCAGCCAGTGCACCCAGAACCACGACTCCAGCACCAATCCCACCAGCCGAGGCCCAGTTGGTCTTCGTCTCCGTGGTGGTTTCACAGGAGCTTTGGGTTTCGCACTGCTCGGCCAGTTGCGCCTCATCGCTGCAGGAGTTGATGAAAAGTAAAGGGATGCTGAGGAGGAGGGGTAAGATTCGTTTGATACTTCTCATCGATTGACTCTGTAGCGTGGCTCTTCGTTGGCTCAGTTGGCACCCATCCAGGCCAATACCTTCTGGGCCTGGGATCGCATACCATTGGCAGCTGCTCGGCGATACCAACTGACCGCCTCTTCTTCATTAACTTCGGTCCCTTGACCCTTGCGATACATTGAGGCCAGGTTGAACTGCGCCGGACCATACCCCTGCTCTGCTGCTTGACGGTAGAGTGCCAATGCTTTTTCGTGGCTCTGCTCAGTCCCCTTGCCGTAAAAGTGTAAAAATCCCAACCTCGTCCGGGCCACCACATCTCCCTGCTCAGCAGCTTGCTCAAACCAGTAGACTGCTTGCTTGTTGTCAACCGCAGTTATCAATCCTTCACGCTCAATAATTCCCAGGTTTCGCTGGGCCACCGCACTCAGTTCTGCAGCATCCTCCAAGCTGGCCTCCGGGTAGTCAGCTGCGAACTGTTGCAAGGCTTCCAGCAACCCCCTGTTGGGCCTGGAGGGTTTTGAGAGCAGCCGATTCAACTCAGCCAGGCGTTCAGTTTCTGAGAAAATAAAATTCTGTGAAAGTTGCCGAATGCGACTCAGCAGCTCATTGGCCGAGCAGCCGGCACACTCATTGGTCGTAGTCCGGTTGGCATCTAGCAGATACTCGGTCAATGAGATCTGGAAGAGCCTGTTGACTTCGGTCAGTTGCAACACGAAGAGACTCTCCAGCTGCAGAAACTCCTGAACCAGCTTCACACAATTCTCAGCAGTGCACTCCTCTGCCTCCAGCTCTTCAAAAGCCACCATCTCAGCTTCTTCATAGTCACTGGCTGAGACCAACTCATACTTGCCAGAGAGCTCCCCGCGTAGAGAGTTGTAGATCAGGGTGCTCTGGGCAGCAGATATTTCACCTAGTGCGGCCACCGGGGCCAGTGCAGCTCTTGGCTTATCCTCTGCCTGCAAGCTGAAGGTCAGGGTGAGCAGAAAGCTCATCAGAAAGAGTGAGATTATCAGTTGCTTGATTTGCATCTTTAGTTCTCGATTTAGGGTTGCAGGGCTTGTTGAAGGGGTCCCAGATCAGCCTTTTCAATCACTTTGCGGAAAGCTCTACTGAGCAGCTGAGCCCGGAAGTCCGGATCCTCCTCCCATTGGCGCGAAGGCAGCTTTTGTAGGCGGGGTTGCCAGCTGCCAACTTTTTCAATTGCTCCCTCCTGGTATCGCCAAACTTCAGCTTGTAAGGAAGCAGTGGCCATCCCTTTCCAGAGGAAACTCTGCTGTGACTCTAGCTGACCTTTGAAGGAGAAAACCACGGCAAACTTCGCCCTCCGGTTACGCATTAGCCGAGATATCTTGCGCTCATCTGCTTCAGGCAGGATCTCTGTTCGCTGCAGCACCCGTAAGGGTCCAGATTCCAGCTGTTCCCGCAAGTCACTGAGAGCTCGCTCTTGGGCCAGCCGTAAAAGAGCAGCCTGCCCTGGCTGGGCCAGCTCGTTATAAATCAAAAGAACTGCTGGTCCCCGTCGGCGTTTGCCTTCCAGTCGTGCTGGCTGCAACAGGACGTTGCCGGCAACAGCATCCGGACGCAGAAAGAAAAATTCTCCACCAGCGTGTCCCGGATAGATGGCTGAGAAGATCGGGGTCTGTTTGGCACCCAGCGAAGTTGCCACATCGTTGGCTACCTGCTCTTCTAAGTGCTGACCCAGCTTCTTTGAAGGCAGATAAGGTTCTTGGTTGTTGCGAAGCTTGCTCAACAAGTGGTAAGCAAAGATCGAATGCCCACCCCAGGTGGCACCACCGTCAAAGACCGGCTCGTTACTACCGGAGGTCAGTGTCTGGAAGGAAGGGTCGGCTGCCTTGTTGACGTAGTAGCCTTCGGCCTGCCAGTCCAGCGGACTGCCAAGGCTGCGTTGGCTGGTCACAAAGGTGCCACTGAAACAGGAATCGGCAATCAGGAGCTTGTGCTTGGCTGGGATGATCTCCAGCTCCTTGCGGATCACTTCATTGGGCAAATAGTCAAATTGATCAGCTGCATCCACTGGTACCCAATAGCCCCGCTGGGAAGCTGATTCAGAAAAGCCGTGTCCGGCGTAGTAGACCAGCAGGCGGTCCTCCAGACGGCTGCGTTTTTTCAGTTCTCCAAAAGCCTGCAGGGTCTCCCTTCGTGTCGAATCTGTCAGCAGCACAATGTCTTCTTCCAAAAAGCCGTAGGATTGGACCAGCACAACCGCGAGTTGTTCCACATCATGGATTGGGGTCTTCAGGTCTTCCCAGTGCTGATACTTATTATTGCCAATCAGCAGAGCCCGGTAGCGAAAACCCTCAAAGGTTGTCTGCTGCTGCTCAGCATTGGCTTGCGGTGGCTTCACCGGCCGGATCGCCCGTTGCGTCTCGGCATGGCCCATTTGCAGGCAGCAGATTACAATCAACATTGAGAGCAGCAGTTTCTTCAGCATATCTCTTTTTGCTTCCACCAAAATTAGTTCAGCAGCTTTTCCAGGGCCAACAGGGTCTGCTCATCGAGGGCGTGCTGGATGAAGGCGATCTCACTCCCAGCCACCCCAACCAGGGCTGGGAAGACGCTCTTTGTTTGCTCGGGGAAAAACTTCTTCAACACCCTGCCGAAGGGATCAGAATAAAAATAACTCTTGGGCACTTGCAATTGGGTGGCGTAGCGCTCGATGTCCTTCTTGGAATCTGCCTTCAGTGGACTGATAAAAAGCAGTTCAGCTTCCGGAGCATTGCTCCGCATCCAATTGTAGAGGGCTGGAATTTCAGTTACACAGGGCACACAACCAATGAAGAAGAAGCTCAGGACATAAGGGGTCGACTGTTGGCGACTGTCAAAGCGGACACGTTCTAGATTGCTGATCCAAAAGTCAGGAGCAGGGGTCTTGGCAAGCAGCGGGTGTTGGCTGAGGAGCAGCAGACAAAGGTAGAGGGACCAAACGCGGAAAACATTGAATGACAAGGCACAAGCTCACTTAAGGTCAAAGCCTTTTCTCCCGTTGGATCAACCAACTGTGACTCAATTCAAATCGGGTTTGTCTATCATTTTTCAGCAAAGAGACGCTAAACACATCAAAAAGTAAAATTAATTTTTGAAGAGAACAGGTTATTGCAGGCCAGCGTCTCCAAGGAAATGACTTTGGTACCAAGCACTTGCTGTAGGCTTGGCCTAAAAACTATTGGCGGAGTCCCAATATAAAAAGGGGGGGGTGTTTGTGCTCCCCCCGGGGCTATTTGTTAGAAGTGAGAAATTAGAGGTTGGCTGCTGCCCAATGGATGTCAACCACTCTTGGCAACTTGATCAGCATCATGATTCAGCAAAGAACTCATTGCTTCCTGAGCCTTATTGGCAATGCTTTGCTGGGCAGCAGGAATAAACTTGGCGTAGCGGCGGGTCATTGGAGATCCGGGAGAGTGGCCTAATTGATAAGCAACTTCATCAAGAGTCGCTCCAGATGATAAAAGGCGAGAAGCCACCGTATCGCGCAGGCAGTAGTTTGGCCGATAGTCTTCCGGAATCCCTGCTAGATCTCGTATCCTACGGAAGTGACGGAGGTATGAATCCAACTTACGTTGACCTCCTGCTGGACCTGGAAAGACAAAGCGACTGGTTCGCATAACTTCTGGACAGTCCTCGAGCAATTCTCGTTGCTGCTTTAGAATTGAATGTAATCTGTCACTCATTGGAAAGATGAGTGACTTCCCACTTTTCGTATCTCGCTTGGTGTAAAGACGTTGTTTGAAATCTACATCCGACCAAAGCAGCTTTAAAGGTTCGGGGGCTCTTGAACCAGTCCACGCTATGAACTGGTGAAGGTGAGAAAGTTGGATGATCTGGAAAGGATGGCGAGGTCTTTTGTTGAGGTCATAACGAGGCCTCACCATGAAACCAATTGGGAATAAATGGTGTGCCTTTTTGATTCTAAAAGCCCATCTCAGAGAGAGCCTTACCCAATCACACTGGGCCTCAACCCATAAGTTCGCAGTCCTAATAAGCGCGTGCTTCCTCCAACTGTATAAATAGAAAGTTGATTACTTTCTGGACTAGAGAAAATATTGTTGGTCATTGTAGTCCGACCACCATCAGTAAAAATTTCGATGGAGATACTATCGAGAAACATTCTAATGTTAAGCTGAGATTGGCCCGCTGACTCCAACAAACATTTTCGCTTTAGAGCAGAGATGTTCCCTGAGCGAGTACGATCAAAAATCATCTCACCTCGCGCAAGATCTAACTCTAACTTTGTCTCTTGATTCTTAGAACCGCGCAAACGGAAAACAATTCGCTCTGCACTAGTCTCCAACAAGTCAAAGCTAGCGATGATTTCACAATGCACTCCGTCTCCAGCAATAAAGGGTAAAGCTTCTGATTCGTGAATCACGCATGGCAAGTAATACTTCTCATTCTCTCTGAGCCGTTCTATCTCAAAAACTGGCTCGCTGGCAAGCTTCCCATCTGGGCACAGTCGTATTTGACGTGGGAGGGTGATGCTACCATACCAGCCCAAATCGCTAGTGTCATAGTTGCCACGACACCAAGGCATGAATGGCCAGGATCCAACCCAAGCCATGAGCAGATCCCGACCCCTGTCATCACGAAAATGTTGGGGGGCATAGTAGTCGAAACCCCAATCGACCGAACCCATGGTCTGCCAGTGAAATTTCCCGGTCTTCTCATCAAAATCCCCGGTCAAGTAGACTACCTGACAATCATGAAGTCCCATTGGGGAATACATCAATACCCACTTACCATCCAAGGGAAAGAAGTTAGGACACTCCAACATGGTACCCAACTCACCGCGGCTCTCTATTAGATAGTTAATGAATTCCCAATTTTTCAAATCTTTGGACCGATGTAAGCAGACTTTGCCAAGACCGTTTCTCTGGACATTGGAGGGCTCAATCAAATCACTTACTCCATCAGTAACCCCAGTCACCATGTACCAACAATCACCCTGCCGCCAGACCTTGGGATCCCGAAAGTCATGAGGATTGATTCCAGAGGGTGGGTCTGCAAGGACGGGATTGTGATTTGATTTGGCAAAGGAATAGCCATCCGATGAACTGGCCATGCACTGCACTTGTCGATCTTGAGCACAGCCGGTATAGAACAAGATCAGTTCATCCTGATGTTCAATAGCAGATCCTGTAAAGATTCCTCCACCTTCCCAACCATCATAATCCTCACTTGGGGCAAGGGCTTCGGGCTGATGCTTCCAATGAATCAAGTCTTCACTGATTGCATGACCCCAGTGCATTGTGCCCCATTTTCCGCTAAAGGGATGGTGTTGGTAAAACATATGAAACTGTCCCTGAAACTGAATCAATCCGTGGGGATCATTCATCCAGCCTACAGGGGTTTGAAAATGATAGTGTTCCCTCCAGGGATGCTGGGCTATATCCGATTTATGTTGGCGAACATGCTCTTCAACCAATTGAATCTTTTCCAGATGTCGCTTTGCGTTAAAACCCACATTTCCCTCCACAATTTATTTGGCTTTTTTATCTTTTAATTATCTAAGCTATGCTGCGCACCAGTGCACTAAAGATTATTCCTGTAAAGGTTCCAGTAGTACTGATAATTTCAGATTGAGATAGGAAGACACTTCTCAACGGAATTGGTTATATGTCCTTTGTCACATTACTTTAGTTACGCGCTCCCTAGTCACTAAAGGAAGCAATGCCTTACTTGCAGAAGGACCGATCTGCATAATGAACATCTACTCGATATTGCTGGTATCAAAAATATGCTAATTAAATCCAAGATGAAATGACTCCACAATTCATTCGTGTCTTGCAGGTCATTTGTATAAACACAGAAATCAAAAATAGTGTGTAGAGTCGCCCCGAGAACTGTGTCTTCCAAAGAAGAACGTCCTCGGGAATTGGGAGGAGAAAGTCACTAAGCTAGAAGAGAATCTCAATCATTCCAAGTATTTGAGAAGTTCTCAATAAATCCAGCCAGGTCTGCATCTGGATTATACACCCGGGAGATATTGCGGATTTCATTAGGAGTAAGCACGCACCCATTCAAGAACTGACGTTCGTAAGCATCAACGTTTGATGCATTCACGGGAATCAAGCTAAAATCAGGCTGGGTATCTTCAATGGGGAATCCGTGCAAGTAGTCATAAAGATGGATCATTGCAAAACCACCCCCCATCCAGTGGCCTCCAATGCTGAATGACAACTTACCATCACGAATATTCTGAGCGACTTGTTCGTCAATATCGCAAGTAATTACGTCGATATCTGTTCGTCCAGCTTGCTCAAGAGCGAATTGGGCTCCAAGTCCAGCAGTTGCTCCTAAAACAATAATCGCATCAATTTCACCTTCTCCAAAACGTGCAACGTACTGCTCTGCGTACTTGATCCCAGTCTCTCGGCTCAATCGATCTCGGCCCTCCATTATCACTTCAGCATCGGGATACTTGTCAATTACTCTTTGAGCTCCTGCCCAAATATATTGAGTTGTGATGACATCCTTCGGATTCCAAATCATCGCAATTTTACGATGGCCATCATCAATCGCAGCCTGAGCCATCGCAGCACCCCAAGCATCCAGGTTGGTACCCATTTGTCCGATCAAGAACTGGCCATTGTACTCTTTGTCATAATCGGCAACCACTACTCTTCCAGCTGTCATACCAGGAATACGATTGCGTTCCAGTAATCTGGCCACCTGAGCTCCAGCAGGCGAAGTTAGTGGGTTGAAAACCATTGCATCTGGTTGGCGAGCTACCAAAGATTCCGCTTGGCTTACGTGTTTACTCTCACTGTTTTCATCATCAGCAAGGATTTGCTCAATATTTAATGCCCGGGCTACACATTCCTGGAAACGATGCCGGTTAATAACCCATGGATTGGTTTGAGGCTGGCCTAAATCAGCAAAAACTAAGTCTTTGCGGGGAGTAACTGCTTCCGCAAAAGAGATCGGAGCCAGCATCATAATACCAAGCACGCCGTGAAAAAATCGCTTCATGTTACCTCTTCAGAAAAATATATTCTCATTGAAAAACAAGCTAAGCAAAGTTTCGAAAACATTTCTTCACATAGGCCCTCCATTTTCTTAAGTTTATCAGGTAGCAGGTACAGATACCTACTAGTGGAAAACTATTTGACTACATCGATCTGCTTACGGTTGAGTGATATAGCAATCGCGATGATCAACAAGAGGCCTCTTGCAATTCTACTCCAAGAGGGAGGAACCCCAGCGATTGTTAAGCCATTTGCAACAATAGTCAGCGTCAACGCACCAACCACTGTTTTCAGAACACTACCATAGCCGCCCGTTAACACTGTGCCTCCAAGTGCAACAGCTGCAATGGCATCTAACTCCAACATTTCACCTGCTTGTACAGTAGCTGCCCCGGATCGAGCCAAGTTGATAAATGATGCCAACCCAACCATAAACCCTGCAGCAGCAAAAACCTGGATTTTAAACCAGTTGACTGAAATTCCTGTCAAACGAAGAACTTTTTCGTTTCCGCCAAGAGCTTTAAGTTGTTGGCCAAAGACTGTTTTTTCATAAACAATCCAGAGTAAAACCGCGACCAAAACTGTGAAATAGAGAATTTGTGGGAATTGACCGAGATCCAACAACCATTTGGCTTCGATTGAGGTGATGTTGCTGTTGCTCATTGGCTGATCACTTACATATATGGAGCGACCATCTGAAACAATTACCAGCACAGCTCGAACAATAATAAGCATTGCCAGTGTAGTTACGAAAGATGAGATCTTGAAAAGCGAGAAAATAGCCCCGTTGAGTACTCCAATAAGCATCGCAGCAAATATTCCGACAATGAATCCCAACTCTCCAAACCAAAGCATTCCCAAAGCTGCCATGTAGGCACTGAACCCAAGGTTGGAGCCTACAGAAATATCAATGGATCCAGTCGTAACAACTAAGAGTTGGGCAAAGGCCAGCAATAATAAAACAGGGGTCTGCTGAGCAATAAACGTCCAATTGCGAACAGACATGAATCGATCTCCACTGATGAACCAGAACAACAAAATCACCAATGTAATCGCAATAAATGGGACATTATCTCTGAGCCGATTAACCCAGACTCGACCCTCAGGAGAATCCCAATTGGGCAAACCCAGCCGAGCCATCAATGTCCTATTCTCCATATTTGGCAACATCGTTTTCTTTTCGACATCACTTGCCATGAAAGACTCCTTTCAGCCAGTCGTAATGGCTTTAACTAGCTCGTCAATAGTCACCTCATTTCGCATGAACTCTTTAGAAGTGTTTCCTTGATGGACCACCACCAAGCGATCAGCCAAACGGAAGACTTGATCTAAATTATGACTTATCAAGATTGTAGCGGTATTGCGTTTGCGAATTTCATTGATCACTCTTTCAACCTGTTGCGTTTCATTTGGCCCTAGGGCTGCTGTAGGTTCATCTAGGATGACAATCTCTTTCCCCCAGGCAATCGCTCGTCCAATGGCTATACTTTGTTGCTGGCCACCCGACATTTCTGAAATTGGGCGCTTGAGACTCTGGACAGTCTCTACCTTAAGCTCTGCGAGCACTTCCCTGGTCTTTTCCTGCATTTTCTTTTCATCTACGAAGATCCCAAATTTTCTTGGAACCCTTCCTAAGAAAAGATTATAAGGTGCTGTCATATTCGGAACTATCGCTAGATCCTGATAAACGACTTCAACTCCCATTTGTCGTATGAAGCCAACTGTATGATCTTGACGAGCAATAGATTTACCTTTAATGCTGATATCACCCCTGTCTGGAGTTAGCACTCCAGCAATAATTTTGATTAAGGTTGATTTTCCTGCTCCATTAG
>JACLAC010010076.1_pt1 | contig 20216 bp, 13 predicted proteins | sample 8027881 | NCBI WGS metagenome assembly JACLAC01 (sample SAMN15725517, study PRJNA655200) | protist metagenome | isolation source: fluorescence activated cell sorting (FACS) single amplified genomes of... | place: Spain: Blaines Bay Microbial Observatory, Mediterranean Sea | collected 2016-01-19 | reverse complement strand
GACTAAGTCAGTACCTAACTAACTTGCCAATAATTGTCATGATTGTCTGTCTCTACCAAAGAAAAAGTAGTCTTGAAATATCTCATAGCCTGAAGCTTGCGGTAAGCCTTGGGACAGATGATCCGGCTGTTGGCAAACCCAATCAAAGTGTGCTTGCTCAAAGTTGGCTTGATGGTCAAGCTTATGGAAGACAAAAGCAGCAACCAAACTAAATAAGTTAGACGAACTTTTCAGGTTTCCGCAACACCCCACTTCTTATAGGTCTTAGATAGGACCAGGACAGTGAATAGACATATGCATATACATATACCAACCTCATGTGACGGCAAGAAGAACTCTATAGAGTTTTTGCATTAAAATTAAATTAGCAAAGCAGAGCATGCAGGCGTTTGGGTGTCATCCGACGATGCAGCGAGGGGACCTCAGGTGGCCGTAACTGTAAGTATCAGGGTTGTACAGTCCGGCGTCCGCAGCGGCTGTGCTACTACTGTAGTCTGCTACTGCTACGTGCTGCACGGAGACGGCGGACCTCGGGCCCTCGGCCACGCCGCCACGGCCACGCCAACCGCGCCAACCGCGCCAACCTGAACCAGCTCACTGAGCTCAAGGCAGCAATCATACCATCACATGCACCATGGCTGCAGCTGCACCGATGCAGCCGATCGCGAGCGAGCCTGACTCTGGCTCTGAACCAGCAGCAGCAGCTGAGGCTCTGCGCCGCTCGGCGGAGGACCTGGCCCTCTTCTTCAAAGGCTGTCCCTTCTACTGGCCGCGTGCAAGCCGGCCTGACTGTGAGGCCATATGCAGAGGCCGCCTCGACCTCTCTCCCGATCCTGATGGACCAGCAGCAGCCGCAGCGGCAGCCGACCCGGATTCTGGCTCACCCGCGACAGGGTCAGGGTCGCAACTCCCGAGAGGCAGCTTCCTATTTCGGCCCTCGGCGAATGCGCCCTACGCCGCCGTCTTGACCCTACTGGCCTCCAAACCTGACCAGCCGGTGCTCATCAACCACGTCTTGCTGCGTCTCGACGAGCAAACCAACGAGCTCAGCTTTGGCGACGAGATGCATCAACTGGCCGAGTTCAAGTGGAAGTTGTGGAAGGACTTTGTGCACGACGCGCAGCAGACGGGAATCGTGGCTAAGGGCATTGTCAACCCGCAGGCGTTAGCCGACGCGGCGAATTGTGAAAATGCGGGAGATGATGCTGACCGCAAGCTACTGCCTAACGCTATCGAACTTGAGCTGGAGGATGAGGACGACGATAAGGCTGACCGCCCGGGTGCGCTCGCCGGATGGACGAGAAATCAGCTGACCTTGCTGACTCTGGGCATCATGCTTGTCAGCTTCTTGCTCGTTTCCATTTTTGTATGGTTGCTATAATTGTTTTAACAATAACAATAATAATAGTTATTGTTATTACTATTATCAAGGCGTTACACTGCGTAGACCTCGGACGGCAAGAAGGAAGAAGCCAACGATCCAGCAGGAGATGCAGATGAATCCATCGTAGACGAGATGGTTGGAAAAGGCGAAACCCTTGCTCATAAGCGAGCGCATCGCCTCAGCGGGCAACGCGACGGGGCAGGTAAGTGCCTACGTAGCGCATTACGGCGGGCGCACCACTCAGTGGCCAGATAACACCCGAGCACATGAGGAGGGGCAAGATGCTGCCAATCACAACCTGCATCGCATTGTGCTCGTTAGTACTCATCGAACTGATAACCATCCCGTAGAGCATGCCTGACAGGCCCAGCAGGAAACAGAGACAGACGATGCAAAAGAGGCTCCCAAACTGGGGCAGTTCGAAGCCCACCAGCAGAATAAGCAGCACGACAGTGATTTGGACCGAGAGCACCAGCAGCTGAGTCAGCACCTGGCTGATAATCACCTCCGACGGCCTCACGCCCGAGATCCAGGCGCGCTCCAGGGTGCCCTCCTTTCGGTCGATTACCAGCACGATTGCGGTCATGGCTATGGACTGCGAGAAGAGGATGAAGCTCAAGATGGCCGGAGCGATAAAGTCGCGATACTGCGGCGACTTCACCCCAAAGACTGGGGGGTCGATCACGATTGGATTGGCCGCCAGCTCTGGAGGCATGCCGGTCCGGTTGAGAGCCTGGCCCAGCGTCGCCTGGTAGGCTGCCATGGCCTTCTTCTGGATGAAGACAGCCACCTGGGAGTCCGTCTCATCGAGTGTCAGGTGCACGCTGGTTCCCTCGACTACGGACACATCGTGGCTGCACTGACCATAGCGCCGCAGCAGGTCAACGGTAAAGTTTCTTGGCACGTAGACGACACCCGACGAGCGGCCGGCGCTAAGGTCGTAGATGGCCACCTCCAGACTGTCAAATCGCGAGATGCGAAAGGCTGAATCGGTGTCGAGCAAATCAACGTAGGTCTTGCCCATATTCCAGTCGCTCGCGCCGGGCAGACCGACGTCCAGTTGGACCACATTGATATCAACAAAGCGTGGGTCGTTGCCAATCGCCCAGCAGTAGAGGGCCAGCTGAAAGGCGGGAAGGAAAAAGTTGAAGAGCAGGAAGCGCGTGTTCTTGCGCATTTCCATGAGATTCTTCCACAGGACAGCGTACACATGCGTCAGCCGCGGTAAGATGCCGGCCCCGCCGCTGTGAGAGGGTGGTGGTGCCGCGCTGCTGCCGCGATCGCGACCGTGGGCTACAGCGCTCGATGAGGCCGATGAGAGCGAGCTCCAGCTGCTTGTCGAATCGTGGCGTGCAGGGTTAATGCTATTCTTGTGTGCAGCAGCTGCTGCTGATGCTGCCGATGACGATGAGCTCAGACCCTGTGGCCGGCCAAATGCCTTCTCTTCGTCCTCATTTTCGGGCACCGGAAGGTCCGATGGCGAAGCCGCCGCCGCAGTTGGCATTAGCAGAGGCACATTGGCCGAGTCATCAGCCGAGACCGAGGACGAAGACGGGCCACCAACCACACCAGCGATGCTCTCTATTTGGCAGAGCAGTAAGAAGGTCTCCTCCAACGACTCTTTGCCCGCCTGCTGCATCAGAACACGAGGTGGGCCGCTGGCCAAGATCCGACCATTTAGCATAAATCCAACATAGTCGGCCGACACACTGCGTGTCATGGAGTAGTAGTCGTAGTAGTAGTATTGGTGTGAGGTCAGCAAAGGGATATCCCGCAAACAGAAGAGAGCAAAAAACCGACGTACCAGTCCTCAACGTAGTGCGTAGTCACTATGCATGTCACACCTTTCGAGCATTCGATGCGCAGGTACTCCCAAATCCTGCGATCAGGTATTTGGTTGAGAAGGGTAGGTATCAGTTGGGAATGATTAAATTCAGAAAAAGAAAATAATAAAGATTAATAAGAATAATAAGAATAGTTATATAATGTACCGAGCCCGCAGCGTCGGCTGAACACCAACGGTAGGCTCGTCGAGACATAGCAGCCGAGGCTCGTGCAAGAGCGCAATACAAAGGCTAACCCGACGGCGTTGGCCACCGGACAGGTGAGTCAGCAGTCTGCTCTTGTCGGGCAGCTCCAGGAACTCAATCAGGAAGTCGCGCCGGGAGGTAAAGTCCTTCTCACTCATCTGTGTCATGCGCACGTTCGAGGAGACAAGAGAGTCAGCAGTGGCAAGACAGATAAGAAGCAAGATGAAAAAGAAGGAGGGGGAAGAGGAGGAGGAGGAGGAGGAGACTCACGCCATGCAGCATGCCGTAGTATCGCAGAGACTCGTCGATCGTCAGGTAGCGATGGAGAGCCGTGTCCTGGGGCATATAACCCACTGACCGGCCAATGGGTGAAGTCACTGGGTGCCCAAACACGTCGACACTGCCCCCGTGCGCCTTGAGCAGTCCCATGACTGTGGACAAGAGCGTAGTCTTGCCACATCCCGACGGGCCCAAGAGGCCATAGATGCAACCGTTGGGCACGTGCCAGCTCAAGTGCTTCAGCACCTCCTGGGAGCCGTAGCTTCGGTCCAGGTCTTTGCAGTCGACTGCGTTAGGCTCCTCGGCAGGAGAAGAGGCCGCGCCCGAGCGTGAGCGGTCTGACCGCATCGATAGCCTGTGCTGCGGGGGCCTGCTCGAGCTTTGGGCGTAGTGTGGCTCGTCCGCGTGGCCCGGCTTCATGGCGTTGGCCGACATAGTCCGATGCTCTGTAGAGTCTGTATATACGGCCGTGCGTGGCAGGCGGCTGGCGGCCGGTCTCCTTTGAATGGAGCTATAACAAAGGAGATTCCAATGCCTTATTACGACAAACCGAGGGCGAGTCGGAGGGATGCAAAGCAGTGACAGCCGTGGTCAGACGGTCACTCAGACGGTCAGAGTGAGTTGGATCGGAATGACTTGAAGTAACTTAGTTGGACATGGACACTTCAGGACTCAGGTCATCGTCGTTGGCGTGCAATGTGCAATGGCAGTAGGTATATATAAACAAATAATATACCTAATTAAAATTATATTAAACAAAATAATAAATATGCACTTGTTGTGTATCTAAGCATTCCTCTTTCCGGTCTATTAATTAATTAATTGATTAAATAATAAATATAATTAAATTAGCTCAAGCTGGTATTCGTCGTGTAGCTGTGCATTCCTCCTTCCGGCCCAAGTAGTAGTCAATTAAATAAATTATTACCTATTAATTAACAATGCCATCAGCTGACGCTGAGCAAGTCAGGTCAGCGGCCCACCAGCCGTAGCTGCAGAGCAGAGCCCGAGATACGAGGTCGATTCGGTCGACGGTCTCAACTTTGACTCTGTCTCGGAAGATGGGCTTGACGTACGTGGATGATGCCGTCGATTATCCCGACGACGCCTGCTGAGGATGAGCTGCTGACTTACTACTTACTGCCTCAGTACTGATCGTAGCAAGCAGTCTCACTTTCTCTTAATTTTTTAAGTAACTAATTTTATTTGTTTATTTTAAAAAAAAGAAGGACAAATAAATTAATAAAAAATTTAAAAAAAAAATTATTATTATGCTAAATTATTAGTACCTATACCTACAGTATGTGCATGTGCAGCCTGAGCTTAAAGCTTAGTTGGAATGGTCACCTCAACGGGACGGAATGGCCCGACGTCGGGATTCAATGCCACGGAGAGTCACAGCCCAGCGGCTGGTGGGGTTAGGGGTTAGGTTAGGTCCCGTCTCAGCCGCTAATCAACCATGACGATGCAATGCAATGCAATGCAATGCAATGCGACGTGCCATGCCTACGTCTCATCATCTCATGCAAGCACTAAACACTTATCATGACACCCACACAGGCCCTTGAGAACAGGCAACGCGGCTAGAACAACTTGGATATAATGGGCACGGAACGGGTCTTGCAAATGGCGCCTTTGGATGTGAGAGCCGGGGACGGGATGTGGCCGCCAGATTGCAAAATGGTGTAGGTAGTGGTGATCGGGGATATCGGTGAGTCGGCCACTGCTGAACAACCTTATATCGATATATATCACTTAATTCTCCGACTGTCAGGAAATTACAGAAACTCACCCTCATGACTGGATAAACTCAGAAGCACCGCTAAGAACCACAGCTAAGGCACAAAAAATAATAAAAAACCGGCTAATCCTGGACATGGACATTTTCACTAAACATGAAAACAGCTTCTCTGTTGGCACATGCAACACTTCTCCTCATCGCAAACAGAAAGAAAACCGCAGGGTTGGACCGCTGCAAGAGAACAAACTGCTCGGTGTCTGGTTGCTTGGCAACTGCCTTGTCAGGGCGGGGAGCGTGTGTGGCCGGCGGGGGAAGGGGTTTAAGGAGGTTGGTCATTGGTCGTGGTGGCCCCTGGTGGGTACTGGACCATGCTGTGCGAATGGCAAAGTCCCATTTCTTTACACTCATCTACTGATAGCCACAGACGCAGTCTCATCCCGATTACTTGGCCAATAGAAACAGTAGCTTCGATTCTATTATATTATATCGACTCCTAATCCGATTGTCTGTCATCGGATAAGGTTAGTTAACTTAACTTTTCATTGACGATTACCCATACCCATCACCAATCATAGTGAATGGGTGAAACTGAAATGGAAACTGTGTTAGTATATAGTATTATATCCCGATGCGATCTACCCTCGGTATCGAATACAGAGATAAGCCGAGGTTTAGGTTTGTAGTTTCAGTTTCAGTTTCAGTTTCAGTTTCAGTTTGTAGTTTCAGTTTCAGTTAATGATGAGAAGCAGAAGATGGCTCCCGATGCCCGATGAGGGTCAGGGTGCACTCACAATCAATAATTCTTGACATTTACTCATTTTAGGTAATAACTATTCCAGAACGTCGTTTTTTTTTTTAAATACTAAATACTATGATGTAACATGTATAAAATGTAATAATAATATTAATAATAAACAACAAATATTAATTAAAAAAATTATTTGATTATTTAATTAATTATTAATGCATAGCTGCTCGACAAGTGCCAAAATTATTTAATTAACTATTTATTTATTTATTGATTATATATCAAAATTTATAACGATACACCAACTGATATAATTATTGTATACAAAAAGTATCAGAAAGAAAAATTAAAAATGTTAGAAGTATAACAAAAACCATCGCTCAGACTGGCTGTCTGATGAGCGAGATGAGCGCCCTCCCTCCGCAGGGCGGCCCTCCCACCGCCACCAAGGCCAAGGCGACAGGCACGCCGCTTCCCAAGAAAGCAGAAGCAACAAGCGATCCCGTCGACGAGGAGGCCGCCGCTGCCGATGCCGATGCCGATGATGGCGCAGATGGCTTTAACGTGCAGTCTATCACTCGGAGAAAACCACCTGCCTCCGAGGACGACGACAAAGGTGACGGCGATGACGGCGATGACGATGACGGCGACGATGTGCCCGCCGCACCCTACGCGGTGCGAACAGGAGCTGCTGCCTCTGCCTCTTCCCCACCAATTCCAGCGCCAGCACCAACGTCAGCGTCGGCGTCAGCGTCCGCGTCAAAGTCAGTGCTATCGTCGCCACCAAGTGCGACGACCAGCGCGCGGTTCAAGATTATGAGTGGTCGTGTTGATGTGCCAGATGTTGATTTGGTCCTGATGCTAACCCCCAAGGGCCCAGACGCCGACTTTTCGCCGCCACTCACCGCCGCGGCCAAGCACATTGGCACGGACGACGACGCGGACCTCTTTCTGATTGATTCGCGTAATAACTCTCGCGGCGTCTCGCCCGAGATCAGAAGTGCGCCCGACATGACAAGTGCGCCCGACCTGACAAATGCTGTACCCCTGGCGGCGACGGACTCGGCGATCGGTCCCGATCCCATGGTACTGGCCGGAATGCTTCGGGAACAGGCCAAGGACATGGTCGTCTGCCGTTCGCCGCTGGTGGTCCGGCGGTCGCTGCCTACGCGGCCTCGAGCGCTGCCCGTGAGCTCAATGTCTCCTATTGAGCCACTCCGCGTCGGGTCCGCGAAAAGCACCTTTGACTTGGCTGACGTGCGCCAGATAAGCCCCTCGTTACTGCCTGCCAGGATATTGCCTGGCCGCCGCCTTGGCGGACCACAACCGGCAGTGGCTCCCAAATTCGACTTTGGCAAGCTGGACCAGCGGCACCGGTCGCCGGCTTCGGCGGCGACAGCGGCTGATACCGCTTTGGCCTTGTCGAGCGACTGGCTGCTGGGCGAGGCGGTCGCTGTGGGGCGCAAGTCGCCGCTGGTGTCGGTGTCCCCCACCCTCGTGCTCGGTGCCGAATGGGACGATGACGACGACGCGGCGGCATCGTCGCCGGTTATTGACCACTTCACTGTCGATGTGCAAGCAACGCCAATCATGATGTCGCGACGGGCGCACAAGATCATGAGCAACCTCGGGTCCTTGCCTGCCATCGATGATCTGGACCCCGAAGAGCCTGAGTTTACACCGCCGAAGACGACCTTTACAATGGAAACAGACGAATCAGCGGAAGCGCTCGCGACGACAGCGACGGCGCCAGCTACGGTAGCAGCAACTGTAGTTGCATTAACAGAATCGCCACCAGCAGCGCCAGCAGCACCAACAGCAAAGGAAGAGGCACTGGCTGTTCCAGCGGCATCATCGATACAAGATGCGGCAACAGATGCAACCGCTTTGGTTTCAGATGAACCCACACGTGCGACAAAGAATGACTATGGTGTGGCGCCTGTTGCGGCTGTGAGGACTGATACTGATGCTGATTCCGCCATCGCAGCTGCAGCGCCTGAGGCGGTCGCCGTCCATACGAAGACGAAGAAGGAGAAGAAGAAAGGTCACAAGAAGAAGGGTCACAAGAGAAAAAAGAGCAAGGGAAGCGGCGATGGGAGCAGTTCGCACTTGCGCGTCCTTGTCGTGGACGACAACCCCATGGCACGCAAGCTGATGCGGTTCCTGATGAAGCGCATGAAGATCACTTGCGAGTTTGCCGAGAACGGTCAGGTGGCCGTGGACAAGGTGATCACGGACAATTCTTTTGACCTTGTCATCATGGACAAAGAGATGCCTGTGATGAACGGACACGAGGCCGCGCGCGACATAAGATCTCGTGGTATCGATATCCCCATACTTGGCGTCACCGCGCACGAGCACATCGACCAAAAGAAGGAGTTTGTGGACGCTGGCGTCGATGAGGTTCTGACCAAACCCGTGCGCATGAAGTCTCTGAAAAAGGCTATCAAGTCGGCAACAGCGTTGCCGAGCGGCAAGAAGTCCGACCACGTGGGGCGGCCCAAAAGGATGTTGTAACGACTGCCGCACCTGAGGCTGTGGTGCCTGTCGCCACGACAGCGATTGGGAATCAAGAGGAAGCAGTGGCTACCACCCCTGCGGCTCTGAAGCCAGAAGTTGCGACAAATCAACCGTCGGCTGATGCGCTTTAAATTAATTAATTATTTCAGAAGTTACGAAAACACACACACACACACGCGCGCGCACGCACGCACGCACACATTGAAGAAAACAACTTCAGATGTCAGCGAGATGTGGGTGGCACAAAGTCAGACCGTTGCGGCGCCGGTGGCCCACATAGACGGCGCATACCACCATCGGTGCGAGTGTGACTAACTGAATCACGTTCATGGTGTGGTACGTGTGATGGAACCAGTCGACCATGGGCGACTGCATGGTGCAGAGGCCGCCTGCAATCATCAGCGGTAGCGCCGTCACCAGTCCAAAATAACGGAAGCCAAATTCGTAGGCCGCATAGCTGAAGTATACGGCAAAAAGGAAGGTGCGGAAGAGGCCGTATGCGATAAAGGTGACCCACTGGACGGGCAGTGAGTTGACAACAGCGCAGATGGCAAAGACTATGCCCAGCAGTGAGGTCAGCAGCATGGCGACAGGGTGTCCGAACCTGTCTATGAGCTTGCCAAAGAAGGGCAGCAGTGGAACACCCACGACCATGACCAGGTTGAAGTAGTCGGCATAGTGGGACGCCTGCTCCTTAGAGACGCCCGAAATATCCTCGAGCTGCTCGTTGAGTGTGCCAAGATAATTGTTGGCCCAGAATACTGAAACGGTCATGTAGACGGCCAGGTTCGCAAAGGGCCACGACAGCAGCTGGTCCCAGGCACTCGAAACTTTCTTTCGGCGTCGCCGTCTCCGCGCCGAGGCCGAGGCCGATAGGCTGTCCAGCAGGTCACGGACCGAGTCGGACCTGATTGCCATTACGGAAAGAACAAAGTAAGGCAAAGTGCCAATCAGAAGGGGCGGAACGAGAACAGGAACGAGTCACAAGGGAATTTGCCAATATAATCGCGTATCGTACCTAAAGACAGAAGGCCGCCGCAGTCCGAGGCGGGGCTGGTCCAGCTCAAGGTTAGGCTCGTGCGCAGGAGAGTGAAGGGGCGCGTCGGGTGATGTCATCAGTGCGAGTAGTAGCAGCAGCAGCAGCCAGGCTGCGTACCCGTAGCACAGCGTCGGCCGTGAGACGTCAGTCTTCATCCAAACCTCCTTCATACCCAAGAATACCCAAAACCCTAGCTGAAAGAAGCCGCTAAAGGTCGTCATTACTGCGTTCTTGTGGCCAGGAAAGAGATTAGACAGGTGGAACAGTGCTATTTGGACGCCAGCCCCAGTGGCGCCAATCAACACGATGCTGGGCATGAAATAATCGTGACCCTCAGTCGAGAGACCCAACAGGCCAATACCCACAGCGACGCCGGCCAGCGATGCGGCCAAACAGGATCGCGGTCCGAAGCGGTCGAGCAGGTAACCAAAGACCAGGCTGCTGAACAGATTGCCCGCAGCAGCAAAGGTGTAGATGAGGTGCAGCTCATCCTTTTGCTCCTCGCATTCGATCTCGCCCTTGGGACACTTCCACTGGTACACACCGTCCTTGAGCAGCAGCGAGTCCAACCCGACCCACCCGAAGATGATTCCTGAGGCCTGCGACATGACGTGAGGGGAAGCGTAGGTTGTACGTTTGTGTGTGAGCAATGAATCAGCGAAGCAGACAGAGAAGAGAAGTAGGAAAACCGACAAGGCTGACCGACCGAGAAGACTTGCAAACACCCCAAGACGACGAGCAGGTACCTGGCCGAGTGGAAGTCGACACATGGAAACGCGGGCAGACGGTGCCGCGCAGTCTCGCGCCTCATCTTCTTGAGCATCGGTGTGGACGGGGTTGACGGCGCAGCCGATGCATTTGGCGACGGCGACGTCGAAATAGCCAGCCTGACCTTGTCCAAGAACTTGTCATCCTCCTCTACGGAGTGCGAGCCCAGCGACTCGAAGGAGGCAGAGGCAGAGTCGGGGTTCAAGTAGGTGGTCTCGTCAACCGCCACGTGCACTGCATCGTCGTCGTGCAAATCGGGCGGGTCGAGCCGCGTGTACGGCTTGGCCATCGTTCGGCAACTGAGGGGTATTAGCCAACTGAACAAGCCACCGCTAATCAAACCAGGTGCAAGCGTTAACCCAATAAAACCTTCAGGACGTAGTAACGACAAACCGGGGGCTCAGTAGAGCAGCTAAAATGCCTGGAGAAGCGCAGGCGCAGGGGCGCAATGTTTGGCAAATTCAAGCGCGTCGCCAAAACAGGCCTCAATTCCCACAACTTCAATGGCACACACCGACTGCTCTAAAACTACGATACCGATGGTTTAACGTGGAATAGAAAGCCAATGCAGAGATCTTTCGTGCGATACAAATGGCAGCAGTCGTGTGAGTCTATAGGCTGGGATAGAGGCGGTCAAAGTAGAGCCAATCTTAGGACAAATTTCAAGTTTTCAGGCACAAATGAATTTGATATACTTTGTGTTGTTGTTTATGCAGAATAGTCACTAAGTGAGCAAGTCAGGCAAACAAAAAGCTTGCTAGTTACTTGCTTACTAGTTTAGCTACCTAATCTGCCAGGAATCTTGAGTGTAACTCTGGTGTGTCTGTCAGATGAATGAACATGAACATTTCCACGGCGACGTGACGTGTGACGGCCCGGCCTGGTCTTTTCCCGAAATTCGGGATTTCGAATTGAAAATTTGGGCATAAAAAAAATCAAAAAAACCATATTTTCAAGTAAGTTCGTCCAACACAATTATCGAAGCGTTATACTCTATCTTCTGCCCCGCGCCCCCTTAGCGATTGTACTACTTTCCAAGGGCTTTATTATTGTCGCTGAGATAGTCTAACAGGACCTCCAGGGCAGTTGGTAGAGCCTCGTCAAGAAAAGACACACAAACAGCCAAGTCAAAGTGTTTCAAAGTGTTCAGTTTAAAAAAAAAGGTCGTTAAAAGGTCGTTGCCCACCCTGCGTCCCTATGATGGCCGGCTCTCGAGTGCCTCTCTCGCACGGCTTTGCAGTGGTGCGTGATTCCGGTGCGTGTCTGCAGTCGATGTGCCGATGAAGTTGGCAGACTGGCATCAGTGATTCAGTGGCATGCAACATTGCATTGCAAAGAGCCACGTTTGAACTTTGCCATCATGACATGATGACAATGCCATGCAACTCATGCAACTCATGCAACTCATGCAACTGATGCAAGTGCCCGGCAGCAAGGTGGCATTGGTAGTGCAAGGCTGTGCAAGGCAGTGCACGCACAGACCTTTACAGGCTTTGCTGGCACTCCAAAGATGGTCTCCTGTATGTTTAGTCGGATGTGAGCCGTTGGCCGCCCGTTGCACGTTTCGGCTTCAAACTGACCAGCCCAGTTGTGCCGATTGGTCTGCTTAGAGAGCAGCCTTGCACTTGGCAATTGGCATTCGGCCTGGATGTAAGGTACAGTCTCTCCCAGGACCCGCTGCCACGTACGATGGTTCTAGGAAGTCGTCGCTGATACGGACACACACGGTGGCGTGCGGTCGTTCCCACAATGGACGTGCCGGCCAAGCACATGTCGTCCGCAAGTTCATCAGGAACGACCACGGTATCGTCGTCATACTCCTCGCCAGCCCCAGTTGTACGGCTCCGAGCCGATGAAACCTCAGCGTCAGCCTCGCCAGTTGCGGCCTCTCCTTTGTCACTTCCCATCGTAAACTGGGCCTCTGAGGGCCGCTGTGTCGTTGTCGAGGAATCAAGGAGGGCGAAGCCAACCGGGGACGGCGATGGCGATGGCAACAATAATGTCGATGTTGGCAAGAGCGAGAGCCTTGCGCGAGCGGCGGGACCTCTCGACTTTGGTGCGCGCCACATGTTGAACAACTCGCTGCGACTGTCGTGGACGGACGGCCCACTTCCTGTGCATGTGACGCTGCGACTGCCCAAACGGCGCTGCCCGCTTAGAGTTGTTGGCTTCCGCTGCGTCGATGACGAAGAGTGCAACCCGGGAAAGCTGGACCTATTGGTGAGCTCCGACGGCCTACGATTTGCCCTTTGGAAGTCGATGGTGGCTCCCGTTCGGGGAAGTGGCGCACGCCTCTTTAGTGTGCAGCCGATTCCCAAGTCAATGGAGTTTATTAAGCTTGTGGTGGGTGCCACCGTGGATGCGGTGAGCAGTGGTGATGGCGCCGCCAAACAGCAGCAGCAGCAGCAGCAGCAGCCGCAGAAAGAGAAACAGAAGCCTGCCGTCGTGATCAACAGGCTGTTTCTCTTCGAGGAGGATATTGACGAAGTCGAAGCCTCCTTCTCCGACGTGGCCTTTGTCGATAAGTCAGACAAGCCCGAGGTGCAAGAGGTCAATTCTGAAGTTGCCGCAGCCGATGATGTTTCTCTCTCGGCAATCAACCTGCCAGCGACGCGGACGGCGTTGTTTGACGGCGATTTCAGCTTTAGTATTGTTCCGCCACCTGCCCAGGACCAGCCCCCGCAGCAGCCGTCGCCACTGTCGCCCGCTGTTGTTGTTACGACTCCTAAGAGCGGCAAGTCCGTGCCCATAGCGCCGCCACCCGTCCACAGTCCGTCGCTTTCGCTGTCTGAGTACCTCCTACGCGACTACCCCCCGACACCTCAATGGACTGGACATAGGAGCGACTCTGGTGCTGCTGTTGCCACCTCACCATCCGCCGTTGGCAACCCTCCCGCGTTTCATCCCGATTCGCCTGCGATGCATGATGCTGTGGCTGCTGCGCGATCCTTTGAGGCGAGAATCGCCGCTTGCGAACTAGCATGTCGCCAGCAGCAGCTGCAGCAACCAAAGTCTCCGCGCGCTGCTGTGGCGGCGGCAACAGCCGAAGTACGAACCCTGCTGCTGGAAGAGTGCCGACAAACGGTTGCCGCCGAGTGCAAGGCGCGGTTTCGTGCTTTTGAGAGCACGTTTGAGGCAGTACGTCGTGTTAATTTGTAGATTCTTGGATCGATTCGCTTTTGCCCTTTATTCTCTCTCTTCTTGTCTGACAACACCACCGTTCCGCTCAGAAACTCATGTTGATGTTGCAGAACCGCTTCAGCGAGTGGGGCCGTCAGCTTCTGGACAACATTGCCGTGTCTATGCAGCACAATCGCGACCTCGAGGAGCGTGTCATTACCCAGGTCAATGCCGAGTTCGCGCGTCTCAGCTCGCAGATGGCCAAGTCCCTCGAGCTCGCCCTGGGAGGTGTCCGCCAACGAGCGGCCAACTCGCTCAACGGCAGTCTGCACGCATCACCGCAGCGTCCTTCCCACGTCGCTTCATACTCGTCGCCAAAACAACCACAACCACAACCACAACCACAATCGCCACCGCAACCGCCACCGCAACCGCAACCTCCACTACGCCCGACGGCTGCTGATGCGCAGAGTGTGCATGACGTAGTATCAGAGCTACAAGAAAAACTGGAGAAGAAACGTTCCAAGCTTGAGCAGCTGCAGATGCTAACCACAAGCGGCATCATTGCGACCGACGACTCGTTTAGTGCGCTGTCCGGCAACGGTTCGGAGGAGCTGGAACTACAGCGTAGCAGGTACCCAGCCACGCCCAGCGTTGTCTTGCCTCCGCCAAGTCGGCTCTTTGCGCGAGCAGGTCCCCCTGCTTCCAGTCCAAATCTTGTTCCACCTCGAATCCAAGAACAGCGCTCGCTTTTTTCCCAACTATCGGGAGCCGGACCCACGCCTTTGCTGAGATCGGTGCCCATGCAAAAGCATCATCCGCCCGAGGCAGCCGTTGCCAATGCTGATGCGGTGTCTGTGCCCAATAGCCGTATTGAGCCGCCCGTACCGCCGTCGATGAATGAGTTCTCGAAGCTGCAGGAGAGGTACGACTGCCACAGAGCGTTGTATGACCAAGCAGTGACCGCAGCGGCAACAAGTAGGGATGCCAGACGAGGTTTTGGACGAATAAACAAGTTTTAAATATTTTCTTCCACTATCTCGTCCTCGATGGTGGCATCAGGGCCAACAAACGAGGGTTGAACTTCGATAGCAACAGGCGCGACTTCATCGGTAATCCCGACATCATCGTCGTCGTCGACAGGGATATCAAGCTCGGCACCGACAGGGTCGATGTCGCAGCCGCCACCCTTTTCGTCAGTTACCGAGCCCAGCATTGCCATCATTTGCGGTGCCTTGGAATCTGCAGAAACAACGTCCGATCCGCGGATTCGTTTGCGAATCACTACACGCGACTTTGAAGCAGGCGCCTTGCCAAGGCTCCGACTCCGCGCTCGGGGCCCTCCTGTATCTCTCACCATTGACGCATGATGCTGCAAGTGCGAGCCGTTGTCGGCAAACCGCGAGCCGGGCAGGGCGCGGTCGAGCGGCAGCCGTTTGCTGTTGCTGTTGCTGGTGCTGCCGTTTGGAGGGTGGTGGTGATGGAGTTGGCGGCGGGCACTCCGTGTGGTCTGCGAGCGCAGTGGAAAGGTCCGGTTCATGGTTAGAAATGAGGTAAAGTCGGTACGCTGCTGAATATGCGAGACGGGCGCGTGCTCGGGAGATGGCAATGGCGGCTTGAACTTGCGACCGTCGAGGCCCATCTCACGAGGTATCTGGATAGGCGGCACCTTGACTGGCTTGAGCGCCAACTCGGCTTCAGCCCGCTGCCGCGCCGCCCGCCGCTGCCGCCTGCGCCGAACGCGCAAATCGTGCTGTCGCCTGAGCTCTGCCGCGGAGACTACGGGTTCTGTGTTTTCCTTGTCGTGGGACTGCGGTGGTCGATAATTCCGGCGCTGCGGATGCAATGTTGGCGAGGACAGCGACGACGGAAAGCCGCCGCGCGGAGGGCGGTGCCGATGGTGGTAACGGCTCTGCTTCTGTCGCTGATGATGATCCTCTTCCCGCCTTTCGTGGCGTTCCGCCGATGAATTTTCACCGCGGTGGTGCGGTTGGGGATGCAGCTGCCGCCGTCGCTTGACATGACCGTTGTTGCGGCTGCCATGCCAGTACTCGCTTCGGGGCGTGGACTCAGCGCTGGGGGTATTGCGGGAACCGCGGCGGCGGCGGCGGCGACGGCGGTGGCGACGGTGATGGTGTGGATGGCGCATCGTGACTGGAGGTGTCTGCGCCCGCCGCAATTTCGGCAGAGGTATCCGCGATGACCGATGGCTCAGCGCCGCTTGGTGGGCTTGGTGGGACGCGACTGCGACTGCGACAGCTGCACCGGGCGATGACTCCAGAACCGCGGGCGTGGACGGGGCCGTCGCGGCAGCTCCGATCGGTAGGGACGAAGGCAAAGGCGAAGGCGAAGGCGCCGATGAGGACAGCAAGAGCAACGATTGGTCATGCAGCTGCCGTTTGGTCTCCTCAACCACATGGAACCTGGCCCTACCCTTGGCAGGGATCCTCGAGACGCCCTTGGCTGGGAAGAACTCTGTCCGCGGCTTGCCCCGTGAAGAAGGCAACGGCCGCAGCAACTGAGCTGCAGCGTGGGCAGCGGCGTCAGCCATCGTCTCAGGTCAGCTCAGCTGATGATCCTGAACAGCTTATCTGGTCACGTGACATCACGTGACATCACGTGACAGCATACGCATGGTGCCTGATTCAAGTATCTGGAATTCTAAGTTATAACGCATCTAAGCAGCTGCCGGTGCTCGCTATGTCAACCTGTGGGGTGTACGCTGTACCAAAGGAGATGTTTAAGGGTAGATAAGGGATGTTTTAAGGGTAGCTAAAGGATGTTAACTTATCGTGTTACAACATCCACTCTCAAGGGTCTCAGCCACACGACCGAGCCCCAATCCGGATGGGACCACCACCCAGCGAAAGACCTCTTTCTCGTATTTCCTTTGGCATGCTTAGGCACCCTGCAGGCGGCTCAGAGAGAGCGGTGGGGTGGATAAGGCGACAGCATTGGAAACGACCATTGACTTGGAAACTTCCACCAAATCCACCCATTACCAAACATGACAATATCTCATGCCATACCGCCTCTGAGCAGCGCGCACCCATCCGAAGGTTGTAGCCCTATGCATTGGCTTCATCCTCGTCTCCGATTACGCGAGTCCCGGCCTTTGTGTGCCCCTACAGTCGCTGTTATCGTCGAGACGAAAAATCTAAATCTGTTTCTCTGCCCAAGTCACAAATTAAGGAAATTAATCGAATTACACTCAACAGAAAGCCCCTCAAAATCAGCTGCTCAGTGCAGAAATAAGGGAATTATGACTTGTTGACGCGATCGACGAAGTCGGCTTCTTAGAAGATACAGAGACAAGACAACAGAGAGGGATACAGGACAAGCTCAAAATAGGTAGAAGGACATACCATCGGTGCGTGTCTGAGTACGAAGAAGGGTTCTCAGAATCGTCTCTTGGTAACCGCACACGCTTGCGAATACAAATGGGGAAAAACGACAGGATCCTGACAGGTGGCAAATTATATAATTCGTCCGATTCACAGTCACGTCCTAGACATCCTCACACTGCTGAATTCGCTATATTCCCAATTTCGCACTCAGTAGGACGGATCAGGGCTATTCTCTAATACATCGCTGAACTAGCAAATGAGCAGGTGCGCAGTACACTACCAAGATAGAAGACAGTCTTAGCTACGTTATAGTCTTTAAACGGTGCTGAGTGAGTGTCTGTGTGGTTAGGTGGTGACCATACTGGGCAGTGAGTCAGCGACCTCATCGTTACGTAACTAATCAACTAATATCTCACGCTACACCGCCTCAAGACCCCACCTCTTGTATTTCAGACCGTGTCTGCATTGCATCCAATGATTGCATTGATCTTGACCATTATTAGGTATAACTTTGCAGGAGTCATTCTCGAATACAATTCGTTTTGACAACCGGGTCTACTTGCAGTACTTGGGTTAGGCAAACCAGTGCCTGCCTTGTCGTCTTTGATTCGGTCTGTTTGGATGCCTGCAGCGGGTGCTAGGGTCGATTGAAGAGTGAAGCCCGAAACCGAGACCGATGCAAAATGACTTGGAACAACATGCTGCACTGAAGTCTGAAGTCGACGACACGGTCAGCACGTTGCTGCGCTGCGCTTATTGTCACAACAGCCGACACGGTCAGGACTCAGCACGGAGGTCAGTCTGACGAATACGCAGCGTTTGGCCAGCCAGCACTTAGATTGATTGATCTTGCCACTTAAACTTGGCTCGGTACTTGGAAGTTGGGTTGCAGATCGAGGACATCGAACTCTAGATTAGCGCGGCTAGCTGGATGTCGTCGATCTGATCGTGGATCGTCTTCTCAACTGCGACACATGTATTGTTTGGCGGGCGGGCCCCAGGCTTCTGCAGGGTCAAAATAAGAAAGAAAGGGACAAGCTCAGCACTGCCACTCTGGCTGGCCATCATGTGGAACAACCGTAATTCTCGTGACAAGGGTGATGATTCTGATGGTTCCCCCAACTCCAGCGGAAGCGATTTGTCCCACGACAATGACGATGATTATTCTGCCGACGACGACGAAGACGCTATCGGGATTTCCTTGGACGATCTCGCCTCTGCTGATGCGGCGAATGATCCTGAGAATCTGCGTGATATGCTGGAGCAGGTTGCTCTGGCCCTGGACTCGGCCGAGCGCATCGACTTGAGGCTTCACCGTGTTGAGAGCAGTGATTCCGACGACGATTGGGTCGGCATGAGTGAGAGCGATTACAGTGCATCGCGCACCTCGTCAAGGTGCTCGGTTGGCAGCGTCAGGAACGGTCGCTCCTCGTTGAAAAGCAGCCGCGATCCGACGCCCAAGAAACGCCGCTCCCGACGCTCTTCCATTCGTTACAGCCGTCGCAACTCGCAGCGAGGCTTGAGCAACGATATTCGCGGCGCGGTGAAAGGTCGTGTCTTTCACGCTCAGAGTGGGAAGAGATGGCAGCGCCGCCGCTCCAGTACCAATGATGACGATGCCTTCTTTAAGAGTCTGGGTCTGGCTACGAGCAAATCGAAACCGCACTCGCGGAGTGGCTCGCGCTCGGGCTCAAGAACTCGTTCGCGCTCGCGTTCGCACTCGCGCTCGGGCTCGCGGTCGCGCTCAAGGACTCACTCGCGTTCAGGCTCGAGGGCTCACTCGCGCTCGGGCTCGAGGGCTCATTCGCGCTCGGGTTCGAGGGCTCACTCGCGCTCCGGTTCGAGGGCGCATTCGCGCTCGGGCTCAAGGGCTCGTTCGCGCTCGAGTTCAAGGAATCGTTCGCGCTCGGGGTCTAGGTCCAGGCACTCGCGATTGAAACGGCTGAACAATGTTGCTCAGCGCAAGAACGCGGCTGCTGCCCTGAAAGCGGGCTCGATGACCTCGATGACCAACGAGGAGATACTCATGCGGATGGAACCCAAATTTGCCCGGCTTCGCAAGTCATCACTTGTCAAGAAGAACGTGAGCGAAGCAGCCACTGCCCCCGCCGATGTTGTCGTCGAAAGTTCAGTCCCCAACTCCCCGGTTGCTGCTCCTGTCGAACTCTCCCCCGAAAAGAAGATCTTGGAAGCTTTCAATTTCTCTTCCAAGTTTGACGTGCGCAAGTTTCTGGCCTCGCAGACGCAAACGGAGCTGGACGAATTGGACCAGCTGGTACTGCTACACCAGGAGAAGGAAGAGAAGCGGCGCAACGTGCTAGACCGGGCCATCAATCGGCGTCGTGAGATGTGTGGGCTCAACGACCACGAGCGGTGGTTGCGGTCGCACGGCAAGGCGGTCATGTCTCGAATATCTGACGAGGACCGCCAACGCGCCCGCATCATGTTCGACCTGATCGATACCGACAGCAGCGGTGCCATCGATCTCGACGAGCTGATGGCGGCGACGAAAATTATAGGAATGAGAATATCTCGCAAGGAGATGACACGCAGAGCTCACGCGGTCGATATCAACTTTGATGGCGAGATAGACTTTAATGAGTTTCTCTTCATGATGACGCAACGCAACTTTGACGAGAGCGTGGCGTCTTCGATGGCTATCCAAAGGGAAAAAGCAAATTCGAAGAAGAGAAAAAAGGCGAGAGATCTCGCCGCCAAGAAGAAAACCGCTCTTGTGCACTCGTTTCGGCGGAATAGCCAAAGTTTGGACGTGAAGGACAATATGCTATCTCCGCCGCGGTCTCCGTCTCGATCTCCAACGCGGTCTTCGCCTCGAACTCCAACGCGGTCTTCGCCTCGAACTCCAACGCGGTCTCCTCGAACTCCAACGCGGTCTGAAGTGCAGGGAAATCTGCAATTGCCCGAAAAGCAGCACGATCACAAGTTGAGCCGCCGCAATTCAATCATCGATCTGGCCAATGAGCGCACCGACAAGGCCCTCAAGGCGATGCCCTTTTACATGTGGATCCCAATCCTGGCCCGCAAGGCGAACATCGAGTCCGTCATGAAGGGCGTCCTGCCTGACCTCGTGGTGAGCAACGTCTCGCGTTACCAAAAGGATCGCGAGGCTCAGGAAATGTTCCTTGCGCAGAAGATCCAAGAAGCCAAGCGCCAGTCACGCAAACTCAAGGCCAAGCGCAGAGATCTTCGCGAAGAGGCGTCGCGCTCAAAGGGTGCGTG
>JACLAC010007267.1_pt1 | contig 20221 bp, 13 predicted proteins | sample 8027881 | NCBI WGS metagenome assembly JACLAC01 (sample SAMN15725517, study PRJNA655200) | protist metagenome | isolation source: fluorescence activated cell sorting (FACS) single amplified genomes of... | place: Spain: Blaines Bay Microbial Observatory, Mediterranean Sea | collected 2016-01-19 | reverse complement strand
CTGCTGAAAACGCGCAGCGACATCTGAAGTTCAAAAGTATGCAATCTGCTGGGGCATAACTCATCGTGATACGCAGTGTTGCGTGCTCTGTTGCTACTGCTGTTGGCTGAAAACCCATGATTTACCTGTTTGGATTTCTGACTGCTACTGCTGTTGGCTGGCATCCAATAGGATGACAAATTGACGTCCCTTGCTGATGTGGATCACGTTACCGACTGCTGTTGGCTGCTTTTTATGGTTTTGATATGGAATTGTGAATGTGAATGCTGTTCAGTACCAGGTGGAGGCGCCAACACCAAGCCGCCACCGTACTGGGCAGCGCTGGCATCAGCGGGGGTCGCGTGCGGGGCGGATCCAGCCCCAAATATGGAGCGGCAGCGTTTACGAGTTAGTTCGGAGCTGCCTGGTGATCGTGCAGGTATGCGAAGTTCTGGTAGTTCACGTAGTTGTTGAGTTTTGCGACGAGGTTGAACGTCATGCCATAGGCACTTCGTGGGAGGGGAGTCGGTGGTGAGAGTTCCAAGTGGGGACGGCGGCTTAAAACTCCATTCCCCATGCATTCTGCGGGAAACAGTGGGCATACGCCCGGTGGCTTGCACTTGCGGTCCGCTGTCAATGCCGCCCTGGTGGCAAGTGGCGAGGGGGCGTGGTGTTCCTGCGGATAAATCCCAGTTCGCATGGAACATTGATAGGTGAATTCGCGTTGATTGGAGGGGACCTACCATGCCACTCATTGTGAGAAACGGTGGAAGGGAGGGTGGATGCTTGCGGGGATGGCCTGTGTGGGGTTGGACTGGAGGCGTTGCGGGTGATGTCGTTTGGATACTGTCTGAAGCCCCTATTCTAGGTCGTCTTCTGTTCGGATGATGTCCTCGAGGGCTGCGATGTACTCGTATTTGGTGAGATTGGCGAACTGAGGGAGACACTTGAGTTGGCGGAGGTTGCCGCCACACTTGACGTAGTACGCAAAGTCCTCGATGGTTGCTGGCTTCTGCTGTGGCGTGTTCTTGGGTGGAGGTGAATCCTGCGATGTTAGTTGGTGTTGGTTTTGGCGGACCGCTGCCCTCCGCGGCGATGACAGATTGACTTGAGCTGGCAGCTGGTGTTGGTCCATCATCGCTAGGATGGGTCTGTCTCTTCCTCTGACGGCTAGGCAGCATAGGATGGTGAGCAGCATAGTGATTGCCATTGCCTCGGCAGTCGCTACCGCTACCGCGGTAGTGAGATTGCTCCTCGATTCCGTTACGAGCTGATTCAGCGTCGTCGTTCGCATTCTCGCTGCCCTGCACTTGCGACGGCGGCGGTTGCGGGTGGCGACCATTTGGTAGCTCGATTCCGTTGGCTGCTGGGTAGTACGGGGTGGCTGCGATACTGTTGGCGGGGGTAGGTGCTTCTGTTCCCCGGAGAGGACAGATTGGGCTAACCCGATCGCTTGGTTGAACCCAACCGCAAAGGCCGAGTTTGAGACGTAAGTCATCGCCGTCACTCCGATTCCCAACGTCGCCATGCAGGTGGTTTGGGTGACTGCCGTTCCCGGGGTGAACGCTGCGATCAGGAGCGCTAGCACAAGCTTGCTGTTTAGTTGCAAGACCGTGTTCGGAACGCCTCGTCGTTCTTGGGTTCTCCTGTATCCCTTTCTTTTCAAAAGTGATATGACTCCAGGTCTGGCGGCGGCGGCGGTGCCCGCGGTCTGTGAGGATTGTTCGGATGATAACTGCCATCCGGGAGGAAACCATTCCCATACGGCGGGTTCTCGTACTGCTGTGGGACATTTGGGTGATGCCTGTCTGATCCCGGGGACAACGATCGGTCTCCTCGGGATCTTCTTTCGATCTGGAGCGGGACGTTGTGCAGGACCACCCTGATGTGCGGTATGTCCTCCGCTGGGACAGGGGTCGGCTCTGGTCCAGGCACGTACCATTCGTCGGCCGGAGTTGGGTTTGGATGCCCAGGTTCCGGCTGCTGTTGAGTTGGGATGCTGGATGATGAGCTTCCTGGATGGGCCTCGGTCCGGTCTCTGTCCTCTTGCGGGAGTACTGGTTGGTCTCTTGTGACTGACGTGTGTCCGCGCGGGCGGCACGCTGGCGGCGGCGGGGTGTCCTCCCCTGGTATGTCTGGAGGAAGCCCGTCGAAGCGAACCTCGTAGGCGTCAGTGTTGGTGACATGGGCAGTCCACGACAGTCCTTGCTCGACGCCAGCTGCTGCATTGATTCCATATCGGTTCTCGTCGTCCTGGGGGTATGCTGAGGCTCCGCGCATGTCTTGGGGGTGACCGGCGCATCGCATCGCGTTGCGGTCGCCATGATTGCCAGGGGGCCTCCACGGCACACCATTCGCGACGCCGACGAGGTCGGCGGTTGTTGGTACCCATGGATCGCCCTCTGGCTGCTGATTCTGAAATGCTGATGGCGGAAGCGGGTTGAATGCTCCCGCTTGCCTCCGGCTGCTGCGCGTGGGGCTCCTCGAGTTCTCCATAGGCGGGGTTCCAATGTGATGGACAACGGGATTTGACTGTTGAGGGAGCTGTTCCCCCATCGTGGGCTGTTGTTGCAGTGGCGGCTGCTGCCGGTTTCGCCGTGTGGGGGAGCGGCTCTGCAGTTGGGCGGCTTGGAGCTGCTGTTCCTGTTGCACGGCTGCGTTCGCAGCGCGGACCGCTTGGTCGGCAGCTTGGACCATTTCGCTTGCTGTACGGTGTGGAATGCTCTGCTGAGTGAACTGAATTGGGTCGGAATCGAAGTGAGATCCCGGGTCGTGCCAGGGGTCGACGTAGTGTTGCCCTCGCTGCGGTGCAGGGGAGAGGGACGACGGTGGCTGAAGGGCTGCCGGCAACGGCGGAGGTGGTCGCTTGACCGGTATCTGGGGGGCGCTGTTTCGGGTTTGCTGGCCCCTGTTCGGCGAAACTGTCGAGTCCACCGTTGCTGGCCTGGTACGGTGTTGGTTCTGTGCCGGAGGCGGCGCTCGGGCCTCTGGCAGGATTTGGTGCAGAGGGGGCGGATGCCCCGGCGGCGGTTCCCGTACTTGGACTTGCATTGGTGGCAAAGGATTCCGTCGGCTTCGTCGTCCCACATATGCCGGCGGCATCCGGTTCTGTTGTATGTCGGCGTGGCCCCTCCTGTTCCAGTCTGCCGATGATGCACCCTCTCTCGGGGCAGGGTCGACCACTTGAGCATACGGGCGGTCCCTGCACTCGGCTGTGACCCAATTGATGAGTTCGAATCTCTGGGTCGTTGACATTCCCGATATTTTGGCGGCGAGCGGTATGCCGAGGCATGCCTCTGGATACGTTGGGTCGTCCGTCCTTCGACAGCGAGCAACCTCCCATTCCATTTCTTTCGCAATGTCTTCCTCCTGGCTGTCCGGCCACAGCCTCCTCCCCAACGCCAGCATCTTCTCTGACATAGCTGCCCGTGATCGCAGTACCGTGGGAAGGGTGCTGTGGTCGATGAACTTGGCAAGATGTTCCGCGCAGCGCAGAAATGCTTTCCCGATCTCGTCGATATCCAGGTTTGGCGGGATGGGGTAGTTTTCCTCGTCTGGCTCTCGCATTGGTGACGGGGCTGATAAGCTGTAATGCGCCTGCACTGACGGCGTTCGATTCTGAGCGTGATACCGGGCTCGGTCTTCGATGTCTTGCTGGATGCGGACCGCACGTCTTTGCATACCTCTTCCTCGTGAGTTTGCCGAGTCTGAACTCTCGTAGTTTTGGTCTTCGGCATATCCGATATTGCGCGTTGCTGAACTTGATGATGCCTCCCCGAGTGGGGGCTGCTGTAAACGACAATGTACGTACCCATGTGCGGGCCAAGCCACGGCTTTGGAACCGCCGGAACGCATGAACTCGGCCATCGTGTAAGCACTGTTGGGGAAAATGGCTGCGGTGACGTTGGACATGTTGTCTGTATCGCGGCTTTTGATCTGCAATACGACATGTGCTGATTGAAGTGAATACGGCAGATTTCTGACCGTTTTGGACTTGCGTCGCCTTTTGTTGGAATATTTGTTTGGCGTGAAAGGTGCTCTGCGCTTGCTGCGTGGTTGCTGCGTTTGCTGCCGCGGCTGGTGGGGGTGAGTAAAAGGATTGCGCATGAAGTCTGCTGGTGCTGTTGTCGTACTGACGAATGCTGCAATTGTGCTGTGCATTGCTGCTCTTTCCATTCCCACCCACTGAGTTTGAGAAGCCATGCTTGGATCCATGACTGATATTTGATATTTAGCCTCCTGTATAACGAGATCGTTAAAGGCACGACATCACTTCGCATGGGACATGCACAAAATCACGTTACACAAGGCTAGCAAACGCATCAGAGTGTTTCCAATGCCCACCACTGGGCCAGGCAGTCACAAAGTGCGCAAGCGTACGACACAACACACGCATCAAAGCGTTCCAATGCCCACAAGTGGGCGAACCCGTGACCCAGTGCGTAAACGTACACGTACACGTACTATACATCCATGTAAAACAGTTGCGTCACGAAGTCAAAAACATGGTTCACGGCCTCAACACACGCCTTTGTTTCGGACACTATTGCACTGTCCTCATTGCGCCATGTTCCCCCCTCTGAGCCATGTGCCATTTTGCATCTGCACCTAGAATCTCGATCACCCACCCTGAGCTGCTTCCTCTCTTTGCGCAGGCCCCATCGAAACTAAGTCGCACTTGAAATGGTTTCAGGACTTCCCCCATCTCCTTGATCTCAACAAAGGAGTTCTTCCTTTTCAACACTTCATTTGCGGCCGCATCAGCTTGGCGGTTATTCTCTCTAAAAGTGTGTCGAAGCCACTGTCCTCCCATCTCAGCAGTTGTCAGAAGCCCACTACACCATGCGTCATACAGCATGTTTTGCGCTGGCCTGAGCAAGGTCAGGAGGTCTTTTCGACGATTCCAGCTCGTCCCGTTAACCCAAGAGCACACCAAAGAGCTATCGCCCTTGATATCGACACGTACCGGGAACCCCTCAAGATGTGACTCATTGCTGCGCCATTCAACCAACATGTCATCATCAATCACTGCTCGCTTTCTTTTGTTCGTGCCTTCCTTAAGCAGCCGCGCTTTAGCCTCCTCTTTCATTTTCTTCATGTTCAGGAAGAAGTCCTTGCATCGCAATTCGTTCCACACCAGCATCTCTTCGACGTATTTGGTCTCTAGAGACTTCCAGACCTTCTCATCCCCTGCAAGTTCTCGCCATCGTCGTGACAGAAGTTTGATAAGCCCGTCCTCAAAGGTGGCATGCTTTGTCCACCCCTTCCGATGTTGCCAGTGCTCATTTGTTTTGCGTCTCTTCCATGTACCGTGGGCCCGGTCCTCCCGGCCGATTTCCTGCACGTCTTGCCATTGGGCCTCGGTCTTAAAGTTTAGCGCTGCCGCGACTAGTTTTTGTTGGATATTAGAACCCAGCGCGATCCTTCCAGCAAACCTGAAAGATCGTTGCAATGCTTGAATCACGCTCGGGGTATGTCCACGTTTACAAAACATATTTCTGGCGGTCCGAGTAGCTCTGCGCATATATTATTGCATATGTCCCTGGCTTCCTTCGGGATCCGTGCAGTTGTTCGCAGCAAGTTTCCCTCGCATTGGTGTATATTCAGCAGCAATGTTTTCGACAGGCTCCATCCTTCGCAACCATAGATCAGTGATGCAGGCATCACTTCAGCAAAGCGGTCTAGTCGCTCTCCCCGTGGCAACACGCTTGTGCAAAGGCCGCGTTCAGCCCACAATGCTTTGATGGCAAGCCGCTTGCGATGCATCCATGAGGTCCCTGATGACCCTTTTGAGTCAAGAAGCACTCCCAATTGTTTAGATTGTTCAACGCGCGGAATTTTAAGCTGGCCGATCATGGTCGGCGTCAGCGCTTTCATGTTCGGTTTAATTGTTGAGCCTTCCAACGGGATGACCTTGGTAACTTTCTCTGGATGTGGGGCAATTTCGTTACCCATCGGAAAAGGAAACGGCATGGTCAAATTCTCCGGGGCGTTCAATAAGGCTGTCATAAGTTCTAGACTTTTCTCTTTCCAGTAGAGTCCACGCGATAACATGACGGACGTGAGGTCCTTCAGCATCCTTGTTAGCATGGCTACGTTGCTCGCAAGGGTGTACCAGTTGTCGGCCCAGATCAGGTGCGTGAAACGGCAGCGATCGATTTGAACTCCAAAGCCCAGGGCTTCCCAGCGATTTGCCAACACTGCGTATACGTCTTCCGTGACAATCTTCCACTTGAAGGCTGCATCCGTGCTGCCGGTTTTCTCACATTTATTCAGAGGTACCTGAATGTTCTTCGTCACGTTCTGGAACTTCACGTGCATTTTAAGTTCTCTGCCTTCACGCAAGAAGGCCGCTGCGAGTTTTCCATGCATCTGTCTTCTGGTCATGGCCTCAGCGACAACCTCAGGTTTCATATGATCGAATGCCATCAGCACGTCGCCTGTTCCCAATACTAGTGCCGCTCGGTCCTGCCACTCATGGCATTTCGACATCAAGATTCTCAATGTTTCCGTAATTTGCTGGCAGGACATACCTTCCACGTAGCCGAAGGTGGCCAGTGTTTCGTATTCTCGAGGCACTGGGTGTAGCAATTCGTCTTCTTCTGCCATGATCACGAGTCCATTAGTGTACCATTTCAGCATCGCACTCAACAGTGAGATACCGCGTAAATCAAACATGAATTGTGTTTTGTCGTCCTTAGGGAGAAATGACTGCACAATATCTGCCCATCGGTCCACCGGCATTTGTGTTCCGCCATCGTACCGAGCGCGGAAGAGTTCAGCGAAGTGGTACAGAGCTGCCACAGGCAGGGCCATGATCATCTCGACAGCAACCTTGTCATCTCCGGGCGCTCCTCCTTTCTTTAATATACTCCTTGCTTCCATGACAACATTGACCGTCATCTCTGGTGCCAACCGTTTTTGCGTTTCCTGCGTCCTTGCTCGTCGGAGCTGCAGCAGGATTCGCTCGTTTTGCTTCATCAATGACTCCTCATTTTCGAAGTACTTGGCCCGGCAATATTTTCCACTGTTTCACCCCATTGGGAACGATAGTCGACGCATTGGCCCTCCATGGTGTGTAGAGTGGACATTTGAGGTTTCCAGATCTTCTTCCGACCGGGAACTTATTGACGTAGTTTGGTTCTTCTCCACCCTCTTTGTGCCTTACGAAGTCGCTTCCGGACGTCCAACTGTTGGTCGTGATATAGCGTTCGTCGTTCTTCGCTTTCCAATGCCTTCACCGCTTCAGGTTTTTCTAAGACCTTTCGACGCAGTTCGCGTCCGGTTTCGTACTCGAGCTTCAATGCAACTTCTACCATCTGATCTTGAAGTTTCACAATGTCGCTGGCAATAAGGTCGTTCTCGTAGGTCAGCTCCTCTTCCTCAGGGATGCAGGCTAAACCAGCACGTCGCATCTGGGCTGAGTTCCTTTCCATGGTTCTTTCAAATTTCCTTTTGGCGCCATTGTTGCACGGCGTCCATCCAGCCAGGCTAGCTTTGTGAAAACACTGTTCAAAACTTGCGATGGCAGCGCCCATGATAACGAGTCCCACGGCGAAGTGATCACGTCGACCGTTGTTAATATAGACTTCCTTTTCATTTCGTACTACGAGTCTGCACTGCCAGGATTGCGGTATCATGACGTAGTCCAAAATGGATCTATGGCGGTCAGAATATCGATCATGCGTGCAAAGATCGTAACCGGAATACGGAGGAAACGTGGAGCCTGCGATGCAGCGGAACTCATGAAGTAGCTCTAGAATCAACAATTGACGTTCACCATCATGTCCTTCTCTAATGCATGCCCCCGTGGGGCCAACCACGCCTGCAGTTTCAGCTAAATTTACATTCAGGTCACCCATGAAAACCACATCTTGACTTCGCTTCTGAAAACGACGCAATGTGACAACAAGTTCACGCAACTGAGTGACTGCATTTTCAAATAACTCGAACGGTTTGCAACTGTCCGGTAAGCAAGCAGTGCATACAATGACGTCGCAAAGAATCGCGCCACAGACACATTCATAACTTAGTACCGGGCTGCTCAAAATATGATCAAAGGATGACGCCCATGCAAGACCAGCTTGACAACCCTCTGGTTTATGGATTACCCAACCGGCAACGTTCGGCTTCGTCCAATATTCGCATTCTTGCAAACCAACGATGAGGTTTGCCCCAAAACCTTCTCGCAAGTGGTCAACAACTGTTCCTGCGAATTGCATGCTAACCTTACACAGGTTCCAGCTCACAAACTTCACCCCATTGTTCGCGAGGATAGTTCCCGTGCGATGTTCTTTCCTTGATAGTCAAGATGACTCTAGGAGCCGAAGAAGTTCTGCTCCAGTTTGTTCCACCAGACCACTCCAATTTGCGATGGTCAGTTCCCAGCCCGTAGATTCGATCCACTGTGCCAGCATCAGCGGGCGTGCAGCAGCGACAAGCATGGCTTGAACTCCTGGTTCGCCTCGATGGCCTACAATCTGCGATGGTCGAAAGTAAATATGGTATTGAGCCTTGGTAAGGCCTACCTGCGCTGCCATGGTGTGAAAGTTTGCGGCAGCCCGGTTTAACGGTCGTCGACTTGGTTCAATTTCAACATTACACGTAAGTGTTCTCCCTCCAGTGTCGTGCTCTTTGGTTTCGAAGAATTTCGTTACCACATTTCGGAGTCGCCAAGCGTTGGCGCGCGACTTCACTTTGAGAAAGAAGACCACCTTGACATGAAAAGGCACGCTTTGCCCATAGTTTGCGGTCCGTTCTTCATCGATCAGTTCTCGATCTTCCGGTTGTAGACGTGCATAAACTCCTTGTTGGTACTCCTTGACCTGGGCCCAAACCAGTGCTGAAGCGTCAGCATTTTCCAGTCAACAACATACCCTTTCACCTCGAAAGATCCGTGTTCATATGGTGTCCATACAGGATGCTGCGCAATTCCCGCCACCGAAGAGAAGTTGGAACCTCCAAAAACTGAGCCTCCCGTGGACGAGGAAGCTCCAGAGCCCATAGATCCTTGCTTGCGTTTGATTTCGTTGATTTCTTCACGAAGAGTTCCGCATACACGTTCTGCAACTTCAGAAGCAGCCTTAATGGCAACCTCCTTCACTTGTTCTAAGATGTTTTGCCCAGTGCGTTCTGCAGCTTGGTTGGCTGCTTCGTCAATGAATTTGCGAATATCTTCCGCGGAAGCCATCGTCAAGAATGGCCAGTACTGTTCGTTCAAACAGAACGAAGATTCCGTTGAAAAACAATCAAAAGTGGGCAGTTTCCACCACCGTGTTGGTGGGTAGACTTTCCACCACCGTGTTTGTGGTGCCAGGGTCCTCCCAGGGATCGTGCGCGCTCGTGTGAGAAGAGGAAGCCGCTGAAGGCGAAGATTCCAACAGGCGTCGACGCTGTTGTCGTAGCAATTTATACGGTAATGGCACCGTCTCAGCAGGCGGTGAAATACATATGATTCCGTGGAGGATTCCGGGGACTTCTGAAATTGCGATAACTGGCGCAAACTCAAAAGAATTGTTGCTAACTTCAACAATCTGGATTGTGGAGGTGACGGCGTCACTATTCGGTATGCAAATCACGGCTAAGAACGTGGTCAAGGATTTTCGAACGGATTTATTGGAACTTCAGCCCGAAAGCTGGAAATTTCGTAATGCATGGGTTCAGTGGGAAAACCGTGAATGCAATGTTACACACAGAAAAGGGGCCTCCAACACAAGGCCAGAGCCGACACAAGGCGGCTTGAAGCTCCCTTTACGGCTACAACAGGTCAAAATACCAGTTGCTGCTGCTGCTACAGCTACTCGATCCAAACACACAACAGACACCGTCAAGCTTGCTACGGGCCGTCCACAAGGGAACCGTAACAAACTTGAGCCAAAATGCTACGCTGGCTGTTGGCTGCCGTTCCTCTTTTGCTTGGGCTCTCGTTTCTTCTTCCTCCACCTCCTCCATTGGTTCTGCAAACGGTGGCGCTTGGGTCGCTTGAATATCCGTCTGAAGTTCTCCTTGCACGTCTGCCGCACTGGGAGTTTGCTCGTCCAGATGGACTTCGTAGGCATCTGGTTGCGGTTCCCTGGTTGGAGAGGGCGGGGGTGATTCGTCGTCCATTTCGAGCATTTCGAGCCTTTCGTCCGTTGGTGTGTGGGGTCCAACGGGGACATCTTGGTTGTTCGCGACTTCTTCCGAGATGTCGTAGTCGAATGTTTCCAGGTGAGTATAGAATTCTGCATGATCTTCGTATAAACCCATGTCTTCTGCTGCCATGCTGGCTTCCGCTCTGCGGTTGTCGCGTTCCGTTTCGAGTACTGCCTCTTCGAAAATTGAGAGTCCTCCTGCGACATCTCCATCTGGCTCCGGGGACGTTCCCCCTGCCGATGCTCCAAGAATGTTGCGGATATGGGCTGAGAAAGTTCCACGCTGGTCCTGGGCAGCATTTGCCATGAACCGTTTGCAGTTTGGATTCTGGAAGTCCATCGGAATGTTCTCTGGTGGCGGACCTTGATACGCCATGCATGGATTATGTACGCCACGGTTGCCGTCTGGTAGACCGCACCCGCTTCCGCCAGCCTCGAAACCGCGGGTTGCGGGCAGTCGGGTGCCAAAGAGTACGGACCGATGATGCACTAACTTCCTGTTGGTTTTGCTGTTGCTGATCCCACTGCGGTTGTGCATGCTGCTGCTGCGCTACTCCAATGTCGGATTCCTCCAAGTAAATAGTCTGGTATGGGTCTGCTGTTGCTGCTCGCTGGTGTGCTTGCGAATGTGGTTGTTGCGATATTGTTGTCTCGTTCTCGGGGACCTCGTCGGGCTGGGAGTCTACGGCTCTCAGTGGCGGAGCTACCACCATCCAGTCGTTCCTCCTGTCGTACTTCACCCCAGCATGTGGGGACGGCGGTTCTGAATCGGACGATTCGATTGATTCGTCGTTGATGAGTATGATAACGTGGTTCGGACCAAATCCTGATCGAAAGAGCACCTTCGCGAGGCCGTCGATACAGATTTGTCTCAGTTTGCGCGGCGGGGGTCCACCGTCTTGGATCGCTGCGGGGGCGTTGTTGTTGGCTCGCGAACTGGTTGATGGTGGTAGATGGCCATAGGCTTCCCGACTTGAAAAGTTGAAATTGCGTGATTCCCTCCACACAGCAGTACAAACACCAATCGAAAAGGCACGATTCACACTGGCCCACCTCGTGCAATCGACAGACAACAACCGTTGTGTCACATGACGTGGAACGAAGAACACAAATAATGAAATGGTTCGGGAAGCCAGAGCGGTCGAAATGGGCAAGGCGGCTTTTCCTTTTGGTCCCAGGTTGTGCTGCTGCTCATCCACTGTGTTTGCTGCGTGGAGTCTGTTGTCACCACTGCTGAGTTTGTTGTTGATTGCGCTGCCAGAGCTGCCTAGTACTGCCACTGAAGGGCTGCGCGTCTGCCAATGCGATGCGACTGTGTGAGCACCAAAGGTTGAATGCCACAACACGTATATGGAAATTCCTAGCTTCACCCTTCGCAACAACTTAAAACGCGTGAGCCAGGAACTCAAACATATGGAATGGAAATATATGTAAATCGTCGCCGGGCGGCGGGATGGCGTTTTAAGCAATGAGGTTGGGCCGCAGGCCCCTCGCGCAGGCAAGGTGCACGTGCGGCAGCCAACCTTGATGATGAAACGCCAACCTTGATGATGATTGACGGCTCTCTGAAGGAGTGATGTTGGACTATGCAATGGCGAGCCCGCTGTCGCAGCGGGCGTTACCTACGGCACGCGGGAGCCATCCACTCATGGGACGGGGATGACCTCTGGAGCAAATGTGGCGGCGTATCAGTACTCCTTTGGAGCCCAGGTGGCAACGGTACAGGCAATTGCTCTACTGACGTGACGCCTGGGAGATTTCTCGGATCAAAGGGAAAACCATTCGGGGCGTCACTGCGGTTTTCGACGAGCATATTACCTGGTTCCTCAACCTCCATTGCGTCCATATCTCCGGCTAAGGGTGGTGGATCGGGCGGGAAAGGATACTGGGGATCCGCGTGAATTGGCCTATTTAGCCTGTTTTCGACGAGCGTGTCATCTATGCAGTCAATCTCCATTTCATTTGGCGCATTTGTACCTAATGCTGTTTCGTTCCTACCTCCTTCTTCAGGTCGGTCGACGACTGTGGCTGGGACTTGAGTAGGTGGCACTACGTCGCCATTTTGCTCAGAATCTCATCCAGTTTCGTTTTGCTGTGGTGGCTGCTGACTCATGAAATTGAAGATGATATTATTGGCGACATCCGAACCAGTGCTCTCAATGTAGTCTGCCATGGTCGGCGGAATGTACTGGTCACTGGGACTATCAGCAACTTCACCGCTCTCGATTAGTCCTGATAACGTACGAATGTCAGTGAAGGCCTGCCCATTCTCATCGATGGGTTCTGGCTGGGCAGTCACGATCCCCATTTGGTGGAGGTACAACCCCACTGGGGTTGGTGGTGTAAAAGACACCTCGCGCCGAGAGGGTGTTGCTGCACGGGTTCGATTCGGGTTATTGGTCTGCGACACAATAAAGCCAATGGAGCGCAATATTGTGTCAGCCTGCTCGAAAAGCAATGTCTGTTCAAGTGCGCGTCGTAGTTTGGCGTAGACTTGTGGCCCTGTGGCCAGTCCCACGCCTGACGCGGTGACACCGTTGTTGGATCTCGCAACTTTTGCTGCCATCTGCCGCAACGACTCCACCGAGTCGTAGTTCAATCTACCGAAAGTTTCAAAAGCGAGTGGGAAGACTCGGACTCCGTACTTATTCGACTTTGCCTTCGCGCCATCCCTACACGCTGACGCTGCCGGTCCCGGCGGTGTCTGTACTGCTTCGTGAAATGGGCACCTTATCGTAACGTCTATCGCCTCCATCCCAGCTTCTCCTGGGTAGCTAACAACTATGTCCAACACCGCTTCCTCGATATTGCCCTTCTCGTTAAGCTTATACATGCTCGGGACATGGCGTTCAATGTCTGCATAGACGTGGAGTGCTATAAGTTCGGCTGCCAGCTTGAGCTTCATGGAATCGTGCGGGCGCAGGCGAGCACTGCCAATTGTGCACAGGTATGGGTGTTCTAGTGGATTGTTGAGCATTCCGTTGCATCGTCTGTCCCCGGGCATGTGCCTAGGCACTCTGGGGCCACCGTCAGTCTTGGGCTTAGCGTGGCGGATTTGGCACTGGGTGCCATCGATTACTGTGATTGTGTCCAGTCGTGATGCTGTCATCACAATAAAATGCATGTTGTCGATCAAATTGCCAGCCCCTGGAATGTCTGTCCAGAATTTCCCTACTCCAGGGCCGCCCGCTGATTGCCACAGAGCAAGTGAGTGCTGCGCTATATTGGGGTTTCCTGCTGAGTACATTGACGCCTGCAGTAGTTCGACTCGATTCATGATGGTACTGAGGAGACCTCTGCTGCTACACGGCTTGTCGAATTCGGTCATCTCGTGCCCAATCATCCAGGGGGAGGTAACTAGCATAGCCTTGACTGTCGCATCATACGTGACGACATATCTCGACTGAACCTGGATGCCCAGTGTGGCAAGTTGGTCACGGCATTTGGCGATGTTGTCCTTGACAGTCTGCGGCTTGATGAGTTCCTTGCCCATTTTTCGGGCGATAATCTCCGCAACGGGGCCATTTATGACATAGTTCGCGAGGTATGTCGGCGGACTTCTCAGCGTCGTGGTTCTCATTCCCAGTCCATCAAGCGGTCCTGGGAGTTGATATCGTATCTTCGCGATGGCTTCAATTGGAGTAGAGACAATTGCGGCGAGCAGCCGTCTGACCAGCTCGTCGTGCTTCACGAACAGCGTCATCGCCGCTCCAGGCGGCATGATAGATGCGTCGTACGATAGGGCTTCGCGGAGCGACTTGGAAAGCAAGATGTATGACGTGTGTGCCGAGAAATCGATCGCTGATTCTCCCAACTTTAAGATGAGGCTAGCGTCGTCTGTGGCCTTCTTGAGCCGCTCGGCGACCTTCGATATCTTCTTCTCCATATTGCCGATGTACGTTTTGTTCCTTTCCTGGAGAACGCTTCCCAACATTTCAAGGCCGTCAATTGCGAAGGGGAGATCATACGTTGGGTAAGTACTCTTGTACACATGAACCATTCCCTGGTCGCCACCGGGTATCCATACCACGGATTTGATCAGGTTGACCTGCCCGCCCATTGCCGTGATCGCGTTGAGCAATGGCTGCCAGCTGGCTTCGAGTTGCTTTAACGGGCCGACGCGGTACGTGTCGTCTTGGTACGCTGAGTGGGTGACATCGGGGGCCAGTGATGTTTGAGCTTCCTTATGTGTTCGATAAAGCCAGCACCCGAACATTATCGTGGTCAAACGTCTTCCCTGGGCTCCACCTCTTCGCGAGAATATTGGAATCCATACCCCCTGATTGCGCAGAAGGTACGTTGTTGACATACACTGCTCTGTAGCGTAGACAACACCGGCCAGCTGAGGGAACATCTTGATCGTTTGGTCCACTGCATAGGAACGTAGGAAGGTGCCGTACGCATTGGGCGTACCTACGGCACTCGGGAACGTACCACTCAGGGGACGAGGACGACCTCTGGAGCCAAGGTGGCAGCGAATCAGTACCCCTCTGGAGCCCAGGTGGCAACGGGTCTGGCCACTGCACGACTGACGTAACGCCTTGGAGACAACTCGGGTCAAAGGAATCACCAGGCAAGGCGTCACTACGGTTTTCGACGAGCGTATTACCCAGTTCCTCAATCTCAATTTCGCCCGGATCACAAACAAAAAGCGGTGGCACAGGCGGGAAAGGGTAGTGAGGGTCACCATGGGGTGATCTACTTCTGCCGTTTTCGACGAGCGCGTCATCTACGTTGTCAGTCTCAATTTCAGTCGGCACTGTCGGACCTGGCACGGTTTCGTTTACATCCCTGTTAACTTCGCCGGGTCGATCGACAACTGTGGCTGGAATTTGAGTGGGTGGTACTTCGTCAATATGTTTCTCAATGTTCTCACCAATATTTTCACCATTTTCATTTTGATATGGCGGCAGCTGGCTCATGAAATTGAAGGCGGCATTGTTGACGGCATCCGATCCAGTGTTCTCTATGTGCTCTGCCATAGTCGGTGGGATGTACTGGTCATTGGGACTATCAGCAACTTCACCTCTCTCGATTACCTCTGATAGCGTTCTGATGTCAGCAAACGCCTGCCCGTTCTCGTCAAGGGGTTCTGGCTGGGCAGTCGTGGTCCCCATTTTGGTGGAGGTACAACCCCACTGGGGTTGGTGGTATAAAAGACACCTCGCGTCGAGAGGGTGTTGCTGCACGGGTTCGGTTCGGATTGTTGGTCTGCGAAACGATAAAGCCGAGCGAGCGCATGAGTGTATCAGCTTATTCAAACAGCAGTGTCTGCTCTGCTGACCGTCGTATTCTAGCGTAGACGTTTGGCCCTGTGGCCAGTCCAACGCCTGACGCGGTGACTCCATTATTGGATCTAGCAACCTTTGCTGCAATCTGCCGCAGCGACTCAACGGAGTCGTAGTGCAGCCTACCGAAGGTCTCAAAAGCGAGTGGGACCACCCGAGCTCCATACTTGTTTACTTTCTGCTTCGCACCGGCATTGCACGCTGACGCTGCTGGTCCTGGCGGTTTCTGTGCTGCATCGTGAAATGGGCACCGTACCGTCACGCCAATCGCCGCCATTCCAGCTTCTCCAGGGTAGCTGACCACAATGTCTAGGACCGCTTCCTCAATGTTGCCCTTCTCATTAACCTTGTACATACTCGGGACGTGGCGTTCGAGGTCTGCGTATACGTGAAGGGCTGCACGTTCCGCAGCGATCTGTATCTTCAAACAATCGTGTGGGCGCAGGCGAGCGTTGCCGAGTTCACACAGGTATGGATGCTCCAACGGATTTTTGAGCATTCCATTGCATCGCCTGTCCCCAGGCAGATGCCTGGGCACTCTGGGGCCACCCTCCGTCTTGGGCTTAGCGCGACGGAGTTGGCACTGAAAGCCATCGACTACTTGAAGTGTGTCCAATCGTGATGCTGTCATCACGATAAAATGCGTATTATCAATCAAGTTACCTGCTCCTGGAATTTCGGTCCAGAACTTTCCAACTCCAGGGCCGCCCGCTGATTGCCACTTGGCCAAGGAGTGCTGCGAGATGTTGGAGTTGCCAGCTGAGTACGTTGATGCCTGCAGGAACTCAACTCGACTCATGATCGTACCGAGAAGTCCTCTGCCGCTACACGGCTTGTCGAATTCGGTCATCTCATGTCCGATCATCCAGGGGGAATTTGCAAGCATGGCTTTGACTTGCGCATCGTATGTGACGACATCCTTCGACTGAACCTGAATGCCCAATGCAGCGAGTTGGTCGCGGCATTTGACGATGCTATCCTTGACAGACTGCTGTTGAATGAGTTCCTTGCCCATTTTATTGGCGATGAGCGCCGCCACGGGGCCGTTGATGATATAGTTTGCAAGGTATGCCGGCGGGCTTCTCAACGTCGTAGTTCGCATTCCCAGCCCGCCTAGCGGTCCTGGAAGTTGATATAGTATCTTTGCGATGGCTTCGATTGGGGTGGAGACGATTGTGGCGAGCAGTCGTCTGACTAGCTCGTCATGCTTCATGAACAGCGTCATAGCTGCTCCAGGCGGCATGATCGAGGCGTCGTAAGATAAGGCTTCACGAAGCGACTTGGCGAGCAAGATGTATGACGTGTGTGACGAGAAATCGATAGCTGATTCACCTAGCTTGAGGATGAGGCTGGCGTAGTCTGTGGCCTTCTTCAACCGCTCCGCAACCTTCGAGATATTATTGTCCATGTTGCCGATGTATGTTTTGTTCCTTTCCTGGAGTACACCTCCAAGCATCTCAAGGCCGTCAGTTACGAAGGGGAGCTCATACCTTGGGTGGGTGTTCTTGTACACATGGACCATCCTCTGGTCTCCACCGGGTATCCATACCACGGATTTGATCAAGTTGACCTGCCCACCCATCGCCGTTATCGCGTTGAGCCATAGCTGCCAGCTGGCTTCGAGTTGCTTTAATGGGCCGACCCGGTACGTGTCATCTTGGTACGCTGAGTGGGTGACATCGGGGGCTAGTGATGTTTGAGCCTCCTTATGCGTTCGATATAGCCAGCACCCGAACATTATCGTTGTCAAGCGTCTTCCTTTGGCTCCACCCCTTACGGGAGAAGATTGGGACCCATACTCCCTGGTTGCGCAGCAAGTACGTTGTTGACATGCACTGTTCCGTGGCGTAAACAACGCCAGCCAGCTGGGGAAACATCTTGATCGTTTGGTCCACTGCGTAGGAACGTAGGAAGGTGCCGTATGCGTTGGAAAGATCAGCGGCTTCGATGCCCCAAAGCTCGTCGTATTTCCCATTCATTTCTGCCATGACGTTCCGGTTCTCGATGTCGTCTGCATACCCTTCGATTATCTGTTGAAGGATTAGCGCTCCTCCATTCGTCGCGATGCCTAGGTTGCCAGGTTCCATTTTCGCTTGGATCTCTTTGATTGTATGTTGTATAATACAGCTTTCGGCGAACTTGACCAGGGATTCTGAGAAGGCAATGGGCCGGAGTTTTCTGCCGGTGCGAGTATCATATTTTGGTCCGCAGTCAAGGGTCACGATCTTTGACTGATTCCATAGGGCAGACGTACACGGGCTGATCTGACCCGACGCCCACATTCCGATCCAACGCTGGAGGGTGGCAATCCCGCCGCGTATTGTATACATATTCGTGAGGATGCGGTTCGGAGTCCCACTCGGGCCTGGTTCGGCGTGGGTATTTATTTTCCAGAGCATATCGCGCACCAGCTCGCTGGTTGGTTGGAATTTGTGGAGTTTGGATAGCTTCTTGGCCTTGGCCACTGCTGTCTTGAGGCGGTCCTTTTCGGCTTGGTCGATATCTGTAGCAATTAACTCGGTAACCTGGGCAACGTATTCCTCCCCTCCCGCGTTCGCTGGTTGGGGCTGCAGGGCGTTGCGGGCTCCGGCTATGTCGCCCGACAGCATCTTGTTGACAGACTTTTGGTGACGGAGGATCTCCGCTTCGCCATCATTTGATAAGTTACCGCGGTGCGCTGCAAGGGCAACTGCGTTCGACTGTTCCTGGGCAGTGCGGAGGTCCTGCATCAACGTGAGCCATTCTCCCAGTTCTGCCAGCTTAAGGCGATTGCGAATTGTGTTAACAACACGGAAAGTTGCCTCGGCGTCGCCTTCCTTCGCTTGCTTTTTGTGGTAGATTCCATTCTCGCCTTGAGCCGGGGTTTCGGCATCAGGTGAAATGATTGGCTTGTACATGATGCACGCATAGCAAGTGTACAGGAAGACCCCGTGGGTATAGGCGTATGCACTATTGCTCACTCCGGGATACTGGCTTGCAACACTTTCGGCTTCCGCATGCAGCGCCAATGCTTCCTGAATTGCCAGGCATACACGCCTCTCTAGTTGTGGTGGTACTCGATGCCAAAGCGGAGGCATTGGGCTGTCAACGATGTTCATTCCAATTCGCGCACACTGGTTGGCCATATCCTCAGTGATATGGGTGGTTGGTTCGAACTGATTTTCTTCTTCATCATCATCATATGCATCGATATCGGGCTCTCCTTCCTGCTGGTGGTCATTGTTGTCGGGATCGGCGATGGGGCTAAACGTGGGTGGAATAGCTGGAGTTGGTTCTGCCGGTACAGCTGCATCGATGAAAATATCCCTTGGTTGCTGTGACGCGAGGCACGAACATCCTCGAGCTGAGATCGCTCTGTTACAATCCCTGCTGCACACCACGTCATTGCACGTTTCACATTTATATGCTACTGACGATGGCGTGATTGTACTTCCGCAGCTTCGGCACTGGGCTGGCTGACGAGCTGTGATGCGGCGAAAGTTGCCCGGCTGCGCCAGTGATTGTGTACCTGCGCGTGGGCCTGGTCCATACTTTGGCAATGGTCGAGCCTTTCCAAGGGCTCGCGGCTTGGGGGCGGGCGACGGTCTGGGTGATGTGCGTGGTGTAGTGCGCGGCGTCGAACGCTGCGTCGGTCGCTGCGAGCTTCGCGGTAGGAGCTGAACCGGTTGAGTGGGCAGCTGAGAGGGCCTTGGCGCACGGGTTTCGTTTTCCGCGGCAGACTCGCACTCCTCAAACGGTAGTGAATCACATAGAGTGTGCGCTGGTGACTGAGGGGCTGGTGGAGTTGGTATTCCTCCCTCGGGTTCAATTGCATGCCGCCATCTCCCTCGGGTTCTCCTCAGGGGGGATAGCGACCTTTTGCCTTCCTCCGGGTGAGGCTGGTGGTGGTGGCGGTTGGGTCTCTATTTGTGCTGACGATACAGGTGAGAGTTGAGGGCGGTGTCTGCTGCGTTTGGGCTTGGGCTGGGCCTTGGACTTGGACTGGGTTGCAACTGGTGTAGGGCTCCTCTCGACCTCAAGAGTTTGGGTATCATAGCTGCGCTTGCGCCTTGAACTGGTGGCAGGAGCAGCGACGGTTGAGGACGAGGCAGCGCCACACGCCGCACCGGCTCCTTCCCTCGTACTCTGTGTTGTCTGCACCACCGTGTCCTCATCGTCGCCATTCTCCTGGTTCTGATCGCGCTGAGTCCACCAGCTACTGAGCATATCCATTTCTCTGCCGTACTCGACTCCGGTTGCACTGGTTTCTCTTTTGAGCTCACGCGTCGTCTGGCGGGCTCTCTTGGGCGGATTTTCACTGCGGCGTCGTCGCTGCTGCTGCTGCTGCTGCTGTATGCGGTTCTCTGTATGACCCATTAGTCCTTTCATGGCCCGGTCCACCGTTGGGATGTCACGTTGCTTCGGTCTCTTAGGCGGTCCCGGGTTATCAGCTTCTCCAATTCTCCGCACTTCAACCCATTTCCAATTTATCGTACCTCCGGCGGGCATACTGTGAGCACGCTGGCGTTGTTGATCGGATGATCGTTCCTTCCGACGTTGAAATTTCCTGTTAGGGTAGGGCGGCTCCTCCCAGTACAGGTCGCATATGGTCAGGTTGGCACTGCGGTACTCGTTCCAATAGATTCGGTCAGGTTGGACATCACCTTCAGCAAATTTGGTTTTGCAGTAATTTAACCAATCCACTCTCCGTTGCCTGGACCTGTGCGTGCCGTCTATGCCACGGCTTCCAGGTAAAACGGCGAGGTTGGCACTATACAAGTCAACAAAGGCATGGTCCATTTCATCACCCCTCTCGTGCTGTCGCCCCTGCAGTTCGTTAGC
>JACLAC010006008.1_pt1 | contig 20236 bp, 11 predicted proteins | sample 8027881 | NCBI WGS metagenome assembly JACLAC01 (sample SAMN15725517, study PRJNA655200) | protist metagenome | isolation source: fluorescence activated cell sorting (FACS) single amplified genomes of... | place: Spain: Blaines Bay Microbial Observatory, Mediterranean Sea | collected 2016-01-19 | reverse complement strand
TGCCAACAATACCGCCGAAGAAGCCGACGGCCCCGCCCGCGAGGAAGAGGGTGGGCTTGACGAGCTTATGACCCATCAGGAGGACGAACAGCGCCGCGACGAGGAAGCCGGCCGCGACCGGGATCGAAGCGGCCTGCTGCTTGTGCAGCTCATCCGCGGCGGCCGTCAGGTTGACGTGCGACGGGATCCCGGCGAGGAATTTGATCGGGCAGGTGTCCGCGAGCATTTCTCGAAGGCGCTTGTAAGGTGAAGGAGGACGGACACAAGCTGCAGCGTCAAGGCCCACAATGCATGCGTCAGCTCACGAGTTTGAGATGAGCGAGTCGATAAAATCGAGGAGTGAGAGGCAATCTGTTGGACGGCCGGGCGCGCGCTCGCCTCCAATCCAATATGTCCCGCGCCATGCTCGCCTCGGCGCACAGCGCGATCGACGCGTCACTCGGCCTCGGCACGCTCCAATCCGACAAGCACAACACGACGTTATGCCTGTCTCTCCTGCCGCTCTTCAATTTCTCCGAAAAGAACAAGGTGTCGCAAAAGGACTGGCAGCGCGGCACTCGCGCGCTGCGCCTGCACGAGCTGGCGGACGACGACTCGCTTTGGGCGCAGTTGACGAGCCTCTACTTCGATTCGGCCGACAAAACCAAGATCGATTTGGAAAAGGTCAAATATCTCGTGCCGCTCGAGCCGCACGTCTCTTTGCTATTCCGTGCAATGGTCGACGGCCTCTCGCGCGTGACCGATTCGACGCAGCGGCAGGAGAATAAGGAGGCGAAGCGGCGCGACATTCTGTCGAATCGCGCCATCATGCGCGCGCGCCGTGCCATCCTCGAGGCGCCATTCAAGGCGTGGTCTGGCTACTTGAACACCGAAAAGCTGCACAAGAAGCGCTCGGCCAAATTCTCCAAGCGGCTCTTTATGCGCGATGTCGGCCGCGCCTTCAATTCTTGGCTCGCGTCGCGCTTTGGCTCGAGCTCGTCCGTCGATCCGTCGACCCTCAAAAGCTACATGCAGCGAATGAAATCGCAGGGTCTCGTCAAGGCGATGAATACGTGGAGCGGCCAGATGAAGCGCACAAATGAGCTGAAGGCCGTCGTACGTCGAATGAAGCAAGTTCCAGTCGTCAAAGCGCTCAATCGATGGCTTGAGGTGGCCAAGGCGCGATGGGCGCGCGCGGATCAGCTGAAAGGCGTGCTGACGACGCTCTCGCCCGAGGGTCGTGCCAAGCGCCAGGCCTTCAACAGCTGGAAGCCGCTCGCAATGGCGGCCAAGCGGATACGTCACGCGCTGCGTACCATAATGATGCGTAAAGAGCGGCTCGTCTTCACGACGTGGCTCGAGAATGCGATGGAGCGCGCGGAGGCCTTGTACGAGGTCAAGCGGGCGGTGCAGGCGATGGCGCAGCGCGGGCTGCGCATGGGATTCAATTCGTGGCTCGAATTCTGCGGAAAGGTTGCGGCGGATCAGCGAAGGCTCAAATTGGCGGCTGGTGCGCTGCGCGGCGACGGCGTCTCCAAAGCGTGGTTCACGTGGTGTGAGATGAATGCTCAGATGAATGAGATGCGACGGGCGGTCCAGCGGCTCATGAATCAACGCGCGGCACGCGGCTTTGAGAAGTGGTGTGCGTTTGCAAAGAAGCCGGTATCAAGTGGTGGTGAGCGCATCCTCGCGAGCTGGCGCGGCGATGGAAGAGTCAAGCGGATGGCGCTCAACTCGTGGGTGGAGCATGTGCAGCAGCGCAACAAGCTGCGTCAGGCGGCCATGTCCATTGCCAAGCGGCCTCAGTACCTGGCGTTTAGCACGTGGGCCGAAGTCGTGCTGGGCAAGCAGAAGCGGCTTGCAGCATTGGGCCGATCGGTCGCGTCGCTCAAGAATAGGCCACTGAAGATGGCTATGAACGCGTGGATGGAGTTTGCCACCCAGGCGGCGGAGGCCAAGCGAAGGCTGACATCAGCGGCGGCGAGCTTCCGTGGCGACAAGACGCGAATGTGTTGGAATACGTGGGCGGCAGCAGTGGAGGAGATTCATAATATGCGGCGCGCGCTGTCAAGCTTTACCAACCAGGCGCAATTTAGGGCGTTTGAGAGCTGGAGGTCGTACGCAGAGGAGTCGGCGGGCGCCAAGTCCAAGGCGAGCGGTGTGCTCAAGAGCCTCACTCCCGAAGGCCGGGCGATGCGCAAAGTGTTTAATAGCTGGTCTGAGTCTGCTGCGGCGGTCGCAAACATGCGGCGTGCGGTCTCCGCCCTGGTCAATAAAGAGTTGCGAATGGGTTGGAATACCTTTGTTGAGTATGCGGCGGAGCAGGCGGCGCGAATGGCAGCAATGCAGAAGGCGGTGCAAGGCATGCGGCAGCGCGGGCTAAGAGCTGCGATGAATGGATGGATTGAGCAGGCGGCTCTTCTTGCGGAGGGTAAGCGGAAGCTCAAGGCGGCGGCTGGCGCGTTCAAAGGTGATGGTGTCTTGAAGGCGTGGCTTACATGGAAGGACTCCGCCTCTTCACAGCACGCGATGAAGCGCGCGATCCTGGCGCTGACGAATCGGGTGCAGAGGCAGGGCTTCAACAGCTGGGCGCAGAATGCGGCCGAGCTGGCCGAGAAGAAGCACGCAATGGAGAAGGCGCTGACCGCAATGTCTAGCCAAGGGCTCGTCAAGGGCTTCAATGGTTGGGTCGAGTTTGCAGAAGACGCAGCGGAGAGTCGGCGGAAGCTCAAGGGCGCGGTGACGTCGATGATCCAAAAGGGCTTGAGGCAAGGCTACAATACTTGGGAGGCGATGTGGGTGCAGCTTAGTTCGATGAAGAGGGCGGCGGCCTTCCTTGTTAATGGAGGACTCGCCCGTTGCATGAGCGCGTGGATGGAGGAGGCGCAGCGGCTTCGTGAGCAAAAGGAGCAGCGTGAGGCGGGTATGAAGCGTGCAATCTCGGCGATTGTCAACCGTGGTCAAAGGGCGGCGTTCAATGGATGGAACGATTATGCGAGCAAGGCGGCGGAGAGCAAGCGGCGTCTTCTTGCGGGCGCGTCCGCCTTCAAGGGCGACAAGACGCGGGCCGTGTGGAATAGCTGGTGTGAGCACGTGCAGTCGGTACACGATATGCGCATGGCCGTGAGCCGCTTCGTCAACCAGAACCAGTCGAGGGCGTTTGAGAGCTGGCGCGAATACGCGGAGCAGGCGGCTGCCGCGGCGGCAAAGCTCAAGGGCTGCTTGACGAGCCTCTCACCCGAAGGCAGAGCGATGCGAAAAGCGCTAAACAGCTGGCAAGAGATGGCGGCGGATGTGGCCAACATGCGCCGTGCAATCTCGGCCCTGGTCAACAAAGAGCTGCGGCTTGGCTTCAATGCGTGGTCAGAGGCGGCAGCGGAGCAGGCGGCAAAGCTATTGGCGATGCAGAGGGCAGTGGCCGGCATGCGGCAGGCGGGCCTGCTTAAGGCCTTCAACGGTTTGTCCGAGTATGCGATTGAATCGGCCGAGGCGAAGAGGCGGCTTCAGTCGGCGGCATCCGCCTTCCGCGGCGACGGCCTCCGCGCGGCGTGGAATCAGTGGACCTCAGCTGCGGCGGAGGGCGAGAGACAGCAGCGGCTCGCAAAGCGGGCGGGCGCACGCCTCGCCCACGCGCCATTAGCCAAGGCGTACGGCGCGTGGGTGGCGATGGCGGAGGAGCGTGCACGTCAGATGGAGATTGCAAGGCGCACTGCCGCATTCTTTGGCCCGATGGGACGTGCGTGGAATCAGTGGTGCAGCCTAATGCCCGCATGGTATCGTATGCGCAAATTTGGGAAGCGGCTGATGAAGCGCGGCTTGCTGCAGGCGTGGTTGCAATGGCTCGACGCCGCAGAGCAGAACGCACGGCTCCGAGCCCTCGGCCAGCGCGCTCTCAACTCAGATCTGGTCTTCGCATGGATGAAGTGGGGCGAGATGATGAGCGATCAACAGAAGATGGGCAAGTTCATGAAGCGGCTCACAAACCGCGGGATGGCCAAATGCTTTGACACTTGGTTGGCCCTGATAGATGAGATCGAGCGGCAAAAGAGGAAGATGGGGCCAATCTTGCGACGATTAATGTCGCGCGGCCTGACGAGCGCGATGAATAAGTGGCTCGATGTGGCGGCCGAAGGGCGTAAGATGCGTGCCATCGGCCGCCGTATGCTGAATCGTGGCGTGTCGAATGCGCTTAATAAGTGGAATGAGTTTGCGTATGAGAAGGCCAGAATGGAGCGGTTAATGAAGCGCGTCGTGCGTAAGGTCATGTCCCGCGTGCTTGTCGCGACGTTTGACGCGTGGGCGAATTGCGTGCTGGAGAGTAAGGAGGAGCGCGAGGAGAAGCAGCGCCGTATGCTCAACATGATGCGCAATAAGGAGTTGGCAACGACCTTCTACGCTTGGGTCAGCTTTGTGGAGGAGGCGACCGCAAAGAAGCAAAAGTATCTACTACGGTGGGCGAATATGCTGATTGCAAAGGTATTGCTCGCGTGGGCAAAGTGGGCGAAGAACGAAGTGCGGCTGCGCGGGCTGATGAAGTCGATTGCGATCCGCATTGCGCGTCGTACGGAGGTGATTGTGCTCCAGGAGTGGCATCGTTACGTGATGGAAGCGCATGCCGCAATGCGCAGAGCGCTCAAGCTGTGGGAGAATGTCGGCATGGGACGCTGCTACCGCAAGCTCCAAGAACACGCGGAGGAGCAGTTGCGATTGAAGCGGCTCGCGTCAAAGCTTCTTGCGGGCGTGCTTTATGGCTTGCAGATGCGCGTCTTCAATGGCTGGCTCAACGAGGTCCAGCTCATCAAGCGCCAATTTGAGGCGGCGGCCAAGTTTTACGGTCGATACCAGAACCAGCTCGCGACAAAGTGCTTTCTGGCGTGGGCGGGCGACGTGCAGAGGGAGCGTGAGACGCGTGAGCAGCGCATCCTACACAGCCTCCAGCGCATGCGCTACGGCTCTATGTCGATCGTTTGGGACCAATGGCGCCAGCTCGTCGAGGTGGCGAGAGCGGAGCGGGCAGAGGCGGAGGCGGCCGCCGCAGCCGCCGCAAGGGGTGAGGGTGATGGCGGCGGCCTCTCTTATGCCGAATCGGCCGCGTTGAAGGCTGAGGTGGCGACATTACGCAGAGAGCTCGCACGGACGCGAAAGGAGCTCAAGGAGGTCGCCTTCTCATCGGCACGCCGGTACGAGCTTGCCATTGTTCGTGCGGAGCTCCTCTCTCGGAATGACGGCGCAGCAAACGCTACACCACAAGGAGGGATGGTCGAGGGCGGCATCGAGGATGTCGAGAATGATCCGTTCGCGCCGACAATGCACGGCCATCTATGGAAGTATGCGGCTCCGTTCCTACCAGAGCCGCAGGAGCAGGTCCTGCTCGAGCGGATCACGCACAATGCGCAGCCGCCGAAACCACCGAGCAGCTTCTTGCAAAAGCTGTCCGAGCAGGCGCCACTCACCTTCCCAGCAGCGCCATCCCCACCGCCGCAAACGCAACCAAAGCTGACTCCTCAGAACAAGCCACCACCGCGAGAGGCCCATCCGGATAGGTCGTCTGTCGCAACGGATGCCGCACGGCCGCCAAGAGCCGCCAACCTAATGGACACGAATGCTCCTCATCTCGCACCGCCGCAGAAGATGCAGATGACGAGCCGGGCCGGCCAGAGGGAGATTGTGACGACGGCTTCGGGTGCTGTGGTGCCTATCACGACGACGATGTCCGCCAGACCCGCTTCGCCAATACCACCGCCACCGCCGCCGCCACCGCCACCACTCCCGTCCTTTGGTCAGCCCACACCCTTCCCTGCCGCGGCGCCCAAGCCACCGCAGGTGCAGCGACCCGCCTCCGCAAGCCCTCGCTCGATGAAGCCGGGCCCGACGATGACTCAGCGCATGGCGGCGTTTGGCGGCGGCGCCGGCGGCAAGGCGTCGACCGGCGAGCAGCAGGGCCTTCAAAGAGTCAAGTCGAAGGAGGAGATGACGACGCAGGCGGTGCAGAGGAATTTGCAGCATCACGCGGAGCGGCTCGGTTTGAAGCAGGCGGGGGCGGCGCTGGGTGCGCTCGAGGCGCGCCGGGAAACGCAGGTTGCTTCAGGGCGTGTGGCTGTGTTTGATTCGTGATTTAAAAAGGGAAGTGCCCGCCTACTTCTTGAACACAAACGCCGGGTCGCCATTCTCACGCGTCCTCGCAAACGACCTCTTTGCGTCCTTGAGCTGCTGCCCGAGCCGCGCATAGAAGCCATCCTTATCCGCCTCAACGCGCTGCGCGAAGGGCGTCTCATCGAAGCGCTCGTTGAGGAGCACAAGATACGGATAGTAGAGCTTGATAATCTTGACGGCGACCCATCGGACAAACGCCAAGGGAATCAGCCACGTTGGAATAGGGAATTTGATGGTAACCGCCAACTCCACATCGATGCAGCCGTGCTCGGCGAGCGACCACTTGATATTGTCATCCGGGAACTCGCGCTTTTGGCAGTATGCGGGGGCCGCGTGCTTTGGGCCCTTCTCTTTGCACTTGAGGCAGCAGTGCAAGCCGCCGCCAATGCTCAGCGCCGGGTTTGCGTGAAATCGGCATCCGGGGCTCGCGCACTTGGCTGGCTTACTGCTCGGCGGATCCAGGCTCACGGGCCGTGCCGAGGAAGGCTTGATCACCGTCGTCGCTCCAAGGACAAAGTTGCGCTGCCGCCGCCAAGAGGTCACCTTTGGGATCGGCCAGCCCCTATGCTCTTTTGCGCCCTCCTTTGGGCTCTCTGCATAGAGGACGATCGCGCCTTCCGGCTCATCCATTAGGTCAAAGAGAGTGATGGCGTGGAGATCGTCCGCGCCGGGTAAAGGCCCAAACGGGCTGACAAAGCAGTGATACATCCAATCGTTCTCGTGGAAGGTCTTGTCAATGTCTAAGCCTTCAATAAAGGGCAATCCCGCGGGATGTGGCAAATAGTCGGCGATGAGATCGGGCTCACGCAGCATCGCCATCAACGGAAGGAGGCCAGTGCCCAAATCCTTTGCACGCAGCACAATGTCAGTCGTCCACGTGTCCACAAAGTGCACATCAAACGTCGCCTCCGCCACGCAAAGCGGGTGGCCAATAATGTTGACGGAGACGCAGCCGTCGCGTTCGCGAAGGACGCGGTAGCCCTTCTCGGTGCCAGCTGCGCTTTTCTGCTCTATGTTTGGCATGCGACTCCAAACAGTTTTGATCATCGTCCTCGCCTTCTCGAGCGTCTTGAGCTGATGTTCATTCGTCGCGGCGTCCTCCGGTGGTGTAGCGTTATTGAGCGGACGCGCGAAATTCCATCCAGGCAAAGACGGACGGTGCGAAGACGACGATGGTGCGGCGGTGGCCGCTGTCGTCGTTGGCTCCAAAATGAGTTCGACATCTACAGCCGCCATCACGCGAGGTGATTCTGGCGCCTTGTAGTCATCAGGGTTGTGGACTCTGGCCTGGACAAACTCCATCATGCAAGTGGGCGGTCGGCTGAGCTCGAGCTCGCGCGAGGCTGCTGCAGCGCAAGCAAGCCACGAAGTCCAAAATTACGGGGCCGATGGGTGTGCGCGGTGCCAAACCTCTAGCTTAGACCTCTAAGCGCGCTCTCTCCTCGCCGAAAAGTCGCTCGCTCGACCACATTTTCGCTCTCGCACAGACGACTCAATACGCGCACCGACGTCCTCGGTGCGCGACGGGCACAAGCAGGGCGAGCGCGAGCAACCCGACGAGAACCATGCCGCGGACCAAATGCAACGCTCTACGTCTTTTCCCGTCAAGGTCAGGATTCGGTTCTCCGGCGCGTCGGCTCGTTGCGGCCGCTGGACAACGTCATTCCTTACGCCTAAGGAATGACTTTGCCCAGCGTCCTGGTGCGCTGCGTCGCGAAGAACAAGCTGCTCCGGTATGCGCCTTCAGCGGATAAGGTTGACCTTTCCGCGGCGCCAATGCTATGCTTGGGCGTATTTTGTGGCGGCACACGGCAGCAAGAGCGCGAGGACGCGGGCAGGGAGCGCGAGGCAGGCAGCGGCGTATTGAGTCGTCTGTGCGAGAGCGAAAATGTGGTCGAGCGAGCGACTTTTCGGCGAGGAGAGAGCGCGCTTAGAGGTCTAAGACCAACCTACGTATACCCGTCCCACCCGGTGGTACCCTCCGTACCCCCGGTACCTTAGGTACTCCTGGTACCCCTGGTACTCCTGGTACTCCAGGGGGGGACTAATTTCCATATTTGGTAGCATGTGGTACTCTCTGGTACTCCATGGTACTCTCTGGTACTCCCGCGAGCGCAGCGAGCGAGGAAAATCTGAGGGAGGGTGTATGGTGATGTATGGTGTATGAGCTGTATGGCTGTATGAGCATACATGCTGTATGGCTGCTGTATGGTAGCCATACAGCGTCACAGTGCGAGTGAGATGTATGGCGCTTAATACAGCAAATACAGCAGCTTTTCATACAGCGCTTCATACAGCACGGCCGCCAGATCAAGCAGAGCGTGCCGGCGTTGCTGGCGGACGCGGACGGCGTGTAGCCGTGCGAGGCACTAGGCGAGGCAGCGGCCGACGCGTTGTGCGTGGGCGGCTGCGAGCTGGAGGAAGAGGAGGCCATGGCGGAGAGGAGCTGCAGCAGCAATAAAAGCATGCAGAGGGCGCGACGCTCCACCGGTCGCCGATCACGACGGCGCCTCATACAGCAAGTCATACATCAAAAACGGCCATACATCTCACTCGCACTGTGACGCTGTATGGCTACCATACAGCAGCCATACAGCATGTATGCTCATACAGCCATACAGCTCATACACCATACATCACCATACACCCTCCCTCAGAAGAAAATTTGCCCATTTTTGGAAGGTGAGTACTCTCTGGTACTCCATGGTACTCTCTGGTACTCCCGGCCAAAATGGTACTCCTGGTACTCCCGATACTCGTGGTACCCCCGATACCCACGGTATCCATGGTACCCGCGGGGCGAGGTGGTACGGGTATACGTAGGTTGGTCTAAGCTAGAGGTTTGGCACCGCGCACACCCATCGGCCCCGTAAAAATCGATGTTTGCCGCGTCGGTGCTTGACGCTCTGCCGTCGGCGCGCGCTGATGCTCATAATCGCCTTTTGCGTCGCTCTGTGCGTCTATTTATTGATATATGCGCCAGCGTGGTGGCGAAGACGCCTTCTCAGCAATATTCCAAAGCTACCCGGCGACAAATTATCAAAAGACGCGCTCCTCGCCGTCGGCCGCTCTCTCGGTGCGCTCGGCCCATTGGTGCGGCTTCCCGGAGAACACGGCGTGCTAGTTACCGATCCATCGCTGGCAAAGCGGCTGCTCGAGCATGGCGGTGGCGCGGTTGTGCGTGAAATGACCGCTTACGAGCGATACGGCGGCTTCTTGGGTGGTTCGCTTGTGCTGCTCCCGCAGGCGACGCCGGCGCACCGCACACTGCGATCGGCATTGCTTCCGCTCTTCTCTGTCGCTGCGACACGACGCGCGCATGGTGCGCTGCTCGAGTGCACGCAGCGACTACTCGACGCCATCTCCACGAAGAGCGCTGCTATCGGCTCGGACCGCGCCATTCCTCTCTACCGCCTTCTTCAGAATTTTGTGATTGACGTGACGAGTACCTCCTTCCTGTCTCATCGATTGGGCGACGCGGAGAGCCGGCGATTGATTGCGCTATTGGAGGAGTGGCTTGATACACCGCCGCCGCTGCCTCCGACAACCATGCAGCGGCTGTGGCGCCGCTTTGGCCGTGGTGGTCCGATCGAGGTGGATAGGCTGCACCGTGCGTACGATGTGCTGCTCGACAAGCTCTGTGCAAAGCAAGCTGATGCGTTTACAGTGGCTGACAATACCTCACATCCGACCTCCGTGTATGCGGCGCTGAATGCGTGCGGCCTCGCTACCGATGATGAGGTGCGCAACCAGACGGCGGGCTTGCTGTTTGCCGGCCTGAATTCTGCCAAGGAGCTCCATTTTATGCTGTCGCTGTTGGCAAAGCATCCAAAACTGCAGGAGGAGGCGCGGATGGAGGTCGACCAAAAGCTTGGTGCCTCGCTGCCAACGTATGAGAGCCTTTCAAAGGGCCTCGATCTGTGCTCTCGCATTGTTCATGAGGCCTTACGCCTCTCGCCTGGCATAGAGCACTTGCGATTGATCACGACGCGAACTATGCGCACGCCTGCAGCCGCTGGAAGCAATGCTGGTGCCCTTCTGCCGAGTGGCACGCGGCTCGTCGTCTCGCCCTCCCTATTGCACAAGCACCCCACTCACTACCCGCAGCAGCCAAACGACCAACCGCAGCCAGAGCTCTTTACAGACAGCGCACAGGCGGCACGGCCGGCCGGGAGCTTCCTGCCCTTCTCCGCGGGCGCCAAGGGATGCCCGGCGGGCGGCTTTGCATTGCACGAGATGCGTATGCTCCTTGTGAGGGTGCTGCAGGTGTTTGAGCTGAGGGAGGATGCCGCCGGCAAGGGCGTCTGCTGCATAGTGCGCTCGAGAGAGGAGGAGCAGGAGGCCGCCGAAGCGGAGCCGCCCCCGTGAGAGCGAGTTTTTTTACAATACGTTCATTTACACACGCTAAAACAAGCCATTTTCGTCTCAGTCACCGCCAAACGGGTTCTTGAAATCGGGCAGCTTGATCTCCGGGAGTTGGAAGCCCGGAGCGGCCGCCTCCTGCTCCTCCGCTGCGGGCTCCTCCGCCGCAACAGCCGCCGCCGCTCCTCCTCCCTGCTCGAGCTCGGTCCGCAAGGCCTCCGGGTCGGCCCATCGCGCGGTTGGATCGTCCGAACGGAAGAAGGCGTACAGCTGGACCGTGATGACGTGAAGCAGCAGGCCAGGAGGCCCGATCAGGTTGGTGAGCAGGACGCTGTGTGAGGTGAAGATGTTGCGGCGGCGGCCCTCGAGCCAGATCCAGCGGCCGACAAAGAGGTCCCACGTGAGCTCATGTGTCCATTCCTCGGCCGCAAAATTCTTGTACGTGCCTAGCTCCACGTAAACGTCGAGTCCACGCTCGTTCAGAATGACCGGATTGAAGAGATTGTTGAAGAGCTCGATGGGTGCCGTGCCCGCCTCTGGCGGTTGGCCCGCGGAGGCGACGACAATGAAGAGATGCGCGAGAGCGACGATGAGGAGTGGCCACAATGGTTCGAAGATGCGGCGCGTCCATATCCAGTTGGGCGCAAAGACGATGAGCAGCCAGAAATTCTGCGGCACGAACGTCGTGAAGAAGAAGGCCTGTGCAATGCCCGTCGGGTCTTCAAATGTGCCCTGAGCCAATGAAAAGGCTGGAAGCAGCGATTCTACGTCGGCAGACATCATTGATGGAGTGTTCGAGCGCAGCAGAGGCGCATTGGCTGCGAGCGGCGCGGTCGCGCGCATGAGAGGCGCTCCGACGCTGAACATGGAAGGACTGCACGCGTGGCGAGTCGCGTGACCGGTCGGGCGAGACGTAGAGAGAGATTGTTTTCGCGCCGGCGATGATCGGGCGTCGCGCGTTCTGATTCGTGTTGCGAGAAGAGCTCGATTTGACCCGCTTCAACACCAAACCACAACACCACGCCCTCAAGTCTCATCACGCGCAACACCAACACCAAACACGAACAACAACATTGTGCACGCTCTCATCACGCGCCATCTCCGTCCTTCAGCTTCTTGTACCTTTTAGACACTTGGCCCCCTTCGCGGCCGGTGCCGAGATCGTTGGCAATCTTTTGCCACGAGGGCTTGTTCGCGCTGCCCTTCGCGTCGCCAAGCTGTAGTATCATCGCATCCTCCTCATCCGTGTACTTAAGGGGCGCCCTATGCGCCTTACGCGCCTTACGCGCCTTCTTTGCTCCCTCCTGCTCGCCGCTTGCGCCGACGTTCTCGCCGCCCTCCGCCGATGCCGGTGGCTTGCGCTTGGAGCTCGAGGACTTCTTACCCCCATCGCCCTGCGCCGAAGCCGCCGCCGACACCCCACCGGCCGCCGCCTCCCGACGCTTCTTCCTCCACTCTCGCTTCTGAGGTCCGGGAATGGTCGCGACGCCGAGCTCAGCAAGCTGCTCGTTAGTGAGCACCTCGACACCGCCATCCTCAAGATCACGCACGGCCCGGATGCATGCCCTCCGAGACTCACCGTCCTTCTTTCGGCAGTTTCTTAGGCACGCGTCGTTGTTTACGAGGCACCACGTCGCGCGCTTGCCCGCGTCGTCGTCAAACTCGAACTCAGCCTCCGGCGACTTCCCGCACGAGTAGCAGACAGGACCCCACGGTGGTGAGATTGTCGACACAGTATTCGTGTCGCCAGGAAGCATCATGCCGACGCACAGCATGCGCACCTTTGGAGGCAGCTGAGGAGGATTCTGCGGTAGGCCGAGCTTAAGCGCCGACGCCTTGCGGAGCTCCTCATCGCCCGAATTCCGCTGGTTCCAATGATTCGTCTTCTTTTTGCGCTCGAGGTACTCCGCCTGCGCCTTCAGCGCCGCCTCGGCCGCCTTCTCCGCCGCCTCGACCTTCGCCGCCGCCGCCGCCCTCTCCGCCGCCGTCGCCGTTAACGGTAACGCTGCTGACGCCGCCTTCGCCGCCGCGAGCGTCGCTGCCGTCGCCTTCACCGCCTTCTTGTGCATATTTCCCGAGAGTGTCGCGAGGTAATCCGCCTGCGCCTGCACCGCCGCCTCGGCCGCCTTCTGAGCCGCCTCGACCTTTGCCGCCGCCGCCGCCCTCTCCGCCAGCGTCGCCGTTAACGGTAAAGCTGCTGCTTCCGCGAGCGCCGCCGCGAGCTTCGCTGCCGTCTTCTTCACCGCGTCCTCGTGCTTCTTTGCCTTGCTGCGAGACTCGCGAATGACCGCCGCTCCCGCCTCGTACTCGTCCGAGCCAGGCGGCGAGTCAAGATTGCGGAGCGTCTCCTCGAGCTTCTCCTTTGCAAAGCCGGTCGCCGCCTCCGCGGCCTGCATCATCGCGGGACGCTTCGACGCGACGACCTCCGCCGGCTGACGCTTCAGGAGCACGAGGTTCTTCAGCGGTTTAGGAACACGGATTAGGAGGCACGCCTCCGTCAGCGCCTCCTCCGCCACCTCCTTCTGCGTCGAGCGCAGGCGCACACGCTGCTCGCGGTTGGGCAAGCGGCTGCAGTAGATCGCACGGCCGCGCGCGTCGAGCCACGGCGCCGCCGCCGCCGCCTTGCGCACGACGGGCATGAAGGCAAAGAAGGCGCCGCCGTAGGTTGCGGCGCACGCAAAGACGGAGATGCAGACGCGGAAGTTGTGCTCGCTCGGCTCCTCGAGCAGCCGTTTGATTGCAGCGGCGAACGCGTCCTTCGCCTCCTGGATCTTCGCGCGCTCCTTGTCGCCGCAGCTGCCGTCGCGCCGTCCTAACCGTCGACCAAAGATCTCCGAGAACTGTGCCGATGCGAAGCCGAAGAGGAGCTTGCTCTCGAGCTCCCACTCGGGCGCGTTGGCGAAATATTCCGGATCCGCGTCGCGCGTCATCTCAGCTAGGCAAAGGACCGTCGTGCGCATGCCGGGGCAGTCGCGCTTGATCACGGCCTTGCCGGCGGCCGACTTCTTCGGCTTGACGAGCTTTTTCGCCGACTTATTCGGCTGGCCCGGGTTGGCCGACGCCGCGGCGAGGGCGGATGCGCCGCGCTTGCCGGGTTTTGCCACATCGTCGACGCCGCCATTCGGGTCGACCGTATTGTTGGAGGAGGAACGAGTTGTGCGTGCCATTCTGAATAAAATCGCTGGAACCGTTTGAAAAGTCGGCGGTGGGGCTCGTGGCAAAAACTTCACCTTTTTGGAAGGTCCGGAGCAAGCAGGTGACGGCTGCGCTGTAATCATCTAATCATCCATCGTGTCCGCGTACGCGTGCGCATCCACATCCATCGCGCTCATGCCCGTGCAAACATCGTCTACCTCCTCGAGCTCCTCAAACTCCTCCTCCTCCTCCTCACCATCCTCAACCTCATCGTCCTCGTCCTCGTCACCATTGCCACCATTGCCACCCTCGTCGTCGCCACGATCCATACCGTCGTCGCCTCCCTCCTCTCCCTCACCCTCTCCGTCGACACGCTCCGAGTTCGCGATGTATCCCCAGTGGTGGCAGGGGCTCAGCATCACTTTCTCCACACCACCAATCTCCTTGAGGCCCTCGAAGACGCCGTCGCGCACGCCAGCGGGCAGCCGAAGGTGCGATGCGGTCGAAGATGCCGTGCGGTCGATGGGGAAGTCCACCTTCTTTCCGATAGGCATGCCGCGGCGGCCGCTACCCTTGTTGTTCCCCTTGTGGAAGGCGATAATGAAGGCGATCTTGTCAACCGCAATTTCGCGCGGCGGTGCTGCGGCGGACGTCGAGGCGGTCGCGTCGGCCGCCTGCTGCACGTTGCGGACGAGGCGCTCGTAAGCCTGCACGGCGATGTAGCGCGCGTTGTCGGCCGCGGCGTCCTCGTCGCAATCGTCCGAGCAGACGGTGCCGAGATTTCCGGCCTTCGAGAGGCAGAACTGCTGGCGGCAGCGCGGGTGGTAGTTGAAGACGACGAGCGCATACTCCCGGGTCGTCGGCTGCTCGTTGAGCATCTGGACCATTCCGAATGTCGCGTTGATCGCCGTCATCGAGATGTCCTGTACCGGCGGGCTGGTGGTGGGCGCGCCCGGCGCGCGCTGCTCGTAGACAAGTGTCGCCTTGAACGCGAATGCAAGCTCCTTCGCGATCTCGCGGAAGAGCGCGCATTGTTCGGGCGTCGGGAGCCAGCGGAAGATGTCGGCGAGGCTGTGGATGCGGATGCCGCATTTGCCCTCCAGGAAGAAGAAGCGCACCGGGATGGGGCGGCCGCGGGTCGGCGTGAAGCCATTCGGCGTGATGCGCAGCACGAGGAATGGCGAGTCTTTCAGCGGCCCGACACGGTCGAGAGCGCACGCCAGGAGGTCCAGCCGCCCCTGGAGGGACTCGACGTCGTGCCGCTCTGCGCACAGCGCCACTCCTACGGGGTCCGGCGGCGACAGGAAGAGATCCTGCTCGCCGCTCAGCCCTTCCTCGCACACTTCGCACATCCATTTGAGGGCGTCGGCCGGCGAGTCCTGGTATTCCTCGGGAATCGGCGTACGCACGACATCGCGTGGCGGCGCAGGAGGCGGCGGCGGCGGCGGCGGCTGCGGCGACTTCGGCGATGGCTTCGGCGATGGCTTCGGCGATGGCTGCTTCGCTGGCGACGGCGGCTGCGGCGAGCGCGGCGCGCGGTCGTGCTGCGGCGGCTGCTGCTCCTGCTCATCTGGAAGGGGTAGTTTGTGCCGCGAGGGCGACGAGGGTGGCAGGTCGCTCGCGGCGAGAGGCGCGCGGCCGGCCATCGTCGGACCAGTCCACAAGCCGGCCGAGCTCTGAGCTGCTCCGCAGCCGGGCGCCGTCTCGCCCAAGACGTGCGTAGGTCCGTTCCTCGCAGATCGTCTCGTCAACGACGACCACCGGCTACATGGTGGCGCGGCCGAACCGCGCCTCGCAGCGGCTTCGCGCAACACACGCATCGGTGATCGGAGCGTGTTCGCAGAGTGATCGTTGTTCCGGGAAATCTCCCTCTCTATAAAATTTTCTCCCAGCGGCGGCGCACGTGCCACCTTTCATACTCTCCGGCCGCATGACCACATACCCACACCTCATTGCATTCTCTCGCCCTCCCAGCCTATTGTTACCCCCTTCCCAGCGACATTACCCTCAGCATACCTAATCCTCCTTCGCATCAAGATCGAGCTCCCCCGTGCGCAGCGCCGCGATGTTGAACTTGACGCACTCGAGCAAATTCGACTCCCTGTAGACGAAGCCGTGCTTCTTGAAGAAGGCGCGCACCAACGGCTGCGCCTTGTCCAGGTGCGCGGTCGGCATCATCGGGAAGAGATGGTGCTCGGTCTGCAGGGAGATGTAGCCGGTCAGCACATTCACGAGGTAGCCTCCCGTGATGTTGCGTGATGTCAACGCCGTCTGCTCGGCCAAGGTCATCTTGTGGTCGCCGCCGTCTAGATGCTCCTCGCCATAATGCGTCGCGAAGACGACGATGCCCGTCAGGAAGCCTCGGATCAACGTCATAAAGAGCAGCATCGGCATCTGGCCCTGGAAGACCCATAGGAGGACGGAATAATGGCAGATCATCATCAGCCACTCGATCCATACCTCCTTGAGCTTGCGGACCATCATGTACTGGAGCGACTCGACGCGCCAGTAGATGTCGAGCATCGCCATCAGCGGCACATAATAGTACTCCTGCCACTTTTGCGCGTAGTTCAAGGCGTCGGCGAGCTGCTTGCTGCCGCGGACAAAGGTCAGCACGGGCGCCGTCTTGATGTCGGGGTCGTTGCCCTTCTCATTCGTGACGAGGTGGTGGGTGTTGTGCCGCGCGCGCCACCATCCGGGAGAGAAGCCCTGCCACATGCCGAGGAGGAAGCCCATCACATTGTTCCACAGCACGAGGCGCGTTTGGGTCTCCTTGAAGACGGCGTGGTGGAGGTAGTCGTGCGCCGTCCACCCGCAGAGGTAGAAGCTGAAGGCGATGAGGAAGGCGCCGAGGCACGGCATGCCGGAGTGTAGGAGGCGCGCGCCGAGCACGCCCGGGCCCAACGTGATGAAGAGCTTGAAGGCCTCGTCCGCGTAGTCGGGCTCGTAGAGGCCCATCGAAAAGAGCTGCTGCCGCAGCGCCTCAAAGTCCTTGCCGACGACGCCCTCCGAGACGACCATCGCCTCGGCGGGCGCGTCGAGCGCGTTGCGCGACATGGCGTCCACCATCTTCCGCGCCTTTGGCGAGTGGTAGGAGAGGAACTGCTCGGTCGCGTCGCGGTTCTGGAAGATCTTTAAAGCCTTCGAGCCGCCCGGGTGCGAGCGGAGGAACTTGGTGACGTCGACGCGCTTGCCAAAGAGGTAGACCTCGACCGTCTCAACGGGTTTCGTTGGTTTTATTGTCGCCGCGGCGACGGCCTCGGCGGAGGCGCCTCCTTTGCCCATTGGTGAGTGGAGTGGTCGTCGAGGGAAGGCGATCGCACCTATTTTCTGCATCTTTGCGCAGGACGGCGCGGCGCGACCCAGATTCGTTGCAAACACACAGAAACGAAGCAGAATGTTTGCTTGTTTCTCTTCGCGTCGTTCGCGCTGTTTTGAAAAATCGCACTTGCCTTTCTGGGACCAAACTTCGCGTCGCTGGTGGACTGCTCTCTCCGACCTCCCGTCACCTGCGTCGGCATGGCACCCACCCAAAGCGGCCTCGCCTACAAGGGCACGCAATCCTTCGAGGGCAAATGGGCGGGCACCGGCTTCTACCCGGAGGAGACCTTGCCCTACTTTGAGTTCTACTTCAAGGGCAAGACGGCGGAGCACACGGGCTTCATGCCGAACGAGCTCCTCTTCGAGACGCTCACTTCGAACTCGCCGGCGATCAAGTGCCTCAACTGCGAGCGGCGCAACCTCGATTCGGAGACGATGGGCGCGATCATGAACTGCCTGCTCACCAACACGGTCGTCACCGAGCTCAAGATTGCGCGGAACGTCTCCTTCTGGTCGGAGCAGCCGGACGACTTTGGGATGGCGCTCGCGGCGGTGCTCAAGGGCAACAAGTCGATCACGAAGGTCGACATCAAGAACAACGACATCCACGAGGAGGCGATCGCCGCCCTCATGGACGCGCTCAAGACGAACACGACCGTCACATGGCTCGACATGTCGGACAACTTCTGCCGCGGCAAGGGCGAGGCGATCGCCGAGATGATCAAGGCGAACAAGACGATCACCTACCTCAACCTCAACGTGACGCAGCTGACCGACGAGGACTCGCAGGCCGTCCTCGCCGCCCTCGAGTCGAACAAGACGATCAAGGAGTTCTCCGCGTACAATAACGGCGCCGTCGACAAGGCGACGCGCAAGAAGCTGAGGGGCTTCAAGAAGTAGAGAGAAGTGGAGTGCCCTACATGCCCCCTCGCCTGGGGGAGGATGTGACGAGCATCGCGCGGGGGCGCGCGGTACAGGGGAAGGCGGCTCTTCCCGGCTCGGTTGGTGTGGCGTGGCCGTATGACCCGCGCTCACCACACATGCCGTCAATGTGGGCTTCTGTTGTGTAAAGGGGATGATATGCGATGGTGCGGGCAGTCGCCGGGGTCGGCGATTTCAGCGGGAGGCGGCTCTCTCGTGCTCGGGCTTGTGGGCGTTGCCGTATGTCCGGCGCTCACACACCATTTGGTTTGCTATAGTATAAAACGAACCGGGCACACTTCTCACTCTCTACTCACATCATGTCGACCCAATCTTCATCTTGAGTCTCGAGCGTCGCGTCGGACGCGAACGCGCGCAGCATGCATTTATGACGCCGGCGAAGAGCCGCTCTCGGCCCGCTCGGCATCTCTCACCAAAGCTGCCCGACTCACTTAGAGCTCGGCGGGGAAGGACGCAATCGACCCCGGCTCGTTGAGCTCGAGCAGTGACGGGAAGGCCGCAAAGACCGCCGCTATCACGCCAATGCCGATGGTGATTGCGCCGATGACATTGCCCTTATACGGAGCGACAATCTCCTCCTTGAGCCTCTGCTCGCCAAACGCCTGCTCATTCGTCTTGAACTTCTTGCGCCGCTCTAACGCCTTCTCCTTCGCCGCGACCTCCTCTTGAAGCAGCTGCGGGTCCACCCAAAAGTCCTCACCCTGCTCGCGCTTGAGCTCAGTATCCTCCCCAGTGTAGGCGGCAACGATCGCGTCCGCGGTGGTGCCGCGCGCCTCGCGGACGAGCGGCACGAACTTGTCCTCCTTGACGGGGGCGACGCGGATCTTGCGCGACCGCCGCTCGCGCTTGAGCGGCTTGATCGGCGCGAGCCGCCGCCGCTGCGATTCGGTGAGGAGGGCGGACGCGTCCGGCGGGCCGCTCGTCTGGATGCTGTACGCGTCGCTTACGGGCGGCGTGATGTCGCGGGAGGAGGTGACGGCGGCCTCCCTCGCGCGCTTCTCCATTGCGCGCGCGCGCGCTTCGGTCAGCTGCGCCTCGTCTATGTCGTCGTCGTCCGTACCGTCGTCCTCGCTGGTCAGATCGCCCGCTGCCATCCGCCGCGCCTCCTGTCTCAGAAGGAACTCCTCCATCTCCTCGAGCGCGTCGTCGTCGGGCGCGGGAGAGGCGCTGCGCATGGGCGCGCCCGGGCTGGCGCTCTCCGGCGTGTCGAGCGGCAGCGGCGGCGACGGCAGATCGGCAGTCGAGAGCGCCTCAACGGGCGGCACCGGAGCATCGTCGTCGGCCATCATGTGCGCGTTATAGTTTGACTGGAAGCGGCGCGCGGCGACGTAACCAACGCCGACGCCCCATGCGCCGACGCCGCCAACCCACGTGGCCACGCCGAGCAGTAAAGTCCTCTCCATGGTTTTGCTGCAGTGTTCCAAGCGCTCCGAATCACGCGGCCACGCTCGAGGCGATCTTCACACATGTTTGGAGCTCGACGCGATCTCGTGAAACCGCGGTCAAGGCAATTTTGTTGCGGAGGTCTGAAATGCCGGTCAAGCCGCGAGTTACGGAGCTCTAAAGGTCACGCTCTTTACAGCAGCCGTATTCTCATGATCGCATCCCCTCCACCACCTCCGGGCTCACTTTCTGCGCCACCATTCTCCTCGAGCTTGCGCGGCGGCACGACGCGCTGCTCCAATTCGGCGGCTCCGACCAGTGGGGCAACATCATCAACGGCGTCGAGCTCGCAAGGCGCGTCGACGGCAAAAGCCTCTATGGGCTGACGGCGCCACTGCTTGCGACGGCCGACGGCAAGAAGATGGGCAAGACGGCGGACGGCGCCGTGTGGCTCAACGCCGATTTGCTGTCGCCGTTTGACTATTGGCAGTTCTGGCGCAATACGGCCGACGCCGATGTGGGCCGCTTCCTGCGCATCTTCACCGAGCTGCCTAAGGAAGAGATTGAGCGCTTGGAGGCGCTACCGGGCGCGGCGATCAACGACGCGAAGATTGTGCTTGCGGACGAGGCGACAAAGATGCTCCACGGCGAGGGCTGCTTGCCTGAGATCCGCGCGGCGGCGGACGCGCTGTTTGCCTCCGCGAAGAAGGGCAGCGCGCCGATGGATACGTCGGCGTTACCGCGCGTGCAGCTGACGGCGGCCGATCTCGAGAGCGGCGGCGTGCCGTTGGTCGACCTCTTCGTGCGGCTCGAGTTCTCGAAGAGCAAGTCGGAGTGCAAGCGGCAAATGTCGGGCGGTGGGATACGGTTGAACGACGAGAAGGTTGAGGACCCGGCGACGGCGGTGACGGCGGCGAGCTTTGTCGACGCGAAGGAGATCAAGCTCTCGAGCGGTAAGAAG
>JACLAC010023155.1_pt1 | contig 20269 bp, 15 predicted proteins | sample 8027881 | NCBI WGS metagenome assembly JACLAC01 (sample SAMN15725517, study PRJNA655200) | protist metagenome | isolation source: fluorescence activated cell sorting (FACS) single amplified genomes of... | place: Spain: Blaines Bay Microbial Observatory, Mediterranean Sea | collected 2016-01-19 | reverse complement strand
CGACAAGACACAAATCAAGACAGACTTTGATAGTCGAGAGCAAGAATTAATTCAGTCTCTTGAGTCAGAGAAAGAAAAGGCGAACAAGATGAAGCAGGAACTTGGAGAAGTAAAAACTGAATTAAACGCTATCCAGGATTCACTAAGCTCGGCGCAGCACCGAGAAAAGATGCTACAGCATGAAGTTACGAAGTTGGAGGACAAAAAGCGAGAGTGCGAGAATGAATTATCCAGTTTGAAGTCAAGTATGGACAACGCACTTGAACAGTCATCAAAATCACTAGAATCCGTACGCGAAATGATGAGTGCAAAGGCGCAGAAAGATATCGAAGAACTTCAACGAGACATGTCTCAACTTCTTGAAGACGAAAGAAAAGCGAAGCGTCAACAGGATCTTTCGTACAAAGAACAGTTAGCGAAACTGAAAGAAGAGTACAACGAGCAAGTTTCGCGACTCGACGCTAACACCAATGGCGAGTTTGTCAAGTACGCGGAAGAGAAGGAAACAGAACTAAGCCAACTAAAAGAAGAATACAAATCGAAGCTTAATGCGATGAAGGAAGAAAAAGAAAAATTAATGCAAACTGGAAAGGGGATGATGAAGGATATCAAAGAGCAAAAGAATAAGGAGATTCAAGATCTCAGTGATGACGTCACCTACCTTGAGCAGAAACTCATCAAGGAAGATGAAGAGAAGAAACGACTTGCCCAGCAGTTCCAATCAAAGATTATTGAATACAAGAGGAAACTGCAGCAAGCTTCGGGGAGAATCAATTCCCTGTCCGCTGATAACAATGACTACGACGATAGAGTGCAGTACTTGGAAAGGGAAAAATTCAAGCTACGAGAAGAGAACGAAAGATATCGCCGTCAACTAGGGGGACGGTCAGGATCTGACTCCGCCCTACAAAGTCAATTGGAAACTCTACAAAATGAGTTCAAGAGCGCAGTCGACGAAAACCGTGAGCTAAAACGAAAATTACAAGGCAGGGAATTTAGCTCTTTATCATCCATCGGCGAAGATAACAGTTCAAGGCCGTACACAAGGGGCCGGGGAAACCAATCGACCATGATTCAACTACGAGCAGAGTACGAGGAAACAATTGAAGTGCTCAACGACGAAAAACGTGAGCTAATCATGAAGAATTCTGCCGCCATTACGGACGTCCAAAAAGCCGAAAAGCGGGCTTGGATTGTAGAACAGGATAATGCTATGCTGAAACAAGATCTCACTTCTCTCCGTTTAACAAAAGAAAGACTGGAAAGCACGTTGGCAAGTGTTCGCCAAGATGATACTAGTGTCGAACATGCTTCGTTCAATCCAAAATACTCATCGTCCGAAGACTCTGTAATCCCAAAACCACCTGCTTCGGATGTCGACGCCGAGTATGATGACGCTTCATCCATGGGGATGGGATCGTATGGATCACAAAGAAGAAGATCGAGAGATTACAATATCCTCGAAACCAACCAGGGCTACACGAACAGAAACAACTCGCATTCGAATTACGGTTTGACATCGCCAGATCCAGACACAAAACGATTTGTTCAATCTACGACACTACACACTCCGTACGGAAACCGTTCCACGAGATAGGGATTTAATCACACATATAAATAATTAGTAAGCACGAAACAATATTGTATCTACCGTTTCTTATTTAATTTACTCCACCACAAGCTCAATCCCAACTTCATTGGAATCCGCAAATTTTGGCCTCCAGTCGTAAACGCACATTCCGAGACCATCTTCAATATAGCAAGCTTTGACGTCATTTTGCCAGAAGAAGAATTTAGGTTTCCCGTTCTCGTCAAGTTTAGGCTTCCAACCTTCCTTGATGACTTTTTCGTAGAGCTCTTTTCTGATGTCTGAAATCTCTAGATCCTGAGCGTTGCCTCCGTACTTTGTCGTTGCGACCTGACGCAGAGCCCTCCACTCGTAATCGCACGAAGGACAGGAGCCCTCTACAGCTTCTGGATTGTCCTCCTCAGGCAAGATAAGCTCTTCGTTCACAGCTTGGAATTGAACAGAGAGCGGAATGGACCAGGAAAGGAGCAATCTGTTGTCATCGCCACCTGCCTTATTGTTTTTCCCAATTTGAACTTCTACAGGAGTTGTTGGAATATAGTTCTGCCTCTGTGGTCCCATCGTTCGGATACTACATGTAAATGAGTGATTCGGTACCATCTCCGCATGCCTATTTTCTCGTGTTCCTGTTTCGATAATTGTGGGCGCTGTCACTAGCTGAGGAGGGATTGTGTAAACAGTCACTCCTCCTTTCTTGGCCACGACCTCCCGTGGTGTTTTCTCTGCCGAAGGCGTCATACCGATGTGATACCAATCCCAGAATCGGGGTTTTATCTGATCCCCTAGTAGCGAAAGCAAGGACGCATTATTTTCTGCACCAAAGACGCGGTCCACTTGTTTAGTGATGGTTTTGCTGTCGGAGGCAAGCGTACAAGTCGAAGCACCAGCAAGAACAACTCGGGGAGACCAAAAGGTAGGCCACACAAGTGAGAGCTCCCAGGAGAGCTCGACAACACCTTCCGAGATATCTTTTCCACCCACGATTGCCAAGTCAACTTCCTGGTAAAATTTCTTTGCGGCCTCCAGTTCTTTCATTGGATCTTCGGACGATTTGGTCATAGGTGTTTCCCACGCCAGCGATCGTCCAAAACTGATAACATCAAGGTTGTCGTCATCTTGTTTTTGTTTCACGATTGCTTTCAAGTTTTCATCGCCCATATATAAAACCTTGTTGATTTGTTGCTGTAAGGATCGGGCCATCGAAGCCACCTCGACACTGTCAAATGCCCCGCCATCTGCTGACGCAGCGAAGCGGTTATATGACGTTGCTTGGAGCTTGATGTCCTTTCCTGCCAAAAGTTCCTCCTCCGCATCATACAATTCCTCCTTCTGCTTGTTTCCTCCAAAGAATTCAGCTCCGCCAATACCAGCGGGAGTCTCCTCTTCGTCTTCCAACACTGCGGTTTCTTGCTTGTTGTCCTCCAAGGAGGAGAAAAGGCAAACCGCCTCACTATTTCTTATTCGTGATATACCAGCATTCCCAGTTGCGTGCGAAGAAAATCCAAACGTTTGGAAGATGCATCCGATGTGAACCAACAGACAGATTAGAAGGATCGACGATTGCATTGGCATCGACATTCTGGGATGGAATAATTTTAGGGTACCGTTTTTGATTGCTCAAGTTCTTTTCGCAGTTGGCTCAATTCGCTTCTTCTAAAATAAGCTGTAGCAATATGATTGATATCAGAGACTTTCAACAGTGAGTTCTTCAGATTATTGGATTCGTCGACTCTCGCTGTGAATTCGATTGGTGAAGCAATAACGTTTTTATCCATCCTTCTACAAACCGAAAAACATCAGCGGTTGTTGAATGTTGCACTAAAATGATTTTCCTTGCGACAAACATCATCAAGTTGTTGCATTCTGTTTTTCCACGTGGAAGCAAAACTTTCTCGTGTAGCTATCTTAGTTATGAAAAGTACGTAGGACTACATAGCACAAAAATATGGACTAACTCCTCTAGTATAATTTCTTTTACTACGTTAAAAGTGAAGAAAGAAGAATCTCATGGTGTGGCAAAATCATCGATTGTTTGATCATTCGCTATGAGATTGTTACCTCTTCAATTCTAGCGACGCGTGCCTGAGTTTCCTTTGCTCGTGGCCCGTCCCGAGGAGGACTTTTCGTCGCTCTGGAAAAACTTGTCTCGAAGCTGTGACGATCTTGATTTCGAAGTTGAAAGTTCAGGTAGCATGGGGCTCATTTCAGTACTGGATACGTATCGTTTCGAGGGACTCAAAATTTGAATGTCCCTACTAGTGTCGAATTCCAACGCTTCTTTTGCTCCATTTCGCTTTTCGTTGCCCCGTTCGGAAGATTTGCATTCACTCTTATTGGTTCTACCATTTTCCTCGCGATTTGTATAGTGAGAAAAGTAGCACTTCTTGCACAGCATCCGCCGCAACAATATTATCTTTCGTTGTTGAGTGGGATCCACAAGATTGAGACACACGGGGCAGCTTGATTGATCATCAGAATCACTTTCACCATCAGAGGCATCATTATCGTCTTCTATTTCGTCATCAGAAGGCAGATATATATCTATGAGCCGATTGCTCAATGATGAGACACCACTTATCGAAGTTGGCGGTGGTGCTTCTTTTTTTACCATTTTTCGTAGCCGGTCTACCGCCAAAACTGCGAGAACCCCCTGCTTGAGTCGCCTCTTCCCAGATTTTCTATTCTTGCGCTCGAGATCGAAACGGTTTTGTTTGTTCGGTGTTTGTTCGTCAACACTTACTTTATTGGTTTCGCTCAAAATCGATTCTTCCTCATCGTCACTGTCCGACGAGGATGATGACGAGTTGTCGTCGGAATCACTTTGTGGCAAAAGTCTGGGTGTCGCTTTGATATTCACATTCGTCTTTTGCACTTCATCATCATTATCATCATCACTATCATCATCACTATCATCATCATTTTCTTTCTCTGACTCTGAAGAAGAATCCGAGTCTGACTCTGAAGAAGAGTCCGAGTCTGAGTCCGAGTCCGAATCGCTTTCTGAATCCGAGTCCGAATCTGAGTCCGTGTCCGATTCCGAATTGCTTGTTGTCGACAATTGTTTCGGCTTTGAGGGCACCGTTTGCAAAAAGTTTGCAATCGATCCGTGGTCCATTTTCATTACTTCTTCCACACGATCTTCAATGATATCCTCGTCGGTTTCTTCCTGTTCAACTCTTGCTTTGACGAGCTTCCTGACACCCTCCATCATTACTTCATCTTTGTAATCATCTCGGATCATTTGCAGTTGGGGTTTTGTCCACCAATACAAAACCTTTTCAGCTTCGTATACTCGTTCCACCTCCCACAATACATTTTTGTCAAGATTTATCGTTACGCTCGACTTTTTCATGTTGGATGACACAAAAGCGGTATCGCCAAATCAAAATGCCGTCCCTCCCGACGAAAAAGTCTTTACGGATAGGTTGAAAGGCAAGTCGAGAGAATAGAAAGCGATGGGGTGTCCGTATCCGCGATTGATTTCTATTCCGGCTTCTCCCTGTAGTCACTGTGTCCGTTTCAAATCTTTGGATGTCCGTCGAAATACACTGCCGAGAAAGTTTCAGGACCAAAGAAAGGTTGCCGTTCTCAGCCGAGATTGGAATTTTCATCGAAAGATGAGATTTTCTTTGTGCTCAGTTTTTGGTCTTTATCTGTAAATTCTTAATTTATGACGATAAATGACTGTGACTTTCGCGATAGGATTATAATAACATCAGCCTTAATGGCACCACAGAATTTCTCTCTTTAGTACTGGAATTCTTTTTGTTTCAACAACCGGGAGTACGCGTTAACGATTGATTCGTTTCAAATTTTTCGGTTTCGGTCCGTTTCTTGGTTTAAGTTTTCATCTGCTTCTTCTTTATAAATGTCGTCGAGCCGACAAAGCAGTATCGTCATCAACAACTTTCATGATAACAAAAGTTTCACGCCGAGCAAAGAATACTAGTAAACGACAAGACATTATCAAGTGAATCGATCTACCGTAAAAAGCAAACGCTTTCTACAAAGCAAGCGCAATGATTACCTACAATCGTTCGGCTTTCGGGTGGAAGCTCTTCTTCATTTTCCACGGATCTGCCGTCTATCGGAGCGTGCTTCCTTCTTTGGTCGCCGTCGCAATCTATTTCATGTATGATACCTTTATAGTATTGACGGATCCACAGGGGGAGCGGGATACTGATGTATTGCATCCTTACGGTATCGGAGTTCTTGTCAGCACTTCTACATTTTTGATTGTCTTCCGACTCAATCAGAGTTACTCTCGATATTGGGAGGCCTGCGGAAATCTCCATCATTTCATGTCGAAATGGTTGGATGCTACCACTCACACCAGCATTTATCATATGCAATGTGACCACTACGACCGAATGAAACCTCCCGTCTTTTACGACCACCCCGAGCTTAATTTTTTATTTATGACTCGGGATCGCGAACGAAATAATTTCAGCTCGACTCGAGGCGATGCCAGCGATGGCCTTGATCACGAAGCTGGTTTGGGATTGAGAAATCGGAGACATCCTCAAGCAGTGCAGACGGATCAGGTTGTTCCCGAAGTTCCGCAACCTCGAGAATTCGGGGCCAGAAGTGCTTCTTCTCCGCACAGCAGTGGTTCCAGTGGAAGATTTGGCGGAAAGAGGAGTTCCAGTGACTCATCCGCCGAAGAATACGCTAGAAAAATGCGCAATAAAGAGATCAAAGCAGAATATGCCAGGCGTGCTTCGGTGAAATCGATTAATCAGATCGATAATTCGAAATACAAACGAAAATCGACGAGACGTGGGGATGGGCAGAATTCTCATGCGGGACATCGCAGTGTCAGTAGCTTGCAATCCATCAAAACCTCCAATGTAAAAAGCTTGAACTCAAGTGTTCTCTACGAAGAATCCGTCTTTCACCACTTTGGATCAGAGCCGGTTCCCCTTGTGGGAAAGCCAAGAATGGATGGAAATTGGGGTGAATACTACACCATCAATTCGAAGCAACCCTTGAGTACGTTCGTGGACCCCCATCAACCAGATACTATCGACCCACAAGGATTTGCAAGCACTCAAGGTAGCCGATCGGCTCCGCTTTTTCTACAAGAATTGGCACACCTGAGTAGTTTGTTGACTGCCGTAGCCCTGTCAACACTTCGAAATGACATTGACGGTAGGGAATCACCTCTCTCTATCTACGAGCCAGGTCAAGCATGGCCTGAAGTTGACCCAACCAAAGATGAAATTTTGAACGGGAATGAATGGGGATCGTTTTACCGTCGAACCAAGACTTTCTTTGGTGTTGGTCTCAACTCAGAACAGAGAACCGAGCGCAATGCCGCACAACCGCTTCCAGTCATTGGAGGCGTTTCCGATGCAGAAATTCGGTTCTTGCAGATGGCAAGGGGCCCACACGCGAAGACACAACTCTGTTTCAATTGGTTATCTGAGTTCATTGTTCGAGAACATTTGGCGGGGAGTTTGGGCAAAGTCGGACCTCCGATCATCAGTCGTATCTTCCAATTTTTGGGAGACGGAATGATTTACTACAACCATGCTCGAAAAATTATGTTCATCCCCTTTCCATTCGGTCATGCTCAGCTTTCCATTTTCTATGTTTATGTCATGAAGATTGTGATACCCTTCTTGATGCACGAGTGGACTGATCATCTTTTGATTGGCTCTTTTTTGACATTTCTGACCGTTCTCTGCATTGAGGCAATCAATGCGGTAGCTCGCGACTTGGAAAACCCCTTCCGCAACTTTCCGAACGAGTTACCACTTGTCAATATCATGGCCCAATTCAATGAAGGTTTGATTACCATGTATGCTGGGTACCATCCAGACTCTTTTTGGGACGGCGATCAAGTCATGAACATCGCTCTATCGTCCGGCAGAGCAGGCTACAAAAGCAAGCAACAAGATAATGGCATCATCGGCACTGAAAGCCATAGAACTTCTTCCGATGGACATATCAGCAACAACATCGCCACTGATTTGAAGCAGCAAGACACTGGTGTCACTGCTCCTCTGAGTAATGTTGACGAGGGCGACGAGACTGCGCTAGATGTGGTCGCATTGCAAAACAAGATCGAATACCAAGCTAAAGTGATCGAAGAATTATACAGCAAGGTCGAGAATCTTTGTGCCAAAACCGGAATAGCAAGCGAGGAAATAGTCTTTGGGGAAAAATAGAAGACGATTGGGACATCGAAATATTGTAATTTATATGTATAATATTTACAGGAATGCACAGTAGCATCAAAACTTTGGTTCTGCGAATGAAGCCAGCTTCTACATTGCTCCAGCTTCTCGGCTGCCAGAACAATAAAGGATAATTTATCCTTGCACTAGATTGCTTGAGGGGAAAGACTCTAGATTTTATTAAATGCACTTTCTACTATAAAAGACGAATCGTTTGAAAAGCGTGGTTGGTAGCTACTACTTTTACTTTAGTCGTAAACATGACAGAAGACATTAGGATGAAGAAGAAGAAGTGATACTCGATTTGCAAAGCTTACTGCTTTGTTGAGAGGACTACTACAAAGTTCAGGAAGTTCTACACGATCATTGACCCATCTGAGGGAAACTGTACTAGCAACCACGAGATAGTGATAACAATTCTTGAAAAGCATTCTTTTGTGTGCGTAGTCTTACAAAACTTTAGTTTACTTTCCTTCATAGCTAGATAAGAAAACAAAAGGAGTCTACTTGAAATTACATCCCACGATGCATGTATTCCAAACCATTCCATGAAATTTTATGAACTGTTCATGAAATCTATTTACATGGCTCCAACAATTGGGAGCTCTCCTCCGAGTTGCTCGTGAACCATAAGGCCGAAGATTCCCAACATGGCGGCACGTCCGTTGTTGAGCTCGACGGCACGCTTCTGCAACTTGGTCTCCTCAGAGAAGGTGTCCCATCCGAAGTCAATTTTTCCGTTGCGGAAATCTCCAGGGAATTCACCCTCTCCGGTGACATCCTTCATGACGAACAATTCAAGGAATCCAACGAAGGCGATAATTTGGTAAACTCCAGCTCGGGAGATACCATCGGCACCGACGGCAGCCCATCCGTTAGGGAAAGAGTCGAAGCTGTTTCCGGCCTCATCGATGGATCCAGGAAGGTGGAGTCCGGCACGGGTGATGATGTTTCCGAGGAAAGCCAACATACAAATACGTCCGTGCTTGACCTCGACGTATCGAAGACGATCGAATCGGTCCTGGTCTCCGTTGGCAACCAATCCCAAAGGATCGAAAAGACCAAGAGGAGGCTGGGCACCAAGAGCATCTTCGAAAGCGCTCAAGGAGGTGCTGGAGGCCTTTTGCTGAGCAGGGGCGAAAGCAGCAGCGGCGGCGATGAGGGAGGCAAAGATGGCGGACTTCATGGTTATTTGTTGTGTATAGGGGTAGTTGTTATAGTATGAGGATACTGATCTCTTTCTTCAGAACTTTTGGTTCTCAGAAGCACTACGGAAAGTCGTCAGTTCGCATCACTAACAACGTTAGTGTACGAGCAGCCACAGAAAAAGGATCGGAGGATCGCACTTCAATATAATCCTTCTTAGGGATAGAGATTTTCCCTTAATGACCTTTTCCGGCGCGTAGGAATGTACCAGGATCCAAAATTCTACGATAAAAATTTACGCGCTTTAATTATTGCGCGAAAGATGTAAATCCTACTAGCTCTAGCTACTAGTAGAGTAGAGAGGACAAAATCGTATTGCTGTAGTCACTTTAACAAAAGTTATTGTGGCAAGAACTACTTCAGAGGCAATCAAGTGCTAGCTATATGACTGATAGAAACGCAAGGTCGACATCTGGATCGTAGAAGATCGAAGGATTTATAATGGATGTGATGCGCTGAAGGCGGACTTTGTTACTGAAAGTAGGAGTACTAGTTCCTCTACTCGTACTGATAGTACTAGAATAAATAGTGGTAGTACTGGAGACATCGCATATGCTCTAGAATCACCAATAGCATTAGAAACAAGACATCCTCAATGCTGCGAACCAATACTAATTGCTCATGCGACTACTACTAGAGGTCTAATTCAACACAATAGTAACGCATATTCGTTTCATATGAAGTACGCGAGGTTGGTAGACGAAGCTCAAATGTATCTTCTATTCAATTACCGAAAGATTCGAGATTGGAGCACTTCCAACATTAATTGCTTAGACAGAAGGGATAAGAGAAACTCCCAATTGCTCGTGGACCATGAGGGCCAAGATTCCCATCATGGCGGCACGTCCGTTGTTGAGCTCGATGGCTCGCTTCTGCAACTTGGTGTCCTCATCGAAGGTGTCCCATCCGTAGTCAAGGGCTCCGTTGCGGAAGTCACCAGGGAATTCGGCTTCTCCGGTAACATCCTTCATGACGGCAAGCTCCAAAAGACCGACCAAGGCAACAATCTGGCCAATACCGGCTCCTCCAATGTCGTTGAAGGCGGCGAATCCGTTGCGGACACCACTGAAGGCAAGTCCCTCGTAGTTGATATCTCCAGGGAGACGGACCCCGGCTTCAGCGACAAGGTATCCGAGGACGGCAAGCATGGAGATACGTCCGTGCTTAAGTTCGACGTATCGAAGACGGGCGAACTTTTCTTCGTCACCATCGGCAACAAGTCCAAGAGGATCGAAGAATCCAAGAGGAGGCTGGGCACCGAGCTCAGACTCGAAAGCCTTGAGGGAGGTGGAGGTAGCCTTCTGCTGGGCAGGGGCAAAGGCGGCAGCCGAGGCGATAAGGGAGGCAAAAATAGCGGTCTTCATTTTTACGGTTATTTTATTTGGATTGTGAGAAGTGCAGATAAAGAGAATCTCGAACTTCCCTCGGCAAGAATTTCTTGTTGCGTGCGGAACGCACCAGATGGCAATCACACAGAATCCGAACGGATCGAAGAGAAGAAACTTTTGATCGGCCTTTCACCCTATTGGATCCAAAATTTTCTCGATGCGTTGAGAAGTTGAGGTTTCGAGATTTGCGATCTTACGCGTGTGTAACACGCACGAACGAAGTACGAACGTATTTTTCGACGCGAGTTCCTAATTTCCCCCAATTCAGCGAATCAATCGATCCCCTTTCTGACAAGAGACTAAAGAAGTTCTTTCGGAATGATAGATTCCTGCCTTGCGACATCATCTCGTGCAAACTGCCAGACGCTGATATGTGGCGCGAAACACGAATTTTCTGCTGCGCTTTTGGATCTCAATCATCGGCCAAAACCATTCTGTTGTTTGGTTGCGAGATCATATAACAGCTCGATTTGCGTGGATGGAAAGAGGGATAAAGCCCATAACTGCAGAAGAATGAGTCCTAAAGTATCAAAGAAAAGTCCCAACGATGTGGTGATTGTTTCGGCACTGCGAACGCCCATGTGCCGTGCTCGCAAGGGAGCTCTGGCCAAGACTCCACCATCGACCTTGCTCACAACCGTTCTCGAAGCTACTCTGAAACGCACGGGCGTTCAGGGAGACGAGATTGAAGATATCTGTCTGGGTAACTGCCTCATGCCTCCATCAGGATATGGAGGCATGAGAATGGCGCACATGGCTGCGGGTATTCCAGCAGAATCTACTCCGCTTTCGTGGGTCAACCGGCAATGCAGTTCGGGTTTGCAGGCCGTGGCGAACATTGCGGATGCCGTCGCCACGCGAAAGATTCAGATTGGTATTGGTGGAGGAGTTGAATCGATGTCATTTTACCCAATGTCATCCATCAAGGCACCGGATGTAGATTGGGATGCTATGAAGAAATGCCACAAGCAAACTCGCGTCATGGATTGTTTGATTCCAATGGGAGTGACGAGCGACAACGTGGTAGCTCAATACGGACTGAAACGAAAAGATTTGGATGAATTCGCTGTTCAATCTCATCAAAAGGCGGCTCGAGCACGAGCGAGTGGAAAATTCAAGAACGAAATCGTTCCCGTTGGAAATGTAAGCCAAGACGATGGTATTCGACCGCAGACGACAATCGAAATTCTAAGCAAACTCAAACCTGTCTTTTCGAAAGACGGAAGAACCACTGCTGGTAACTCGTCGCAAACCACTGATGGAGCAGCTGCGGTACTTGTGATGACTCGAGCGGAAGCAAAAAAGCGTGGTTTGCCCATTCTAGGAGTCTGGCGGGGATATGCCGTCAAGGGGGTCCCTCCCCGTGTAATGGGAATCGGACCCGCCGTCGCCATTCCAGCAGTTTTGAAGCAATGTAATCTCACAGTGGATGATATCGATGTCTATGAGCTTAATGAAGCATTTGCTTCGCAAGCCAGTTGGTGCGTCGATATTTTGAACATCGATCCCGCCAAAGTCAATCCCAACGGCGGAGCGATTGCCCTTGGTCACCCTCTAGGATGCACTGGTGCACGACAGATTGCGACACTCCTGAACGAATTGCACCGACGCAAGCAACGATTTGGTGTTGTTTCCATGTGCATTGGCACGGGTATGGGAGCCGCTGCGGTATTGGAAGTCGAACCAGAATCTCGATTGTAAACAAAAACTATTTTTGAACAGTACAGGCAGTATCAGCAAAATGCAAAGTTCTACTAATCTGATCCTTCCCATGGAATGGCTATGTTCTTCGATATTTTTTGGAAAATAAACGGCGATAAAAAGAGCGTTGTTACTTGCTGGACTTGAAGCGAAATATTATCCAAAACCCAAGGGAGATCGGATTCAGTTGAAGTAGCTATGATAAAATAGAGTATTTTATTTCTACTTGTTCGAAATAGTAGACACAACTGAACCAAAAGGTTCTTAGTATAATATCAAACAATACAAAAAAGCTCAATCCGAGGGGCGTAGTCACAGTCACACTTTGACGTTTCAACCAGTTAACACGATGCTCACGACTTCCAAGGTATCAAAAAGTCAACACTTTCTCTTATAGTATCGGAATGAAAATCGTCAGTCACCTTCAGAGGTTCAGAATTATGACTGTGCTATAATTCAAGTTCCTGAACACTATAATGTATCAATCAGTCGATATACAGATCAGTGCAGAACTTCTCTCTAAACATGCATTTTTTATTGATGATTCAGAACTCGAATCGATCTATTTTGATCCGAGCCCATGCATTCATGATTATATATAGACGGATATATATAATATCGAAGAATGAACCGAAGCAAATGTTTACCACCAGAAGGACTTCTTTCCCTGCTCTCCTTGTCTATGACGAGTACTCATACGTCGCTTGATCTGGGCATTTCGAACCATCGATTGAGCGGCTCCGGGGGTCATTCCAGCATAAGGATCGCTTTCTTTGGCATCTAATTTGGCTTTAATACTAGCAAATCGCTTGCACGAATCAGGGATATCGCTGTTGTCTTCAAGCAATTTCTTGCAATAGGTCTCGGAAACTGATCCTTCTATTGGTGCATAATTATGCATCACCATCATGTTGGAAGCACAACAAACAACAATAGGAAATAGCGTTGAACGTTTTCCAGCGGAAGGAAAGAGTAGAAAATATCGATTGATTATTGTTTTGAAATAAGGATCCATCAATGAAGCCAATTTTGAGGAGGAATTGCAAGAATAAACCAGTGAGTTCGAGGCATCACGAAAAGTTGATAGATTTTGACAGAAAAATCTTTTTCTTTGAGAAGAAAAGAACCACTGTTCTACTTACTCTTCTGAATGGCCATGGTTGCAATTGGTCAAAAGACTTCGAATAAGTTTGACTTTAATGTTGTTTGGAGATACACTAACAAGTTCCGGTAGCAGCGTCAATCACAAGAGCGATGGAGACAGGAAATCTAAAATTTCATTGTTGGTGTTTCACCTGAGCGAACAGAACTACTAACCTGCCAAAGGTATCCAAAACTCGTTTATTCTCGCAGCAACAGAACAGATGCCCGAAGTTTCTACCGCGAACAAGCGCGTTAACTGCCTTGATGTCTCATGTTCTGTGTTGTTCTCCATGCGTCAAGTGAAAAAAGACGCGGAGCCGTTGGCCCGTATGGTAGATATCATAGAGTTGTGCCTTGCAAAAGTAATAAGGATCGAAGGAGAAGAAAATCTTTTTCGGACGAAGGTCAAACGCTCACAAAGACTTAGATAGTTCTTAGCTTCTTCGCCCACGATCGGCGAGTCTGGCAAATCATATAACATAGTTCCGCATTTTCGATTAGAAACGGCGAAGCATCGAATGGTCATCGTCCAGCACACGACCAAGGATTGAAATTGCGGGGCGGAGGGAAACATTCTCGAAAAAGTACTACTACTACGTTTGTTCACGGGCGTCCCTCCATCATCAAATCTCTTCACAGCATTACTGCCTAACTCTTTGCCCTTCATACATCGCGTGTTGGCTGCAATCTTGAAAGACCAAATCTGAAAATATAAAGGCCAAAACGACAACATGTTTTCCTCATCAGTTAGCCGAATGACCCTTCGTGGCCGATCGAGTGCCGCAGTGGTAAGTAGAAGACATACTCGTTCGTACATGCAATGTGACGACAATCGATGCCTCGGAAAAATATGGCTGTCGCTCCGGCCTGCTTGAAAAGTATCGTTCTAACTTTTCATTGTCCTCGATTCATTTTTTCCGCTGGATACAATTCATATGGCTTGGCTACGAAACTACAATGGTAACTTGAATGAATGAATAATGTAAAAAACAATGCGCAACGACAAAAATTAACGAACGAATGGAACAACTTACGGCAACCAAAATAAATTGCGGCGTGATGTAACATGAAATAAAATTAAACCAAACGAATAGTCTCGCGGAAAGAATGGCTTTGTTCGTGGATTTGCGACAAAGGAAATGACGGTTCGCGAAGCCATCTGCGAGGGACTCGACGAGGAAATGGAACGCGACGAATCTGTTTACATTATTGGAGAAGAAGTTGCCCAATACCAGGGTGCCTACAAAGTTACGAAGGGCTTGTACCAAAAGTATGGTGAAAAGCGTGTCATTGATACCCCCATTACGGAGGCAGGATTTACCGGCCTGGCTGTCGGATCCGCCCTCAAGGACCTTCGACCAGTTGTTGAGTTCATGACCATCAACTTTTCCATGCAGGCCATTGATCACATTGTCAACAGTGCCGCCAAACAATATTACATGAGTGGAGGAGATTTGGCCTGCCCTATTGTCTTTCGGGGTCCCAACGGATACAGTGCCGGAACCGCTGCCCAGCACGCACAGTGTTATGCCGCATGGTTTGGCGCTATTCCTGGTCTCAAGGTAGTCTCTCCTTACTCGAGTGAAGACGCCAAGGGTCTCATCAAGGCTGCTATTCGCGACCCCAACCCTGTCATGGTTTTGGAACACGAACTGATGTACGGTGTTTCCTTCCCAATGTCGGAGGAAGCCCAATCGAAAGACTTTGTTATCGAGATAGGGAAGGCCAAGATCGAACGAGAGGGATCGGATGTCACCATTATTTCCTACAGCAAAGAAGTCGGAAAGGCCCTTGAAGCTGCCGAAATTATGGCTGCCAAGGGAGTCTCGTGCGAAGTCATCAATCTTTTGTCCATCCGTCCCCTCGATCGCGAGACTATTTTCAACTCGATCAAGAAGACTGGACGCTGCGTCACTTTGGAGCAAGGATTCCCCCAACATGGTGTCGGAGCCGAAATTGCTGCCATGATTATGGAAACTGAAGTCTTCAACTATCTTGATGCCCCAATGGAACGCGTGACCGGTGCTGATGTTCCTACCCCTTACGCTATCGAATTGGAGGAACAAGCCTTCCCCCAGGTTAACGATGTGGTTGCTGCCGTTGAACGAACAACCTTCCGAAACATTGCTGCTTAAAGTAATAAAAAATTCTGTGTTTCATTTTCATTCAAATAATACATTATGCATTTTTAGCGACGCTAAAGCATGTGCCTGGATAGAATTTGTTGCGGTTGCCGAATGCTAGAAGAAGTTTGTCATCACCATCGGATCATCACGATGAACGAACGGATAGAAGGAACAAGATCTAGCTCCAAGTTGTATCAAGCGCTGCTACTCGTGGGTTCATAGAAATGTTTAATTGTTTTATGATGTGGTTTATCTTATTAAGAGTAGCGGGTACTCAAATGTACTAGCTACTAGAGAATTAGATCGACTAGTTCGTTGATTAAATTTTCATCATAGCATGGTGGCAGTGTCCCTTTTGCGGGAGAAATCTCGATTGCGTCACTCTGCGCCGCGCGCATCCTCTCGCAATCCGATCGATTTATTATATCTTCGTTCCTGAATAATTTATATATTCATTACCGACCGCTACAAAATTCTTCGCGTCAGCGCGACCAAAAAGGTAACGGGCGAGGAGGCCGTTGCTCATAAATTGACTCCGGATGCCATGATTTCCAGAATATCTCGTTCGCAACAATTACGCATCTCTGTCCAAAACACACCGCCAACTATTGCAGCAAAGACACTACGAAAGTGAGAGGTGATCCTAGAGCTACTTGCGATAATTTGAACCATTGTTTTCCATTTGTACACAGTTTGAAGTCCCTACAGTTGCCTGAGTCGCCTGAAGAGAAAATTATTGATCAATAGAAATTGATTCATCGAGATTTTTCAGAAGAAGTTTGACGGAAATAAAACCGAAAGAGAAGTATCAACATGTCGCAAGTTCGTAAATTAGAAGGAATCATTTCCGAGGTCAGAATATCATTTAAACCAAAGTATGACCCGGTTCAAAATCTTGCGGAAGAAATTGAGGTAAGCAGGACCGAGTAAACTGATTTATACCGAAATGTTTCGTTTCTGCCTTCATGATTCGTTTCCTCACAGTGAACCACCATGTTCTTTCACCTCCTAGTCTTGCAAGAGAAAAATTTGGCAGTGTATCGATCCATCCGAGCGAAAGCAATACTTTGAAAAGAAACAAAAGAAAAGCGACAAGCAGAACGACGGATGTGAAAACAACAAAGAAAATTCGGGAAAGAATTCCCAAAATGTTCCGAAAAAGGTTGACGAACCCGCCAAGGTTATTCAAAAGGCTAAACAGACTAAGAGTAAACAGCCTCTTACCCGAGCGGATATTGAATTCAAAGTATTCGTCATGAAGGTGGTTGAGCTAAAGAAGGAACTTAAGGCACGAGGACAGGACACTAACGGATTGAAAAAGGACCTACGAAATCGTCTCATCAATGTCATGCTGGAGGATTTCCAGCGACAGGAACAGGAGAATGTTGTGGTTTCCGCCAAATCGAATGCTACCACAGATTCTGGCATTGTGGAGAAACCCAAGGAAGAACAAAAAGAAAGTCCTGTTAGTATGGATATCTCAGAAGATTCCGAAAAGAAGAATGATCCTGATGAGAAGAACGTAGTACCAAAAAAGAACGACTATCTTTCTCAAGAAAGTCAAACAAAGAATTCGACTATTCCGATGCAGGTAGAATCTAGTATGGATATTGTGGAGCAGAGTAAGGAAGCAAAGAAAGATAAGTTGACGAGCAGCGCTCCACCACAAGAGCAAATGAAACCAATGGCAGTCGCTAAGGATCCATTCAAGAAGTCAGAAAATCAATTGAAATCCATTCGAGAAGCCGATGCTCTTTCTCCAAAGGATTCATCGAAGGAAAACCCAGATGGATCGAATGAGAAATCAGGCCTAACCGAAGCAAAGTTGAAAATGTTCACTGAAATGAATAAAGGAAATGATGTTCGGGAAGACACAGGCCCACCATCAGAGGTCAGCTTCTGCTCAAAAGCCTCCGGACATAGCGTGAAGGATATGGTCTCTAAATTTTCTGGATTTTCTTCTGGTATGTCCTCCAGTAGTGGTTCTGCACTATCAAAGGGTCTGCAAGCGAAGAAAGAAGCTCGGCAAGCCAAGATTGCTGAAATGAGGGCTAAGGTACGATTTGTTATACGTTGATGTTGATGTTGAATGTGAATTCTAAATTTTGATTACGGTGCTAACTTTCAATTTCTTTTTTCTATGACCAGGCACAGAGCAAACCTGTGGCAGGAACAAAAGTTGCACTTTCGTCGAAGGAATATTCGTGCACTTTGTCTTCTTTGAATGCTACTGCTTCAACAGCAAGTGCGAAGAAGAATCTCGCAACTCAAATGAGAGAGAAAGCGGCAGCGCGAGCATTTCAGAACAAACTCACCAGTTCCGTTACCAAGACTGGATTTAATGCAATGGCAGCATCAAGCAGCAAGCGACACTTGCCTCTTACAAATAACTCGAATCATTCGAACAACGCTGGTGTGCAAGATTCGCTTGGGGCGACTTTGAAACAAGCTCCTTTAATAAAGAAGCCTTCAAAGGTGCAACCTCCTATGGACACATACGAAATCTCAGATAGAGAAGATAGTGACACAGATGACAGCGACAGTGAATGCGAGAATGAGAAGGCAAAGAAGAAGATTCCTGTTTGGGCTCAAAGAACAAATCTATACGCCGCCCTCCAAGAACAATACAATGGACGTATCGGAAGTAAGAGGGCTGATCCCGATGAGATTTTCCCCGAAGTCCAAAGTTGTGACTTGGAAGCTATTTTTGGCCCTAAAAAATCGAAAATGTACAAAAGAAGGGCGAGCTCCGGAAATTGGGCTAACGATCAGGTGACAGCTGCTGAGAAGCTCATCTACAAGAGAGAAATGGGATTTGCGACCGATACTGACGTTACAGGAGTATAAGGGCGCCCCGCAATACAATTTGGACAGTTATGGTTTGATTGCCAAAATAGAAACTTAAAATATTCACAAAAACTTTCTCCCATTTTTTATGCTGTAGTCTCTATGATGTCAATTCATTTGGAGTCCTTCTGCGGAAAGTGTGGCATTTTTACTTCTACAGATAGGATCAAGATGAATTCTGATGAACTTTCAAATCTAAGGTGATGGCAAATATTTTCCTGGATTCATAATTCCTTTTGGATCAAAAAGATTCTTGATGCTATACATGGTCTCAAGCGTAAACTCATCCTTGATTCGTGGCATGTACTTGTGCTTGTATTGCCCTAAGCCGTGTTCTGCGGATATTGAGCCATTTCGTTTCGCAACTTCCTGTACAATGCCTTCGTCTATCATCTCGGATAACTCGGTGTCCCTCTCGAAAACCCCCGGAGAGACAATGTTGCAATGAAGATTGCCATCTGAAATGTTTACGAGGAGACAACGTTACAGTTGGGCCAACGTAAGTAATCCATGAGGAAAACATAAGCAGTGCAAATCAACAGCTTCATTTCACTAGGTTTTACTCAATCCTTACCTATAATGTGGCCCCAATTTACACAACGGAGATCATGACCGAGGTTAGAAGCTCGGGAAATGTCCTCAAGTAGAATTTTAACGTCTCTAATGAATGGCGCAAACTCACTCGCCGCAAGAGATACATCGTATTTGTAAACAAAGCCTGATTACGGGGTAAGTAATACGAAAAGATTCAATCAAGTCAGTCACAACTTGCGATCGCGAAATGAACGTACCTGTAGCTGCAGAGGCCGGATTGCACGATTCCCGAACATTCCAAAAGCCTTCCATCTGACCAATATTTTGCGCCATTGCTCCGTCTGTCACAAGATCCTCTTCGAACAAGAATTCCAAAAAAGATTCGAGCTTTTCCATGTCATGGTCGTAATTCGAGCCATGGGTTTCGATGAGAATGCTGTAGAGTCCATTTCCAGTACTCTGTTCTGCTGGGAATCGAATCGAAGGGTGAGTCGCTTGGACGAGTTCTAGAACGTCCGAATCCATGAATTCAAAGGCGGCCAATATCTCGCTGAGCATCTTTGTACGAGCAATGGCTAGGATCTGGACAACCTTATCCAAGGACGTACACGTGAGCCACACAGCACCCCTCGACACCGGAAGTGGAGGGCACTTCATTGCGATCTTGGTGACCACCCCAAGTGTTCCCTCCCCGCCAATAAAGAGGTGCTTCATGTCGTATCCTGTGTTATCCTTGAGATGTGGTAAAGGATTGTAACCAAGATTAAGAACATCACCCTTGGGTGTGACTACCTCCAGACCTAGAACGTTGGCGTGCAGACTTCCATATCGGTAGTAGTAGACCCCACCTGCATTGGTTGAAAGGTTACCTCCAATCTGGCAGGTTCCTTTGGCACCCAAATCCACCGGGACTAGACAATTTTTCTGAGAAGCGTAGTCTTGCAAGTCTTGCAAAATACACCCCGCATCTGCTCGCAAGATGGAACAATCGTCACCGTCGTCTTGTATGGTATTCATTTTTTCCAAGGACAGAACTATTTCTTGCGATGATATAGGGATACTTCCTCCGACAAGTCCCGTGTTACCTCCCTGGGGCACAATGCCAATGCTATTCTTATTGCAATATTGTAGAATGCGGCTCACTTCGTCCGTAGACGTGGGAAAGACAACGATCGAAGCAAAGCCTCGATAGTGGCCGGTCCAGTCAACATTGTACTTTTCCAGCGACGAAGAATCGCTGTTGTCATCCAACAGTGCAGTCATAAGGGATCCAGGTCGCGAGTTCATCAAAGTGAATAATTTTTGCGCATCTTCCGCCGTGGGAGATGAAAGGTGGGGGAAGGCTATTGGTGACGATTCTTCTTTTGCGACGGAACGAGAAAAATTCCTCCTCCAAGCTGTTCCCCGAGAGCGGATGCTTCGGTGAAATCTTTGAGGATCAAGCGAAAGATAGGTTCCACTGTAGAGTCGTCTGGATATGAAATTCGAATTATTCGCCCATCGTCCGAGAAAAGATGCTTGTTTCATTACGAATCTGCGGTGAAGATCCAACAT
>JACLAC010021513.1_pt1 | contig 20277 bp, 15 predicted proteins | sample 8027881 | NCBI WGS metagenome assembly JACLAC01 (sample SAMN15725517, study PRJNA655200) | protist metagenome | isolation source: fluorescence activated cell sorting (FACS) single amplified genomes of... | place: Spain: Blaines Bay Microbial Observatory, Mediterranean Sea | collected 2016-01-19 | reverse complement strand
TATGTGGTGCAAAATTATCATATTGCTATCGCCCTTTTTGGTTGCATGCGGCAATCTTGAGAGGACCGGTCAGCATGATCCTATGGGTGGTGGCATAACGGATTTGAAGCTGCTGTTAGTGGGGACTTGGAGTCGCGATGATGCGGAGAAGAACCAGATTTATGTCTTCAAGGAAGACGGTCGCGCTGAACTGCGCGACTATACGGCGCTTGGCGGTGGTGCGGCGGATCGCAACGGGGCCTATCCACAGACGCTAGTCTTCAGTTTTACCGGTACCTACCAAATCGTGGGTGATCTGATGCGGATTACCTTCACCGATGTTCAGACCAATGAACCAGGTGGCGAAAAGCCTTTATTTCGTGACAAAGTGATCAATATCGAGATTGCTGGCGACGAATTGACGATGAAGGAGGCGGATGGCGATAGGGTCTACGCCCGAATCTGAAGCCATACTTCTAACGTGATTGCTGGAAGCCGTTGGGAAGGCGAGGTCCGTCGGCAACACGCCGATCCAAAGGCGATCTACCAAGTCACATTTGATTTCGACGGCGCCGTAAAATGCACTACATGTAGTTTTATGCAATCGGTATGCTCTCGCTTGCCATGCAAGCTGCGTTCTTTATATTCGCTATACCTTCTCCCCCGTCCACCTCTTTTTTGCAGGGGGTCCTACCTTGGGCATTGTCGTGCTCGACTTCGGTGGGCAATATGCTCACCTCATCGCCAATCGCATTCGCCGTCTTAACGTCTACGCTGAAATTCGTTCGCCCGAAGCCGCCGTCGCCGACTTGGCCGATGCCGACGGCTTGATTTTATCGGGCGGTCCCTCCAGTGTCTACGGTGCCGATGCGCCGACCTACAATCCGCAAATACTCGAGATGGACAAACCGATGTTGGGTATATGTTACGGCCATCAGTTGCTTTGCCACCGTCTCGGTGGCGAGGTTGAACCGGGACAGACCCACGAATTTGGTGCGGCTTATTTACAGGTCACGCACGCGGCCGGCGTGCTCTCGGGGCTCAGTGAGCGCGAGATGGTGTGGATGAGTCACCGCGACCACGTAACCGCAATGCCGCCGGGTTTTACGGCTCTGGCTGAGACGAATGATTGCCCCATCGCCGCGATGGGTGACGCCGAGCGCAAGATCTACGGCTTGCAGTTCCACCCCGAAGTGACGCATTCTGTTCGCGGCATGGAAATCCTCGACAATTTCGTTGCGCTTACCGAGACTGCGCGCGATTGGACTATGCAGCAGTATATCGAGCGGACGATGCACAGGGTTCGCGAGCAGGCCGACGGTCGCAAGGTTTTTTTACTTGTCAGCGGCGGGGTTGACTCGTCGGTGGCTTTCTTGTTGCTCAACCGCGCGCTGGGCGAGGATCGGGTATTGGGTTTGCACATCGACAATGGTTTTATGCGCAAGGGCGAGACGGCGCTGGTCGAGCGGCTGATGAGGGAATCGGGTTTTGCCAATCTTAAGATCGTCGACGCGACCAATGAATTTCTCGAGGTGACGGAGGGACTCGCCGAGCCCGAGGCCAAGCGATTGGCGATCGGCGAAGAGTTTTTGCGCGTCCGCGACCGCGCGCTCGCCGACCTTGAGCTAGATCCGGAAGAGTGGTTGCTCGGCCAAGGGACGCTCTATACTGACACCATCGAATCGGGCGGCACCGAAAACGCGGCCTTAATTAAAACCCACCACAATCGCGTCGGGGTGATCGAAGAGTTGTTGGCCGAGGGCAAGGTCGTCGAACCATTGGACCAACTCTACAAGGACGAGGCCCGAGAATTGGGCGAAAAACTTGGTTTGCCACACCACTTAGTCTGGCGGCACCCGTTCCCCGGGCCGGGCTTGGCAGTCCGGGCATTGTGCAGCGACGGGAAGGCCGATATGGCGGAGATAGCGTCGGTAGAGGCCAAGGCGTTGAAGGTTGCCGCAAAGTTTGGCCTGACGCTGGAAGTGCTGCCTTTGCAAAGCGTTGGCGTGCAGGGCGATTCGCGCACGTATGCGCACCCGGCGGTGGTATCAGGCCAGAGCGACTGGAGGACCTTAGAGGCGTTATCGACCGAGTTGACCAATAATTTCAACTCGATTAACCGGGTGATCTATCTGTTGGGGCCGGATCAGCGGCCACCACAAAAACTCAAGGCGGGTTATCTGACGTGCGATCGGCTCGATCTTTTGCGCGAGGTTGACGCGATTAATATGGAGGCTTTACAGCGCCATGGGTTGATGCAAGAAGTGACGCAAATGCCAACTGTGTTATTGCCGTTGTCGTCGGATGGCGTGCAGGAGAGCGTGGTGCTCAGGCCGATCTCAACCGACGATTTTATGACTGCACGTTTTAGCCAACTATCGCAGGAGTTCCTAAACGATGTGTGTGGGCGAATGCTGGCGGTGGCGGGTGTCGAAGCGGTTTTTTATGATGTTACACACAAGCCGCCGGGCACGGTGGAGTGGGAATAGCCCGCAATACCACGTTATTGTAGAGGCCCATGGTGGAAGCCGGGTTTTTTTGCGTCTGCAATAACGTGTGTTGTTCGTATAGAGCGATGTTGCGGCGGTCTTCCGGGGGATGGAGCCAGGGTGCCTGTTCGATTCTGCAAGGATCCTTGTGTATGTGTGCATCGCGTATTTTTATCGTTTAAGTCCCGCTTTGAGTGCTTGTGGGGCGTGGCTATCTGCGCCGGGGTTGCGCGTGCCAGATGAACGAGATTCGCCGAAAATACGGTCGACTTGGGCGCAAATCGACGATTGAGTCAGATTCTAATTTCGCGCGAAGAATTGGACTTACGATCGGCCATACGGGGCGGCGAGAGCAGTATATCTTCAAATCGAGTCGAATGGTTGCGGGCCACGCCGATGCGATGGGGTAGACACGACCTATCGTGTAAAGATGCCCGCTGCAAAAGTCATATAACGGCGCTGGTGTTCGGACGTTGATGATCAGGGCGATTGCGCACTGTGTTCCTAATAGGCTCGTGACATGAGCAAATCTTCGCACATCTTCTTTATGGTATCACCGCAGCTACAGGACCGTTTTTTCAACGAACAGGCTAAGCACTACGCAACCAACATAGGGTGTCAGATCCGGCTCAATACGTTGCCGGGCAAGGTAGCCGTTGGCTGATCGGATCGAGCAATTGGTCGGTGTCGAGGCCCTACTGACGACCTGGGGATCGCCGCGGCTCGACGAGACCGTATTACTGTAGAATCAGACGCTGAAGATTGTCGGCCACGTCGGCGGTTCGGTAGCGGGTATTGTTTCGCAAACGCTATTTGAAAGGGGTGTGAAAGTCTGTACGGCCAATACTTTAATGGCGCGGACAGTGGCGGAGTGGAGTTTGATGATGACGATGGTCGGCTTGCGGCATCTATTGTCGTATGCTCAATTTGGCGCGCAAGGCGGGGCGGCCGACTGGGCGCGACGGGAAGGCAACTTGCCACCGGACGAGGCGGTTATAGGCATCTGGGAATATGGCGACGTGGCGAAGGCCTTTATAGCATTGTTGCGGCCACTGCATTCACGTGCGATCGCGGCACACGACGATTTTTTGACTGATGAGATCGCCGAGGCTGAAGGCTTGCAAAAGGTCGGTCTCGACGAGCTATTCGCCAGTGCCGATGTCATCCATTGTCAGACTAGGTTGACGGCTGCGAACAAGGGGGGAGTCGGGGCGCAACAACTGGCCGCGATCAAGGAAGGGGGCATATTGGTCAATTGCGGGCGCGCACCGCTGATTGATGAGCAGACATTGATCGCCGCGTTGCAAGAGCGGCGTTTCGCGGCGATTATGGACGTCTTCGAAGAAGAGCCGTTGCAAGATGAACACCCCTATCGCATGATGGAAAATGTGATTATAACGCCACACTGCGCCGGTAATGGTCGCGACGACCATTACTTAGGGCTGATGCTCGACGAGTTTGATCGTTTTTTTCGCGGTGAAGCACTCGAAACGGAAGTATCATTGCAGCTCGCGCTGCAATGACCGATTCCTCGCTATCGCGCAAGCGCTAGATAATGTCGGGCGCCTGCGGGTCTATACTGGCACCGGTCGGACGGGTATCCATGGGGCGTTGCGGCAATACGTCGTACGAGCTGTAGGCGATATGTAGAAAAGGCGTTTCGATTTTGCGGTAGCCTTCGTGGCGGGAATTCATCGCCGCGTCGATTATGCCGGTGGTCAGCAGGGTGCGCTCAGGCGGATAGGGCGCTTTTTTTGTGCGGAAGAAATCCTGCACGTTACGGCAGAGATAGCCGAAATGGCTGAAGGGACCTTCGTTTTGTAGGTAAAACTCGACCCCTTGTACCTGGCCATCGACGCGGGCGGCATAGGAGAAATCCGAGACATAACCCGAGAGCATCAGCGTTGCGGTCTTGAGACCATCGGCGTATTCAACCAAAAACACCGCCGGGTTCTTGACGTGGTCTTCCATGCGGCCTTCGGGTTTATTCTGTATCGCATCGCAGGCGGCTGTCGCCAACTCGGTCGACCATGTACCCTCGTCGCGCGCTCGCCAGACGGCATCGCCTTCTAAGCATTGCACCGAGACCACGCCGGTTTCGCCGCCCTTTCTGCGCTCGACCATGCACTGCAGCGTTTCGAGTGCGTGGTAGCCATAGGCCTCGATGCCGCCATATCCGATGGATAGCGCTTCTTCGACCTTTGTCTCCTTGTCGTATTCGACAAAGGGTTTGCGCCAACAGAGTGGCAGGCTGGAGCCGGCCATCAGTGGGATCTGCAGTTTCTGGGCCCGGTCCCAGACCCACTGCGCGTCGGGGAAGCTGTAGGCAAAATGCTTGTCGTTGAAGACGGGCACCGAGCGGCCGCTCTCGCCGAATACGCCGGCGATCTGCTCAAAGAAATAGCGGCGCGGATACATATGGCGGCCGCGCTCGTTCCAGGGGTAGTCACCGTGCTCGCCTACAAGGAGCACGGCGTCGACATTGAGCTCGTTGGCTCCGGCGTGAAGCGCGCGGCGGATGCTGGGATAGACGGGCACACCGTATTCTTTGGCCAGACCGAGGCCGATGTCGTTTTCCAGTGCGTGGTCGAGGTAGATCGAGACGATGTCGATTTCGGGGGCGAGAAATCCCTCATCGGTGGACATGCCCTTGAGGTATTTGGTGACGATGACATCGGCGTGGGATTTGGGATGGTAGATGGTGATGATGGCGGCGACGCGCAGGCGATCTGACATGGAATGTGGCTCCTTTTTTTGCCGCATAAGTGCAGCAGACTTGCAGGACGTGTCCAGCTAAAGCATTCTGCAACAGGTAGATTGCTTTAGCTTAGGAGTGTTTTCAACTATTTGTGCTGTAGATTGAACTCCGCCAGATTCGCCTAGGGCTCCCTTTTTTGCTGCGTTGTATTCGTCTGTGCCGGTTATCTTTGACTATTGCCACACGGACTAGGCAGTTTTGGTTCGCAGATCGGCTGCGGGCGGTCCTTGTTCAATTACTAGCTGATTAAAGTGTATTTCTTTTTGCCCCGTCGCATAATCAGATATTTGCCGTGCAGGCCGTCTTGGAGGCGGATGGTGCGGTCCAACTCGGTGCAGCGCTCACCATTGATATATATCGAGCCGTTTTTTACGTCTTGGCGGGCCTCGCGTTTGGAAGAGCTGATCTTAGCGGCGACCAAGAGGTCTATCAAGCCAATTTCTGCCGCTTCCATATCGTATGACGGCACGTCGTGGAATCCTTCGACGATTTCATCTTCCGCTAAATCCTGAAAATCGCCGCTGAAGAGTGCCTGCGAGATATTTTGCGCGCTGCGCATCGCGTCTGCGCCGTGCACCATGGTCGTCAATTGCTCGGCGAGTGTGTGTTGGGCCTCGCGCTTTTCGGGTTGTTTGCCCAGGGCTTCTTCCAGTCGCAGTATTTCGTCTTTGTCGAGAAAGGTATAGATCTTGAGGTAGTCGATAACCTTCTGGTCCTCGGAGTTGATCCAAAATTGGTAAAACTGGTAGACCGACGTTTTGGCCCGATCGAGCCAGACTGTGCCGCCCTCCGTCTTGCCGAACTTGGTGCCGTCGGCTTTGGTCACCAATGGGCAGGTCAGGCCGAAGGCCTTTTTGACGGCTGAGCGGCGGATAAGGTCGGTCCCAGCGGTGATATTCCCCCACTGGTCCGAGCCGCCGCTTTGCAGTTCACAGCCATACTTCTCGTTGAGCACTAAGAAATCGTAGGCTTGCAGCACCATGTAGCTGAATTCGGTGTAGGAGATACCGGTCTGCAGCCGGGAGTCGACCGAGTCCTTGGCCAGCATGTAGGAGATGGGGAAGTGTTTGCCGACATCGCGCATGAATTCGATTGCCGAGACGCTGGCCAGCCAGTCGTGGTTGTTGACCATCACGGCGGGATTGCCCCCGTCGAAGTCGAGGAAGCGTTCGAGCTCCCTTTTGACCTTCTCGGTCCAAGCGGCTACGGTATCGTCGGTATTGAGCTGGCGTTCCTCCGATTTACCCGATGGGTCGCCGATTAGACCTGTGCCGCCACCGGCTAGGGCGATGGTTTTGTGACCAGCGAGTTGGAAGCGCCGCAATAACAGAATTGGCACGAGATTGCCCACGGTCAGGCTATCGGCAGTCGGGTCGAAACCGCAATAAAGGGTGATCGGACCGGCGGCGAGACGTTCGCTGAGACCCTCGAGATCGGTGGCTTGATAGATCAAACCGCGAAATTCGAGATCTTCTATAAGATCGGTCATAGTATTCGGTATTCCTGTTTATGGCAATAAAAAAGCCCCTCAGTTCAGGGGCTCGACAACACGGCGCGGACACAAAACCTAAAGCGTGCGTTCCCCATTTGCGGGCCATTTCCCTTTTGTCGGAAAGGTGCAATAATACTGGCGATAGGTATATAAAGTCTGCATAATAGGCGGTTGGTCCGGTGAAATATAATGGCGATAGGGCCTATAGTCAATCTGGGAAATGGCGTTCGATGAGTTGACGAGCGGTTGACGTTTGTATGTCCAAGGAGATGAGGCGCTCGAGGTTGGCTCGGGCGTTGGCTTGTTGCGCTTCGTTCCGTCCGTATTGGGCGAGGCCTTCGGAGTAGACGGTCTCTGCCATTTGTGTCTCGCCCAGCGCAATATAGGTCAAACCGATATTGAAATGGGCCTCGCTATTGGGGCCTTTTTGTAAGACGGCGCGATAGGTTGCGATGGCATCGGCAAAGCGACTGGTCATAAAATAGTTCCAGGCGAGCAGTAGTTGCGTTGCTTCGCGACTCGCGTCATAGCGCAATGCATTTTCACGTGCTCGGATGGCTTTTGTCCAGTCGCGGCGGGCAAAAAATCCGTCGCCGATATTGGCATACAGATGGGCGATCCAGCGGGCGTTGGCTGCATTATGGGTGCTGGCATCGTCGAGTGTATGGCGGGCCTGTTGTTGGTTTGTTGAGTCGGGCGATAGCGAGAGAAAGACTTGTTCGGCGAGGGCGAAACGCACGTCGGCGGGGAAATCAGCACGCGCGTTTTGCAGGATCGGCACGGCGATCTCGGCGCTGTCGAGGGCGACGACGATTAGGCGGGTGTGGGCGTCGTAGCGGTCAATGGACCAGCCCCCTTCCTCGCTCGCTCGCCGCAATTGCTCAATGCCCGTAGGTAAGTCTTTATTGGCGATATAGCTGCGGCCCGAGGTGTAGCGGGAGAGCGCCACGGTTTGCGCCTGGGTGAAATAGCTGCTCAATAGCAGGGCAACCGCCAGACCTAGCCGCAGGGGGCGCTGACGGACCTTCAGCAGCAGTTGCGCCAGGAGTAGACAGGCGCCGGCGCTGGCCGGATAGAGATAGCGCGAGGGGCCGACCGGCATGTCGAGCAGTGTGGTTTCAGTAAGGAATACGAAGGGGATCAGACCGAGCAGGGTCCAGAGGGCCCAGGGGCTCTTGCGTTGGACACCCAGGGCGAGACCAACGCAGACTAGACCGCCGAGGTAGAGTTCCCAGTCTTGGATGGTGTAGACTGGCAGCGGCAGCCAATAGGCTGTGGTGAGCAAGCGGCTAACTAACCAGAGGAAGACGCGGAGCGAGCCTAAGACCAAAATGACGGGACCGATATCGGGATAGTGTTCAAGAGCGTTCCAGGTGCTTGTTTCGCGCGAGGCCAGTGCGAGTTGAGCGAAGAAGGCTAGGCTTAGCAGCAGGGCCATGGGAGCTAGACGACGGAACATAGACTCTATGTGCGCTTCTGTTTGCCAATGAAGAAATAGGCTAAAGGGTAGAAGCATGACCATCGACAGGTGGGCAAAGACGGCGGAAAGCACCAGTATATAATACGCGCCAAGGTGCAGCGGATTTCTGCTTTGCAGATAGGGGATAAAAATGGAGAGGGCGCCGAGCCCAAGACTCAGAGCCAGGGCGTAGTCGAGTGCCGAGATATAATGCACTACCTGGAAGTGGGCGATGTTGACCAGAAATAGCAGGCCGCCAAGCCAGCTGAGTTCGGGGCGATGCGCCGCATTGCAGGGCGAGTCGGGCGAGCAGCAAAGAGCACAACAGGTGGAAGGCGACGCTCAGAAAGTGGAAGGCGGTCGGGTCGTTGCCGCAGGCCAGAAAATAGAAAAACTTGACGGCTTCGGCGACTGGGCGGCCGGATGCCTGGGCTTTGTCGGGCGAGAAGAAGTAGGTCCAGTCTGCGGCGATGCGCTCGTGATCACGAAAGGTCTCGGCGTCGTGGGTATCGAGGCCGAGTGTCAGCACATCGGCGAAGAATATCCAGGCCAAGGCGGACAATAGCAGGACGTAGGGAGGCCAGATAGAGCGTGTGGTCATGCTGTTAAAATAAAGGGTTTGGCGCAAGGGGCTACGCGGTGAGTAGTTTTTGCGCTAAACGGGTCGAATGGCTATTTTTATCGAAGCTATTGGGCGATTAGCTCAGTTGGTCAGAGCGCCGGCTTTACAAGCCGGATGTCCCCAGTTCAAGTCTGGGATTGCCCACCATTTGAAAGCCCCCGCGAAATCGGGGGCTTTCTTTTTACATCAGTTGATAACCGAGTAGGAGATTTCAAGATTCGGCTTTGCAAATGGGGACAACGCGCTGCAAGTGTCCAAAGCGTGGTTGGCAAATTTTATTATTACGTTGTTCAAGTCTGGGATTACACCGGCGGTCCATGAACGGAGGACGGGGTCAATAGAGCCTGGGGCATGCCCCGTCGCGTTCGCTCCGGCGGCCGAATAATTGCGTAAAGACGTGACGGGGTTGCTGACAATGTCTTTGCGCAGTTTGGATAAGCGGATTAACGCCACTTGGACGAATTTCGCAAAGGCGATCAAAGCCACCGCAGTTGGGTGAGTCGATCCCGTACTTGAGGGGAATACATCCCGGTTTCGACAACGACTCTACTGTCGCTTGGTCCCATGTCTCATGGCGGTTTGCACGTAGAGATAATCGTTGCAGAGTATGGGTGAGGCGTGACCGGATCCGGAGATCTGCGGTTTCCAGCGGATATTCTCGTCCTTGCTCCATTGTGCAGGGGGATTGTCCTCGTTCTTTTTAGCCTCTTCTTATCAACTAGCCGAGCGCAGGCGCCATATAACTGGGTCGACTGTGGACCGCATGGGATCTGGCCACTTGGTTGTGGAGCCTATACTCTCTCGCCTTGTGGTAGCTAACAATTTGCGGTAAAGGCCTTCGCGCGAGATTTTACTCTTCTCGTTTGACTTACCTGAAAATGACTTTATTCGCTTGACAAGAAGCGAGGAGCAAAAGGAATGGCAGAATCCTTGAATTGGGGCCTTATCGGTGCGGGTAGCATTGCGGGCACATTTGCTAACAATCTACAGTACGCCGAATCGGCTGTTAAATATGCGGTGGGTAGCCGGCGTTTAGACAAAGCCGAGGCCTTTGCCAAACAACACGGTATTGCCAAAGCGTATGGCTCATATGGTGCTCTATTGGCCGACGATGCGGTCGATGCGGTCTACGTCGCCACGCCGCATCCCGAGCATTGTGCGCCGGTACTGGCTGCTGCCGCTGCGGGCAAACACATCCTCTGTGAGAAGCCGATGGGGGTGACGCCGAAAGATTGCGAGCAGATGATCGCGGCGGCGGACAAGGCCGGGGTAGTCCTATTGGAGGCGTTTATGTATCGCACGCATCCGCAGATTGAGCGTCTTAACCATTTGCTGGCTGACGGCGCAATCGGAGCTTTGCGCACGGTGCGTAGCAGTTTCTGTTATGGTCTCGGTCCGGGCTATAATGTGCGTATCGATCGCGACTTGCGAGGTGGTGGGCTCTACGATGTCGGCTGTTATTGCATAAATTTCAGTCGCATGATCGCCGGCGACGAGCCGGACGATATACAGGCGGTGTGGACCTTGGGGGCGGAGACTGGTGTCGACGAGACGCTCGGCGCGAGCCTGCATTTCCCCAATGGCGTAGTGGCGCAATTCGATGTGGGCATACGCGGTGCAGGTAGCGCACAGGCGGAACTTCTGGGCACGGAGGGCAGTATATGGGTGCCGGCGCCGTGGAAACCGGCGGCGGATCGCGCCGAGATACTCGTGCGGCGTTCGGGGCATGCGGAGGAGGTAGTCGCTATTGAAAACGGCGGTTCTATTTTTGCGCTGGAAGCCGATCACGTGGCGGCTGTCGTTGCCGGTGAATCCGAGCCGCTAATTCCGGCGCAAAATGCAGTAGGTAATGCGGTGGTATTGGATGAGATTTGGCGGCGCATGCACGGATGAGTATCGGGTAAAGAAATGGAGCAGTACTGCGGCGATTTTGCTCGGTATGCATCGGTCTGTCCCATGCGACCGATTGCTTTATTCGATACCCCGCCGACCACATTCCTCGTAGCGAAAGGCAATGGCTGAAATATGGCGAAGAAATGCCCCAACCTACTGTATATCTTTACGGACCAGCAGCGGGCGGACACCATGCAATGTTATGGCAATAAGCAGATCGAAGTACCTGCCCTCAATGCCTTGGCTGCGCAGAGTTTCGTCTTCGACCGCGCCTACGTCAGCCAGCCGGTGTGCAGTCCTTCACGCGCCACCATGATGACCGGGTTGTGGCCGCACACCGCCGGAGTGCCGGCCTGCAACGTGCCGCTGTCCGCCGAGGTCCCTACCTTTGCCGAGATGCTGCCCGATGACTACGCTTGTGCCTATATGGGCAAGTGGCATCTGGGAGACGAGATCTTCCCGCAGCACGGTTTTGAAACTTGGGTGGGCAGCGAGAGCTCGTATCGTCACGGCTATTCGGACCCAGAGCGCCTGTCCCAATTCAGCGACTATTATCGTTTTCTCGTCGAACGCGGCTTTGAGCCCGACTCTGAAAATAAGGGTGCGCCGGTGTTTTCGCGCGACATGGAAGCCGGCGTAGAAGAGGGACTGACCAAGGCGTCTTTTTTGGGCGATCGGGCAGCCCAGTATATAAGGGAACAACGCGATCAGCCCTTCGCGCTATGTGTGAGTTATCTAGAGCCGCATCCGCCGCACACCGGACCACTCAACGCACTTCACGACCTGCTGAAGCTGCCGACTGGTCCCGCCTTCATGGAGAAACCACCGACCAATGCGCCCTTGATCATCCGTCTTATGGCGGCCATTTACATGGAATCGGAAGAGTATGGCTGTGATTTGCGTACGGAGGCGGGTTGGCGTGAGGTAATGGCCCGCTACTGGGGCAATACGAGCTTGGTAGACCGCTCGGTGGCCAAAATCCTGGGCGCCTTGGATGAATGCGGTTTGGCCGAGGATACTATCGTAGTATTTACTAGCGACCACGGCGAGCAAATGGGCGATCACGGCATTTTGGGTAAGACGGTCATGTACGAAGAGTCGGTCAAGGTCCCGTTATTGCTACGCGCGCCGACGCTCAACGCGGCCCCGTGCAGGATCGATGGCAATTTTAGCCATATCGACCTTGTGCCGACGCTGCTTGATTTGCTGGAAGTGCCGGCCCCGAATCACTTGCAAGGAGCGAGCCGGGTGCCGGTGTTGCGAGGCGAGGCCGACCTGGCCGACAACGACGTATTCATTGAGTGGAACGGTGCCGATGGGCACCCCGGCGCCTCAATAGGCGAAGCCGAGATTAATCGCAGCATGGCGCAACCTCTGCGCACGGTGATTTCGGCCGAACGATGGAAGCTCAATCTCTATGGCCACGGTCCCGGTGAACTCTATGATCTGAATGCCGACCGATACGAACGAGAAAACCTTTTCGACCGACCAGAGCACCGCGAACGGATCGACAACCTAATCGCGCGTTTGCTCCAGTGGCAGCAAGAGACCGATGACCAAGTGCAATTGCCGATGTTATAGCGAGGATAGAGCAGATGACAATTGAATTTGCTTTTGGCGTTCCTGTGTTCGTCAATCCCGGTGGATCGATTGTGCCCGGCAATGCCCAGCTGGACGCAAGCGTCACTATGGATATCGCTCGCCGGGCCGAAGAGTTGGGTTATGACGCGCTGTGGGTACCGGATCACCGTGCGTCTCCGCTACCAGAAGATTTACGGCTTGGCTGAGACGGAAGATATACCCGACTCGCTCAACGCGGCTTGGCTAATCGGCACGCCTGACGAGGTCGAGGAAAAGATGAGCGCCTATGTCGAGGCGGGCATCGGACACTTTTTGCTGTGGTTTATCGATGCACCTCGAGAAGAGTGATTGCGGCTTTTTGCCGACGAGGTCGCACCTCGATTTCACTAATAGAGTCAATCAAAAAGAGTCAATCAAGTCACTGATCTAGGAGCACATAATCTATGACCACTGCTCGTCCAAAGGTGCTGTTAGTCTGCGACAAACAGGTGCGCGAAAATTATCTCGCCCCTGAGGAACTGGAGCGACTTGAAAGCTTTGCCGAATGGCAGTGGTTCGAGGCCAAGGGCGGCCAGATTTACGAGCCCAGCGGCGATGCCGGATTGATGGCGAGTCTGGCCGATTGCTCTAGAGCTATCGAGGGCATGATCGTCTGTCACGGAGCTCCGAAGATCGATGGCGAACTAATGGACCGAATGCCTGCCTTAAAGATCATCGGCGAGTTGGAAGGCGATCGCTTTGCCAGCCGCATTGAGGTGGAAGACGCTTGGCGACGAGGCATCCGCACGGTGGATACGACTAACGGATCTTCGTATCCGGTGGCGGAGTGGGCTCTGGGGTTGATCTTGGTTTCAATGCGCAATGCCGGAGCCCGTTTTCGCGAGTTTGTCGCCGGCGATCCGCAAAAGGCGATTGCGGGGCGCACTCAGACGCGCGGCATTCTCAGCGGCAAGAGGGTGGGGCTGATCGGCTGTGGGCACATTGGTCGCCGGCTGATTGAGTTTTTACGGCCCTTCAGGGTGGATGTGTGGGTGCATGATCCGTATTTGAATGCGGAGATGGCCGATGCCGTGGGTTTTTTGCAGACCTCATTGGACAATGTGCTGTCGCAGTGTGACGTCGTGGTCTGTCTGGCCCCACTAACGCCGCATACCGAGGGCATGATCGGGCGACGTGAGTTGGAGTTGATGCGCTCGGGTACAGTGCTGGTGAATGTGTCGCGCGGGGCGATTATCGACTCGGTCGCACTGGTGGAGCGGCTCAAGCGCGGGGATATCACCGCCGGCCTCGATGTATTTCATCCGGAACCTATTCAAGCCGACAACGAGATTCTGCACCTACCCAACGTTTTTCTCAGTCCTCATTTTGCCGGTCTGACCGGTGATGCCTATCCACATTTTTTTAGATTAATGGTCGATGAAATGGATCGATTTTTTCACGGTCACGAGACGCGTTTTGATCTGACCCCGCGTTCGCTAGCCAATCGGCGGGGAGATGAATTGGAGCAGCAAAAAAATGGCTAAAACTTATCAGGCCTTGATGTTTGTTCGCTATTGGTTCGCCAATTTGTGAGAGTTTACCGCCTTTATTTCGATGGTTGCTGAACAAGGAGTGTGTAATGGATAAAATTAAAGTGGGTGTAATTGGCTGCGGTATGGTTTCTAATTCCTATTTGAACACCTTACAGAAATTCGCACATATCGAATTCGGTGCCTGCGCTGATCTGATGGAGCAGCGAGCACAGCAGGTGGCGGCCGAATACGATTTTGACCGGGCTTGTAGCGTCGATGAGTTATTGGCCGGCGACGACAGCGATCTAGTGCTCAATTTGACCATTCCTGCGGTACATTGTGAGGTAAATCTGGCGGTACTAAATTCGGGCAAACATGTCTATTCCGAAAAGCCATTGGGGATCAAGCTGGGTGAGGCGCAGCAAGTGTTGGCAAAAGCGCAAGAAAAGGGTCTGCGCGTGGGGTGTGCACCAGACACTTTTTTGGCCGGTGCACAGCAGCACTGCCGACAGCTTGTCGAAAAGGGTGCAATCGGTCGGCCGGTCGCCGCGTTTGGCGCTGTCAGTGGCCATGGCCCAGACGCCTATCACGCGAACCCGCACTTCTTCTACGAAGAAGGGGCCGGTCCGATGTTGGACCAGGGCGTCTATGTGATTACGGCGCTATTGCCGCTATTTGGTCGGGTCAAGACTGTTTCGGCGCGTGCGCAAATCGGCGTGACGGACCGCACGGTGTTAACCGAGCAAAGATTCGGCGAGAAAATTGAAATCAAAACACCGACGCATCTGGTATGCGCGCTGGAGTATGAAGATGGCGGTATGGCCAATTTGATGATCAGTTGGGAGGTTTGGGCGTCGAAATTGCCGAATATGGAAATTTACGGCACCGACGGCACGATCCGGTTGCCGCACTGGAACAATTACCAAAGCGATTTCGATCTCTATAAAAAGACCGATGGTGGCGGCGATTGGCAGAATATCGAAACGCATCGGCCCTATGTGGGTGGTTCATATCGCGGTTTGGGCATGGCGGAGATGGCGGCGGCGATTCTAACCGACAAACCGCACAGGGCCTCGGGAGAACGGGCCAATCACGTATTAGATATTATGGAGAGTCTGGTGCGGTCGGCGCGCGAGGATAAGCCGATTGCGATCACGACGCCCTACGAGCGGCCGGAACTCTTCGCGGAAAACGCACAGGAAGGTCAGATCGACCACCTGTTATAATCGGGCCGGTGTCGTTTTTGCCGCCTACCATCTTTTCGAGAGGATGCATACCGTGCATATCGATCAACTTATTGTCGTCGAGCCGGGACGGATCGAAGTCCAGAGGACGGATATCGATGAGGGTCTACAGCCTTGGGAAGTATTGGTGGAATCGGAGTATTCGATTATCAGTGCGGGTACCGAGGGCGCTGGTTTTACCGGTTTGGTCAAAGAAATGCCCTTTGGTGATGGGGGGCAGTATCCCCGCGGCACCGGGTATGGTAACTTGGGGCGGGTGTTAAAGATCGGCGACGAGGTCGCAGGGCTACAGGTGGGTGACCGAGTAATCTCTTTTTCAGGCCATGCGACAAAAGTAAAAGCCGATACGCGGCGGATGGTAATGCCAGTTTCGCAGGATGCGCCAGGCGAAAAACTAGTATTCACTAGAATGGCCGGGGTTAGCATGGCGGCGCTGCGCTCTTCTACTGCCCAACCGGGGGACACAGTGCTGGTGGTCGGCGGTGGGTTGGTGGGCAATTTTGCCGCTCAGCTTTTTGGCCTTGCTGGGGCCGATGTAATGCTGGCCGACCTTTCCGATTTGCGACTGCGACAAGCCGCGGAATGCGGCATCGCGCGCACCGTCAATCCGGGGCGCGACGATCTCGTAGCAGCGGTTACGGATTGGACCGGTAGCGGGGTGCGTATTGGTGTTGAGGCGATTGGGATCAGTGAGGTTATCGCTCAGGTTGTCGAGTGCACGGCTCGCTACGGCGAGGTGATATTGCTTGGCAGTCCGCGCGCCCGCGCCACCTTCGACATCACGCCGATGCTGCTGCGGATACATCTCGAGGCGATTCGTATGATTGGCGCGTTGGAATGGCGCTGGCCGCAGCACGAGACCGAGCGCAGCCGCGATCTCGATGCGAACTACCGTCAGATTGCCCAGTGGATTGCCGCCGGGCAGCTAACTGTCGACCCGGTGTTAACGCATCTGGCTTCGCCGGCGGATTGCCAGGTGATGTATGACGGGTTGGCGTCGAATAAAGAAGAGTATCTAGGCGTGGTCTTCGACTGGTCGAAGATCTGAGACTATCACTTGGTGATGTATATCGTCGAGGAGCTAGTATGACAATTTCTTTGCCCAGTGTACTGATCATCGGGGCGAGCTCAGTTTTTGAGCCGGTTTACACACTCGAAGTGAGCTAGGCGATTGGTTGTGGGTATCGGTGGATGAGGATATTTGATTCATTGGTATATCGCCAGACGTACGGGGTCGAAAGGAGTTAGATCGACTGTGTGCGCTTTCCCGTCGACAATATGCCACAGACACTGTGCCCATTGGCGACATAGGCCCGGTCGGCGCCGGAAATATAAAGGGTCTTTTAGGGGATCAGGTTTAGCAGTGTGGGTCTGTGTGAAGCGCTTCGCAGTGCGCTGTGCCCTCTGGCCTAATGGGGGAGCGGGGCTCGTGCGCGGCGCCTGCTTTGGGCCCGACCCGACGGACGCACGGGCTTGTTGTGGGGGCTGATAGGCTGGGGATAGACGGACTTTGAGGGGAAAGCGATCCAATGGGGAGGGACCGCGAGCGATGTAGCGTCGAGTATTATTGGGTTATGCGGCGAAGTCCCACTCTGGCTGGGGTGGAATTATGGCTATCGGGGGGGACAAGCGGTTGTGGCTTGGTCGGGAGCCCGACGCCTTACAGATAGCGACGGACTGAGGCGGGGCCGGTCAGTGCGGCAATAAGGCGCAGCCGTCCGCCACAGGTGGAGCAGACGATAAGGTCGAGCGTAACAGGACCTTGGAATGGGCTCTGCCGAAGATTGACTGGATCGCTGACGTGTTTTCTGTGGTGGGGAATGTGAACGTGCACCCTATTCACGCCTGCGCATTGTTTGTGCACGAGGATGGTGGTGATAGGTCTCGTGCAAGCGCAGCATAAACGTCTTTAAGTAGCTGCCAAAGAGACCTTCATATAGTCCTATAAACCACTTTCAACTATTTGACGAACAATAGACTACGAGTATATTATGAAACTTACACGGAATGAAATTCGCGATAAGCGAGTACGTTTTTTCTACTCCCTCATTCGAATATCTGGAATACATAACCAGACCTAAACCATGCACCACGACTATACCATTACTCACCTGCGTCAACTCGAATCTGAAGCCATTTATATTCTGCGCGAAACAGCGGCGCAATTTGAAAAACCTGTTTTATTGTTTTCGGGTGGTAAAGATTCGATTGTCATGGCGCATTTGGCGGTAAAAGCCTTTTGGCCCGCCAAGCTTCCATTCCCCCTTATGCACGTCGATACCGGCCACAATTTCCCGGAAACGATGGCCTATCGCGACACATTTATTGAGTCACTCGGGGCGAACTTGGTAGTAGCATCCGTGCAAAAGGCTATTGATACTGGCAAGGTAATGGAAGAAAAAGGACCTTACGCCACCCGTAACGGCCTGCAAACTGTAGCACTACTTGAAGAGTTAGAAGAAGGTCAATACGATGCAGCACTAGGTGGTGGCCGGCGCGATGAGGAAAAAGCTCGGGCCAAAGAGCGTTTTTTCTCTCATCGCGATTCCTTTGGTCAATGGGATCCGAAGAATCAGCGACCAGAATTATGGAATATTTTTAACGGCCGCAAACTGCACGGTGAGCACTTCCGCGTCTTCCCACTCAGCAATTGGACGGAAATGGATATTTGGCAATATATCAAGGCCGAAGATATTCCGTTGCCCAACCTCTATTTTTCGCACCAGCGCGACTGCTTTGTGCGCCAGGGCGTCATCATGGCCGTGACCGACTTTGTCGAGGTCCAGCCCGATGAAAAGGTGGAGAATATGGCCGTCCGATTTCGCACGATCGGCGATGCGACGTGCACTGGGGCAGCACCGTCAACAGCCGACAATCTCGACGCAATTATTGCCGAGGTGGCTGCAGCCCGGCAAACTGAAAGAGGCACCCGTGCCGACGACAAACGTTCAGAGACCGCTATGGAAGACCGCAAAAAAGAAGGGTACTTTTAAACCTGACGTTTACAAGAGCCATACAATTCAAATGCCCATCAGGAATCTGTTGTTCCCACTGATCTCCAATTCTCTTTAAAACTGATAAAATGAGCGAAAATACGACTGCAGGCTATCTCAACATGGACCTTCTACGGTTTACTACGGCGGGTTCCGTTGATGATGGAAAGAGTACACTGATTGGGCGTTTATTGTACGATAGTAAGGCTATATTTGAGGACCAACTTGAGGTCGTAGAACAGAATTCTAAAGCGCGCGGCGACGAGAATATCAACCTCGCCCTATTGACCGATGGCTTGCGCGCCGAGCGTGAACAAGGTATCACAATCGATGTAGCCTACCGCTATTTTGCAACACCAAAGCGCAAATTTATCATTGCCGATACCCCGGGACACATTCAATACACCCGCAATATGGTTACCGGCGCCTCTACGGCAAACCTCGCCATTGTTTTAGTCGATGCACGCAAGGGCGTAATTGAACAGACTTGTCGCCATGCCTTTATTGCCGATTTATTGCGCATTCAGCACATCGTTGTCTGCGTCAACAAAATGGATTTGGTCGACTGGTCGCAAGAGACCTTTAACGCCATCGTCGACGACTTCAAGAAGTTTGCCTCCCGACTCAACAATATCATCGACATAACCTTTATACCCGTTAGTGCGCTGCTCGGTGATAATATTGTCGACACTTCCGAATACATGAGCTGGTACGAGGGGCCAACGCTGCTATACTATCTCGAAACCGTTTATATTGGTGCCGATACGAACCACGTCGACGCCCGCCTCCCCGTACAGTGGGTTATCCGACCGCATTCGGACACGTGGCACGATTTCCGCGGGTTTGCCGGCCGCATTGCCGGCGGCGTATTTAAACCCGGAGACGAGGTAACGGTCTTACCTTCCGGATTTCAAAGTAAAATAAAGGTCATACATACCTTAGATGGTGAATTAGCAGAAGCCTATACCCCGATGTCGGTAGCCGTAACCCTCGTTGATGAAATCGATATTTCGCGCGGCGATATGTTGGTGAAACGCAACAATCCACCAGTGCCCCGTCAGGATGTCGAAGCTATGATTTGTTGGTTTTCCGCCGACAAAAAACTTTTGCCGCGAGGAAAATTTATCCTCCGCCATACCACTAAGGAAGTAAAGGCACTTATCACTGAGGTCCGCTACAAGGTAAATATTAATACCTTGCACAAAGTCGAGGCCGATCTAGAATTTAACCTAAATGATATTGGCCGTATATCACTGCGCACCTCGGCACCATTGATCGCCGACAGCTATAAACGCAATCGCATCACCGGCAGTTTTGTATTGATTGACGAACAGACCAACGAAACCGTTGCCGCAGGCATGATTATTTAAGCAGATTCAGTATAACGGGCCAACTCCCTACCATAATGTCCAACCTTAAAACGATCATCATGGGGGACTAACGGGAGGCATAAAAATACTGAGCGCCAACTGCAAAACTGCAAACCCGAAAAATGTTATCGTCACACATTTCATGCGGGATGACAGATATAAACACCGCACGCTTAGCATAATATACCGACCTATAGCCTTGGTTTATACCAGCTCTGGTGAAAGTTAAAAAGCACCATTAGATCGCGACAATTAGAATCGATACACGTACGGGGTCGCTCAATATGCCGTTCATCAGTTTCTTATCGCCTGAACGGATTAAAATGAGGAACAAAAGCGCAACCCACCTTTAGACTACCAAATTCTGTTTTGATGGATTTATTCAATTGGCATGCCATAGCACCACCCATCCAATCTGAAAGATCCGATATCATGCCTGGGCCCTGTCAATTTAGGTGATCTGAATCAGCCATCTGGTTTATGTGTTACTCTGGATAATCTAGGAACCCATAGTTGTGGATCTATCTACTTGCCTGCATCCAAAACGTATAAAAACTAGGAACTGTGGATTTTATATTACAGTTTAGTTTAGTTGAATATTACCATGCATGTGATAGAGATCACGGCAACTGGGCATTGTTTGCCATATGTTATAAATCAGTCTGTTGGGTTTGCCATCCAACAAAGAGCCATTATACGAAAAAAGCTAAGACAAAAAAAACCCGCGCGTGCTCTTATTGTCGAGCCCGCAGACATTAGAGACATAAAAAAGAGGGATTATATATGAACAAAGTTGCCCGTTACCTGTCTGTAACTGCCATTGCTGTCCTACTGAACCCGTTTGGCACATCGGATGCAGATGCTCAGAGACGAGCCTCAACTGGGA